>CETM01199084.1_pt1 | contig 51332 bp, 41 predicted proteins | sample 361451 | NCBI WGS metagenome assembly CETM01 (sample SAMEA2622690, study PRJEB7988) | marine metagenome | isolation source: saline water (ENVO:00002010), including
GGCAAGTCCGGCAGTACCTTGAAGATTCGCCCGCCACTGTGCATCGAACGCTCGGAAGCCGACCTCTTCCTGGACAGGTTTGAGCAATCCTTGAGAACGACTTCCAGGTAACCCACTCGCAATACGTCATGGATCATCGGTGAATAACTCCGCTTCGGTGCGGCAGGTTGCAATTGATAAGCAGGGTATTGCACTGGCTCGTGAGCTAATGGCTCATGATGTAATTGCTGCAGGCGTCTGGCGAGACTTTTCGATGAGGTGATATGCGCTTCTTCCTTGGCCTATTACGTGATTCATCGGCCTGGGGGCAACGCTTGCCAAGGTGCAAGCCTTCCGCGAGCGGTTGCTGGAGGAAAGTGGCAGCGAGTCTCGTGGATCTGATGGAAGCTGCTGATGAAGACACCGGCCCGTCATGACTGACGTCTTGTTTTAAAACCATGAGCTGCAACGCATCAAGGGGAGCCTCGGCTCCCCTTGATGCGTAAGCATGAGTGGATCTAGTCGAGGGTCAGAAGTCCATGGTCAGCCCAAGGTTCAACCGGCGGCCATCCAGCACCACGCCGTAGGTGTCATTGGTGACTTCCTTGTCAGCGATGTTGTAGAGGCCAGCCTTGACGCGAGCGCTCTCGTTCAAGGCATAGACGACACCCACATCGAAGAAGGTATAGCTCGGCGTGCCTTCGCTCATGCTGGTACGTGACAGGTAATCACTGGTTTCGCCACGGTAGTTCCCCTGTGCCCACAGGTTGAGGTCGTGAGTAGCCTGCCAGTCGAGTGCCACGTTGAGCATATGTTCCGGGACCTTGTTCAAGGGCTCGCCCTTGAATTCACCACTTTTCTGCTCGGAGTCGGTGTAGGTGTAACTGGAACTCAGGTTCACGCTTGGCGTGATGGCATAGTCCAGTGACAGCTCGATACCCTGCATGACAGCTTCGTCGATGTTGCGGTAGGTGCTGACGAAATAGTAATCAGTGCCGGCATAGCTGCACTCGCGGAAGGCGGGATCGGAGAAACCTTCATCCGGGCCCTGGCAGAGGCGGTCTTCGGAGATCTTGTCCTTGAACTGGGTGTAGAACAGGGTGGCGCCGGCGCTGAGCGTGCCAGACTGGTTCTGGAAGACGGTGCCCAGCTCGTAGTTGGTACTGGTTTCCGGATCCAGCTCCTCGTTACCGATGATGACAGCGCTGCCCCGACCGGTTCGACGTCCAAAGCCCTCTGTCGCAGCGGATAGGCTCGGCTGACTATAGCCCGTGGAAACCCCGCCCTTGAGTGTCCATTGCGGGTCAAGGTGATAATTGGCGTAGACGCGCGGCGAGAGATGTCCGCCAAACAGCTCGTCATCGTCGTAGCGCAAGCCGGTGGTGACGTTGAGGTCCTCGGTCAGACTCCATTCCATCTCGACGAATAGCGCCGCGATCCAGCGATCGACGTTATCGACGGCCCCCGGGACATTCGAATCCAGCAAACCATTGGTCTCATCGGTCAGCTGCTCGAATTTGTACTGACCGCCGAAGGTCAGCATATGGTCGCCCCAGAAGTGCGTGGTCTGGTTGTTGAGCGTGGTGACTTCTTCGCGTTTCTCATCATCGGAATCCAGCACGTTCTCCGAGATGTCGTGCTGCAGATAGGTGTCCGTGAGGAAGCTGCCGTAACTTCCCTTGTGGCCAAGGGTATAGACATCCTTGTCGTAGCGATAACGACTGGTTTCGGAATCATCTGCGATGCTCACGCCAGCATTGTGAGTGTATTCTTTCTTGGAGGCGGTATAGCCGAGCGTGAACGCATTGTCCTCATCTGGTGTCAGCGTGAACTCGGCACCTCCTTGACGTGTGTCGCTGTCGGGCATGCTTTCAGCATTGTCGCTACCGCCCTGGTAATCGCTTTCTTCATAACCGGTCCAGTTTCCGTGGACCTTGAGACCGAGCAGGCCTTCGATGAGCGGCCCGCTGGTATAGAAGCTCAGTTGCTGCCCGTCATTGCTGATGTCGTTGAGCGAATGGGTGTATTCCGTCGTGACAGACCCCGACCAATCATCCGCCACTTTTTTTGTGATGATGTTGATGACGCCGCCCATGGCTTGTGAGCCGTACAGCGATGACATCGGTCCGCGAATCACTTCCACTCGCTCGATCATCGAGATCGGGGGGAGGCCAATCTGCTTGCCTTCATCATTGCCATTGGTATTGACGGAGCGGCCAGCCGAGAGAGGGCGGCCATCGATCATGTAAAGCGTGTAGCTGTTGTCCATCCCTCGAATACTGATGTCCTGAGAATTCCCGCCCCCCGTGACATAGACGCCAGGCACATTATCCATGGCATCTGTGATGTCCGTGTACGACTGCTTGTTGAGCTGCTCGCCGGTAATGACCGAGATACTGGCAGGGGCATCCGAGATCACCTGTTCGTAGCCGGAAGCTGTCACCACCACAGGTTCCAACTGGCTGGAGTCGTTAGCCTGTACGCCAGCAGGTAGGCAAGCGGCGGCGATACCGATAGCCAAGGCCGATCGAGCAAAGGGGAGTGCGGGGACTGTCATGTTCCTGGATCCTTGAGGTCGCGATTATGTCGTTATTGAGCCACGAGTTTTTTAGGGTTGTGGGCCACTGAGTGCTCTGTTGACGTCGACTTCGGGTTGGGAATACGACAGGCATCATCGCATCAGTGTCGATCTTTTTTTCGTGTTTAAGAAAACAAATGATAAACATTCGTATTTTTTAGTTCAGGTGTGTTTCTTTGTTGGCAGAGTTGCGTTCTACGCAACCCTTGGTGATGGCATGGAGTCGTTCGTAAATTGCGGGTTATGCAACGCACAGTTGCATGATTTTGAGGAAATAGTCGTGCTAGGATCGCAAACACAAATGATATTAATTATTATTCAATAAAGGGAATGTCGATGAACGTCACTGGGCTCACCTTGTCTGTCTCTACTCTGTTGTTGGCTGCTTTACCCTTGAGTGCACAGGCACACGAAGTCGCCGGGGGAGAGCATGGCCCTTCCGTCGTGAGTCTGGACTGGGGCGCTGCCGATACGCTGGATGAGCTGGGCTTGGCCGAGCATCTCGTCGGGGTTCCACATCAGTCTGCACCCGCCTATGTGTCGCATTTGATCAAAGATCGAGCAGATGTCGGCGGACTCAAGGAGCCTGATGTCGAGGCGATCGCGGGATTGGAGCCGGACCTGATTCTGGTCACCGGCCGTCAGTCTGGATCGCTTGAGGCGCTCAAGGCTGTGGCGGAGACGCGTGATGTCACTCTCGAAGAAGGCAATTACTTCGAAGCATTTAGTGACAAGGTGCTGAGCCTGGCGTCCCCGTATCATGCTGAGGAAAAGGCACGTGAGAAGCTGGCAGCGCTCGAGTCGGATATTGCGACGGCGCGTGAAGGGCTGGCGGAAAATCTTGACGCGTTGGTCGTGATCCATAACGACGGTCGTTATGTTCTGCGCCAGGAGCCGATCGTCACTGAGCTGCTGCAGATCGATCAGCCGGCGCTGCCGAACTCCGTGGAGCCGGTCAGCCGTGGTGCGCGTACTTTCTACCCGCTGACGCCAGCGAATATTGCCGAGATGGCGCCGAATGCTCTTTATGTGGTCGATCGCAGTGCTGCCATTGGCCAGACCCCGATGGATGCTGACGCGCTTGAGGCCGCGCTGGCCGATGCTGGCGGCGCGGACATTGGTGTCACCGTGCTATCCCCGGGGCTTTGGTATCTCTCCGGCAATGGCTTGCAGAGTGTACGTGCTCAGATGAATGAAGTTCTCGAAGGGCTGTAAAGGCCGGGGCACACGGTTTCTTGTCAGACACACGAAGGCCAGGCATCTGCCTGGCCTTCGTGTGTCTGCCGGGTGTGCATCAGGTGATGTCGTCTGATCAGAGGCTTCAGCGTTGCTTGAGCTGATCGCGCAGGCCCGTCGGGACCTGCTTGATGATCAGACGGTCACTCGCTTCATCGTATTCCACCGAGTCGCCCAGCAGGTGCGAATCAAAGCTGATCGAGACGCCCGCGGCGCGCCCGGTGAAACGCTTGAACTGGTTGAGCGTCTTCTTGTCCGGCGGGATTTCCGGTGACAGCCCATAGTCGCTGTTGCGAATGTGGTCGTAGAAGGCCTGCGGGTGCTCTTCATCGATCAGCTCAGACAACTGATCCAGCGTGATTGGCTCGCCGAGCTTGGCCTGATCAGTGGCGTAGTCGACCAGGGTATCGGTTTTCTCGCGACTGGCCTCCTCGGCCATGTCTTCCTTCTCGACGTAGTCGCTGAAGGCCTTGAGCAGGGTGCGGGTTTCCTGACCGGCATCCCGCTGCTCCTGTGCGCCCAGCGTTTCGGCGAAGGCCTCGGCGAGCTTGGTGCGTCCGCGATCGCGCGCCCAGGACAGATAGGGGTGAGACGTCGAGCTGCCTTGCCATTGACTGATATCCAGTCGTGCGGCCAGCGACATCTGGGTCATGTTGAGCTGTCGGGCGGGGGTTACCGCGAGGGACTCGTCGATCGCGAAGCCGTCACGATGGTGCAGCAACGCCATGAACAGGTGACGCGTCTCGCCCTGTTGGTGATCCACCACCAGCAGATGACCGCCTGTCGGGAGGTTGTCATCGATCAACGGCATGAGTCGACCGGCAAGCGTCTGGGTCAGGCTCGCGAAATCGCTATCACCTGCGAGGAAAGACGCCAGCTCGGCGGGGAAGGCGGCAGGTGCGTCTTCATTGAAACGGCCCCAGTTCTTGGCCTTGCCGTGGTAGGCATCATTGAGCCCGGACACCAGATCCTCCAGTGCATCGGATGCCGGCAGGGCAGTGGCGGCAGGCACCAGCTGGGCCGGCGTCTCGCTATTGCCCTTGTCGATACGGTGAATGATGCTGTGCAGGATCGGCATGGAAACCTCCCTCGGCTGCGATGAACGGGCTGGGGATGATACCTGCCACGCCCCATAGCGTCACTCCTGGCGACACCTCCTCACGGACAGGTCTCGCCCTGGATCAGCTGTGTCGAGAGCCGGTGTGATGACGCGGGCTCCAGCCCCAGAATCATTCGCGCGGCAAGGCGGCCTTTCTCGGTACTGTCCTGGTGGACGGTGGTCAGGCGCGGTGACCGATATTGTCCTTCCTCGATGCCATCGAAGCCGGTGATACGCAGATCCTCGGGAATTCGGATGCCACGTTGTTCGGCCAGGGTCACGGCGGTCAGAGCAATACGGTCTGACATGCACAGCAGGAGGTCTGGCCGCTCGCCGGCCGGCAGGTCGAGTATCTCTGCCAGCACCGGCGCGCAGACCTCATAGGTGTTTTCCTCGATGTTCCACATCGCGACGTCTTCCAAAGCCACCTCTCGCTCAGTCAGGGCGCGATGAAAACCTGCCAGACGTGAGCGGGTGATTGTCTGACCCGTCGGAATCAGCGCGTGGGCATCGGTGATGGGGCCATTGCAGGGCGTGTCGGTCAGGCGCAGGTTGACGATGCCGATACGACTGGCGGGTGTCTGCAAGGCATGTTGCGCGATGGCGTAGCAGGCGGGCTCATCATCCACATGGATGGCGGGGTGATCGCCCAGATCGAAGTCGACGGCCACGATAGGCTTGTGACCCGCACTCTGGAGTTCTTCCACCAGCGCCATGCTGGCCATCAGCCCGTAGACGATGAAGCCATCGGCGATGCTGGAAGACCCGGGCACCTGGGAGGCATTCTGGCGGCCTGAAAGCAGCAGTAGGGTATGGCCGTGAGCATCCAGCACTTCCGCGATGCCCGACAGCAGTTCGCTGGCGACGGCGTCCTTGAGGCTGTAGGTCAGCGTCTCCGCGAGTACCACGGCGATGATCCGTGAGCGCCCCGTGCGCAGACTGCGCGCCTTGGCGTCCGGGCCACGGTAGCCAAGGCGTCTGGCCTCCTCGAGCACCCGCTCGCGCAATGCTGGCGAGAGCTGGTCGGGGCGGTTGAAGGCGTTGGAGACGCTGGCGGTGGAGACGCCGAGTTGTGCGGCTAGCTCCTTGAGAGTGATGCGGCGAGGCGATGACACAGGCGTCGGGTTCCTGAAGATGAAAAGCTTGAACGATTAAGTGCAGAGATAGCATATCGCCACGTACCAGAAATGCCCAGAAAGTGAGGGAGTTGGTCGAACGAGCGGTCAACTGCGCACAAGGCGTCCAGCCGGGCAACGCCTGCTAGCGGTCCTGCTCTTGTGAGGTATCGGCTGGCACGACCAGCCAGGCTGCCATCCCCGGCGCCAGGCTCAATTGGCCTGCTTCAAGCGAGGGCGTTGCCATGCCGGGCAACGAGACGACCTCTATCGGGTCATGATGCTGGTCATGAGGCATTCGCGAGCCCAGCAGGGCAGGCAGGTCGAGCATGACGGGGGCGTTGTCGTGTTCCGGGTCGTGATCTGTCTCGTGTTCCAGATTGGCCAGGCACACCATCTGCTGGTGAGGGGTGTGGCGTATCACGCCAAAGACTCCCTTCGGCAGCACGGAAGGAGAGATGAGTGTCTGTTGCCCCGTCTTCAGCGTCGCATTCTCACGTCGCAGTTCCAGCAGCTTGCGAACGCGATTCAGCAGGCTCTCGGGCGCCTCTTGTTGCAGCGAGACCGCCTGTGACTGATGAGGGGCATGGACGGGAAGCCAGGGCGACAGAGAGTCGGCGCAGAAACCACCATTGCGTTGAGGCTCCCACACCATGGGCGTGCGACAGCCATCGCGTCCCTTGACCTCGGGCCATAGCGCGATTCCGAAGGGGTCCTGCAGCTCGGCGTAGCTCAGCTCCGCTTCCTCGAATCCAAGCTCTTCGCCCTGATAGAGGCAGAGGCTGCCCCGCAATGAGCAGAGTACCGTCAGAGCCAGCAAGGCGCGTGCGCTCCCCCAGCGGCTGGCACTGCGCGGAACATCATGATTGGACAATGCCCAGCACGGCCAGGCGTCTTCGCCATGCTCGGCAAAGCGTGCCAGAACGGCGTGCAAGTCCACGGCATCGCCCGTGCTGTTGAGCAGGTCGAAGGTGTAGGCCATATGCAGGCGGTGCTGGCCCGCGGTGTAGGCTGCCATGGCGGGAAGCGGGTCGCTGCCTCCGACCTCGCCGACGCTGGTGGCGCCGGGGTATTCCTCCAGCAGGGCACGAATCTCTTCCAGATAGTCGAGATTCTCTGGCTGATCCGCATTGTGTTTCAGCAGTTGATAGCTGCGGGGATGCCCACGGCTACGGTAGTCGTCCGAGGACGGCGGATTGTCCGTCAGCGCCTGGTCATGGAAATAGAAGTTGGCGGTGTCGAAGCGGAACCCGTCGACGCCCAGCTCCAGCCAGAAGCGCAGATTGTCGAGCTGTGCCTGACGCACCTCCGGATGATGAAAGTTCAGGTCCGGCTGGCTGGCGAGAAAGTTGTGCAGATAATACTGGCAGCGCCGTGAATCGAAGGTCCAGGCCGGGCCACCGAAGGCGGCTAACCAGTTGTTGGGCGCACCGCCGTCCGGGCGCGGGTCCGCCCAGACATACCAGTCAGCCTTGGCATTGTCCCAGGATTGGCGACTTTCCCGGAACCACGCATGCTGATCGGAGCTGTGTGACAGCACCTGATCAATGATGACGCCCAGCCCGAGCTCATGTGCGCGGGCGACGAGCCGCGAGAAGTCCTCCAGAGTGCCGAACAGGGGATCGATGTCACGGTAGTCCGAGACGTCATAGCCGAAGTCCTGCATGGGCGAGGTGAAGATGGGGGAGACCCAGATGGCGTCCACCCCCAGGGTCGCGAGGTAGTCCAGACGTTGGATGATGCCGGCAATATCGCCGACACCATCGCCATTGGCGTCCATGAAGCTGCGCGGATAGATCTGATAGAGCGTTGCGCCGCGCCACCAGTCGTGTGCGGCATGGCGATGGAGTTGGGTAGATGTCATTGCACGATCCTTGTTGTCGAGGCGGCAGGGGTCACGGGCATGCTAGAGCGCCGGAAAGGCCCCGCGTCTCTGCGCGAGACCTTCCGAGCGTCATCAGTCTGCAGGCGCAAGGCCTGGCGGGGTGAGGCCGTTGGCGTTACCAGCCGCGGCGTCCGATGCGGGTGAGTTCTCTCCCGAGCGCTTCCACCGCCTGAGCACCGGTCTCCTCGCCCGACAGCACCTGATGGGTGCGGTTGAAGAAGGCATTGGAGACGCGAGCGTAGGCATCGCCCGTCACCGAGGCCGGGCGCGCGACGCCGGTTCTGAGCGCTTCATAGAGCTCCCCCATCGAGGGGTTGCTCGCCAGCACCTCGTCATCCTGATAGAGGTGTTCGATGGTGGGGTTGCGCCCCATCTTCATGGCATGGGCCTTTTGCTGCGGGGCGGCGGTGATGTAGGCGACCAGCTCCGCTGCGGCCTGTGGGTGCTCCGAGTAGCGTGATACCGCAAGATTCCAACCGCCCAGGGTTGCGCGTGACTCGCCCTGCGGGCCATGCGGGAGGGGGGCCATGCCGACCTTGCCTGCCACCGGACTGCCCTCGGCCTGGCTGAGCTTCCAGACATAGGGCCAGTTGCGCAGGAACAGCGCATTGCCCGACTGGAACAACCCACGTGACTCCTCCTCGGTATGATTCAGCGCACCTTCCGGAGCGATGCTGCCGATCCAGGAGGCGGCAAGATCGAGTGCCTCGGCGGCGCGCGAGTTGTCGATGGTGACCTCACCGGCATCATCCACCAGGGTGCCGCCGCCCTGGCTTGCGACCCACTCCAGTGCGTTGCAGGTCAGCCCCTCGTAGGCGCGCCCCTGGAAGCTGTATCCCCAGAAATCGGCATTGCCGGCGTCACGTTCCGCCGCCTGGATCGTGCGCGCCGTCTCGGTGAGTTGCTGCCAGGTCTCCGGCACCTGCTGGTCGTATTTTTCCAGCAGGTCCTTGCGGTAATAGAGCACGCCTGCGTCGGTGTACCAGGGCATGGCCACCAGACGTCCCTCTACGGTGCCGTTGTCGACCAGCGCGGGGAAGAAGCCCTCGGTGGCGTCGTCGGGCAGATAGCGGGAAAGGTCGACCAGGTGATCGTCGAGCAGCCCTGGCCACGCCATGTCGACGATCAGCACGTCGATGTCACTGGAGCCGCTGCTCAGCAGCTGCTGATACAGCGAGAGCTTCTCGGTGGTGTCGTTGGGAGTGGAGATCACATTGACACGATTGCCGGATTGCTCAGCCCATTGCTGGGCGAGCTCCGGGCACATGTCGGAATCTCCGCCAGGGCCACAGGCAATCGTGACCTCGGTGGCCAGTGCGAGGGGTGCCGTCAATGAGGCCCCGCTCAACAACAGGGCACCGGCGCTACCCTTGAGGGTCGTGAGCATCCGTTGGCGTGGGGTGCTGATAACAGAAGGCATGGCGTGCGACTCCATCATTGTGATTGTTGTTGCGGCGTCCGGGATGACCGTCATCCACCGAGCATCCCGTGAAGCATCGAATCTGCCAGGCGTCAGTTGAGGGCGAGCCACATGGCGCTGCCTGGCATCAGCGACAGGGGGTGGTGAGAGGCGTGTGTCGCCGTGACACCGGCGATCTCGAGGGTGGTCCAGGTGGTGATATCTGGCGCCAGTTGACTCGGGTCGATCACGCTCGGCGTATCGCCTGTCCCGAGGTGTGCCAGACACAGCAAGCGTTGCGCTCCATGCTGGCGCACGCTGGCGAAGACGTTGTCCGGGAGCCGCTCGGGGGCAATCAGGGTCTGATCACCCTCGCGCAGCACCTGGCTGGTCCCGCGATAGCGCAGCAGGCGACGTGCTCGCGACAGGAAGCTGTCATCACGGTTTTCCTGCTGCGCCACCGACAATGGCAACTGGCGTGGGGAGACCGGTAACCAGGGCGTGGCCTCAACGCCGGACTTCGTCGCGCAGCGGCTGAACCCACCGTTCAGGCTGTCATCCCAGACCATCGGCGTGCGACAGCCATCGCGGCCCTTGATCTCGGGCCACAGGTTGATGCCGAAGGGGTCCTGCAGGTCCTCGAAGGCCAGCTCCGCTTCGGGAAGCCCCAGTTCTTCTCCCTGATAGAGGCACAGGCTGCCACGCAGCGAACACAACACCGTCAGGGCGAGCAGGGCGCGCGATTCTCCCCAGCTGGTCGCACTGCGTTCCACGTCATGATTGGACAGGGCCCAGCAAGGCCAGGTGTCTTCGCCTTGCTCGGCAAAGCGCGTCAGCACGTCGTAAAGCGCGCGGGCATCGCCATCACTGTTGAGCAGGTCAAAGGTGTAGGCCATGTGCAGGCGGCGTTGGCCGGCGGTATAGGCAGCCATGGTCGGGAGAGGGTCATTGCCGGCGATCTCGCCGACACTGGTGGTGCCCGGGTACTCATCGAGCAGGTCGCGGATGCGCTCCAGATACGCCAGATTCTCCGGTTGCTCGATATTGTGCTGCATCCGCTGATAGCTCTGCGGGTTGCCCGGGTTGACGCCTTCGCGCGCCATCGCCGGGTTGTCGGTCAAGGCGCGGTCATGGAAGTAGTAATTGACGACGTCGAAGCGGAAGCCGTCCACCCCCAGATCCAGCCAGAAGCGCAGGTTGTCCAGCTGCGCCTGGCGCACCTCGGGATGATGGAAATTCAGATCCGGCTGACTGGCCAGGAAGTTGTGCAGATAGTACTGGCGACGCTTGGCATCGAAGCTCCAGGCGCGACCACTGAAGGCTGCCATCCAGTTGTTGGGCGGGTTGCCATCCGGGAGCGGGTCGGCCCAGACATACCAGTCGGCCTTGGCGTTGTGGCGGTCCTGACGGCTTTGCTGGAACCAGACGTGTTGATCGGAGCTGTGAGACAGCACCTGGTCGATGATCACGCGCAACCCCAGCTGGTGGGCTTGCGAGACCAGGTGCTTGAAATCCTCCAGGTGGCCGAACATCGGGTCGACATCCCGATAGTCCGCGACGTCATAGCCGAAATCATTCATCGGCGAGGTGAAGAAGGGGGACAGCCAGATGGCATCCACGCCGAGGCTGGCCACATGGGGCAGGCGCTCGATGATGCCGGCCAGGTCGCCGATGCCGTCGCCGTTGGCATCCATGAAACTGCGGGGGTAGATCTGATAGATCGTGGCACCACGCCACCAGTCGAGGCGTGCGTGAGGATCGAGTTGAGACAGGGTCATCATGACCTCCTTGTGAGTCGCGTGATCGGCAAGCGGGAGATTCAGTGCACCTCGCCAACACAGCGCGCGATGGCAACGCCGTGGGGCGGCAGCGTCAGGCGACCTGCCTGCCAGTGACCATTGATCATGCCGGGGGCATCCTCGAGGGCTTCCGCTCGCCAGGCGGTCTCCAGAGTCAGGGCCTGAGCAGAGAAGTTGAGCGCGATCAGCAACGACTCGCCGCCTGAGAGACGCGTGAAGCAGATGACTTCCTCATGCAGCGAGTGGAAGTGGATCTCTCCTCGGCTGAGGGCGGGGTGACGGCGGCGGAAGGCGAGCAGCTCCCGGCTGGCATTCAACAGCGATGCCGGGTCGTGTTCCTGATGGTCGACGGCCAAGGCATGATGGAAGTCGGGAACCGGCAACCAGGGAGACACGCGAGAGAAGCCCGCATGTGACTCACCGGCCTGCCACGGCATGGGCGTCCGGCAGCCGTCGCGTCCCTTGTAGCGTGGCCAGAAGGTGATGCCGGCGGGGTCCACCAACTGGTCATGGCGTAGCTGGGCTTCACTCAGCCCCAGTTCTTCGCCCTGATACAGACAGACGCTGCCGCGCTGGGTCAGCAGGAAGGCGAGATAGAGGCGCAGGCGCGCCGGCGAGGCTTCGGCGTCCCAGCGCGTTGCCAGACGTGTGACATCGTGATTTCCCAGCGCCCAGCACGGCCAGCCGTCCCCGATCTGCGCTTCCATCGTCTGTAGGGTCGCCAGGAGGTGGCCGGGTGAGGCGTTCTCGGTCAGCAGATCGAAGGAATAGGCCATGTGCAGCCGCTGGTCGCCCCGGGTGTACTCGGCCATGACGCGCAAGGAGTCATCGTCGCCGACCTCGCCAACGCTGGTGGTGCCGGGGTATTCATCGAGCAGACTCCGCAGCCGTTCGAGAACGGCGAGGTTCTCGGGTTGGGTCTTGTCGTGAAGATGTTGTTGATAGCCGTAGGGGTTGTCCGGGCGCACGCCAATGAAGCCCTCGGCGATCTCACGCCGCGGCGGGTTATCCTTTAGCTCACCATGTGTGCAGAAGTTGATGGCGTCCAGGCGGAAACCATCCACCCCCCGCTCCAGCCAGAATCGCACTTCTTCAAGAATGGCCGTCACGACTTCGGGGTGATGGAAGTTGAGGTCCGGCTGCTCGATCAGGAAGTTGTGCAGGTAGTACTGGCAGCGGCGAGTGTCCCATTGCCACGCGGAGCCCCCGAAGATCGATTGCCAGTTGGTGGGCGGTGCGCCATCGGGTCTGGGGTCTGCCCAGACATACCAGTCGGCGCGCGGGTTATCGCGGCTCTGGCGGCTTTCCTCGAACCACGGGTGGGCGTCGGAGGTGTGTGAGAGCACCTGATCGATGATGACTTTCAGGCCGCGCGCATGCGCTGCCTCGACCAGACGGTCGAAGTCCTCCAGGGTGCCGAACATCGGGTCGACATCGCGATAGTCGCTGATGTCATAGCCGAAGTCCTTCATGGGCGAGGTAAAGAAGGGGGATAGCCAGATCGCATCGACATTCAGCGAGGCGATGTAATCCAGGCGCTCGAGGATGCCCGGCAGATCACCGATGCCATCGCCATTGCTGTCCTGAAAGCTGCGCGGGTAGATCTGATAGATGACGGCGCCGCGCCACCAATCGTGGGCCGACACCTGGGTGTCTCGAATCGTGGACATGCGAGTCTCCTGGGCGGGAACCATGGCTCCCGCCCGTGGGGTCCTTGCGGAGAATGAAGCGGTTGGCCTGAGGCGCCGTGAGCAGGCGCTGGACACTCAGTCCTGGCTGCCAGGCCCTCGAGAAAAAGCCCTGCAGAACAGGCCCTGAACGTCAGGCTGCCTGGCGTTGCTGGGTCAGGCTCAGCGCGCGATCCTGGCTGTCGAAGAGATGCACGTGCTCCAGGTCCGGCACCAGCGCGACGCGTTGGCCGATCTTCCACTGACTGGGGGCTTCACTGCGGTGGATCAGCAGGCTGTCGCCGACTTTCGGATCCAGATAGACATAGACTTCGTTGCCCAGGTACTCGACGTTGACGATCTCGAAGGCGTTGTCGCCACGGGCCTCTTCCAGGCAGAGGTGTTCGGGACGAACCCCCAGCATCAGACGGCTACCAACGCGCTCGCTACCGGCATCGCGAGGCAGGCCCAGCTCGCCGATCCCGGCCGTCGTGATGCGACAGTTATTGGCATCGCTGCTCAATAGCTCCGCCGGCAGGAAGTTCATGGTCGGGGAGCCGATGAAGCCGGCCACGAAGCGGGTCGCCGGTGCCTGATAAAGTGTCTGGGGACTGCCGACCTGTTCGATACGGCCATCACGCAGTACCACGATCTTGTCGGCCAGGGTCATGGCTTCGACCTGGTCGTGGGTGACGTAGACCATGGTGGAGCCCAGGCGGTGGTGCAGGCGGGCGATCTCATTGCGCATCTGCACCCGCAGTGAGGCATCCAGGTTGGAGAGCGGCTCATCGAACAACAGGATCTTCGGCTCACGCGCCATGGCGCGCCCCATGGCGACGCGCTGTCGCTGGCCGCCGGAAAGCGCCTTGGGCTTGCGGTGCAGCAACTCCTCGAGCTGAAGGATGCGCGCCGTCTCCATCACGCGTTGTTCGACGCTTTCCTTGTCGGTCTTGGCAAGCTTGAGGCCGAAGGCCATGTTCTCGTACACCGTCATGTGCGGGTAGAGGGCATAGGACTGGAAGACCATGCCCACGCCGCGCTCACGCGGGGGGAGGTCATTGACCAGATCGTTGGCGATATGCATCTCACCCTCGGTGATCGATTCCAGCCCGGCGATCAGGCGCAGTAAGGTCGACTTGCCACAGCCTGACGGCCCGACGAAGACCACGAATTCTCCGCTGCCGATCTTCAGGTCCAGGTCCTTGATGATGTGCGTGCTGCCGAAGGTCTTGTTGATCTTGGAGAGGGTTACGCTTGTCATCTTGCGACTCCCAGCCGGTGCTCGGCACCGGCTTTCGAAAGAAGGTTAGTCGAGTGCCAGGAAGGCAGCCTGATAGGGCGGCAGTACCAGGCGCGCTGTCTGGGGCTGAGCCTCATCCAGTTCGGCAGTGAAACCCGTGCCCTTGAGAAGACGCGCGCCGCCTGCGTAGGCTTGCGGCAGCGCGGTACTTAGTTCAGTGCCTGTGAGATTGAACAGGCACAGCATGCGCTGACCGTCATGCTCACGCAGGAAGCCCAGAAGCTCGTCCCCCACGTCGACCAGTTGAATGTCCCCCTCACGCAAGACCGGATGCTGACGGCGGAAGTTCAGCAGAATCCGCGTGGCATGAAGCACAGAGTTAGCGTCGTCTTCCTGGTTGGCCACGGCCAGTGGCAGGTGGCGCTCATCGATCGGTAGCCAAGGCTCGACACTTGAGAAGTCCCCTTGCGCCGCTTGACGCCAGGGCATGGGGGTCCGGCAGCCATCACGGCCCTTGAACTCCGGCCACAGCACCTTGCCGTAAGGGTCCTGAATACGCTCGAAGGGCACCTCGGCTTCTGGCAGGCCCAGCTCCTCACCCTGGTAGAGGCAGACGCTGCCGCGCAGTGACAACACCATGGCCAGGGCGACCTTGGGGTAGGACACCGGGTCTTCGTGGGCCCCCCAACGGGTGGCGCTGCGCACCACGTCGTGGTTTGACAGGGCCCAGCATGGCCAGGCATCACCGGCCAGGCGCTGGAAGCGCTCGATGACTTCTCGGATATAGCCTGCGGAATGCGGCGCATTGAGCAGATCGAATCCGTAGGCCATGTGCAGCTTGTCGCCCCCAGCGGTGTATTCCGCCATGCGCTCCAGCGGCTTGTCGTCACCGATTTCACCGACCGTGGTGGTGCCGGGGTATTCATCCATCAGGGCACGTAGGTCTCTCAGGAAGTCGAGATTTTCCGGGCGGCTCAAGTCATAGACGTGGCGCTGCCAGGTATAGGGGTTGGAATCCGGCGCGCCCAGTGTCTTGGCTTCGCCTGCTGGCACTGGCGGATTGTCGCGCAGAGCCTGATCGTGGAAGTAGAAGTTGACGGTATCCAGTCGGAAGCCATCGACGCCGAGTTCCAGCCAGAAGCGCATGTTGTCGAGCTGAGCCTGACGGGCCTCCGGGTGATGGAAGTTCACGTCGGGCTGGCTGGTCAGGAAGTTATGCAGGTAATACTGCTGGCGGCGCGAATCGAAGGTCCAGGCCGAGCCGCCGAAGATCGACAGCCAGTTGTTGGGCGGCGTGCCATCGGGCTTGGGGTCTGCCCACACAAACCAGTCGGCCTTGTCATTCGTGCGGTCCTGACGGCTTTGCTGGAACCAGGGGTGCTGGTCGGAGGTGTGGCTGATCACCTGGTCGATCATGACCTTGAGATTGAGCGAGTGAGCGCGCTCCAGCAGGGCCTTGAAGTCCTCCAGGGTGCCGAACATCGGGTCGACATCACGGTAATCGCTGATGTCATACCCGAAGTCGAGCATCGGAGAGGTGAAGAAGGGCGACAGCCAGATGCCATCCACGCCCAGGGAGGCCACGTAATCGAGTCTGGCGGTGATGCCCGGCAGATCGCCGATCCCGTCGCCGTTGCTGTCCAGGAAGCTGCGCGGGTAGATCTGGTAGATGACGCCACCGCGCCACCAGTTGGAGGAGGTCTGCATTTGGGCTTCGAGCAATGACATGAAAATTATCCTTTGACGGCGCCGGCGGTCAGGCCGGATACGATGCGGCGCTGGAAGATCATCACCAGGATGACCAGCGGTATGGTGACGGTGACGGAGGCGGCCATGATGGGGCCCCAGGGGAGCTCATGCTGGCTGCCGCCGGAGATCAGGGCGATGGCGACCGGCACGGTGCGTTCGCTGTCGGTCAGCGTGAAGGTCAAGGCGAACAGGAACTCGTTCCAGGCCGCGATGAAGGCGAGCAACCCGGTGGTGGCCATGGCCGGCCACATCAGGGGCAGGAAGACCTTGGTGATGGTCTCCCACGGTGTGGCGCCGTCCATGATCGCGGCCTCTTCCAGTTCCATGGGCAGCTGACGCATGAAGGTCGTCAGTACCCAGACGGTGAAGGGCAGCGTGAAGATGGTGTAACTGAGAATCAGGCCACCGGGGTTGTTGTAGAGATTCAGGCTGCGAATCACCTCGAACAGCCCGGAGAGCACCGCGACCTGAGGGAACATCGAGACCCCGAGGATGATCAGCATCACGGTGGAGCGGCCGCGAAAGCGCACGCGCCCCAGCGCATAGGAGGCGGTGATGCCCAGCAGCAGCGCGATCAACACGACGCTCAAGGCGATCAGGATCGAGTTGCCGATCGCCTGTAGGAAGCTCTTCTGCGCAAAGATCTGGGCATAGTTGCTGAAGTCCAGAGAGGTCAGCCAGTAGTTGACCTCGAACAGCTCACTGGACGGTTTCAGTGAGGTGATCACCGCGTAATAGAAGGGGAACACGGCGTAGACGATGATGATGGCGATCAAGGCCCATTTGCCGACATGCTTGGCGAGTCGGGTCAGCTGGTAGCGGTTCATCGGAGTCTGATTCATTTCTCCACTCCCAGTTGGCGGCGGCCAAGGTAGAGGTAGACCACGACGGCCAGCGCGATGATCAGGAACAGCATCGTGGAGGCGGCACTGCCGTAGCCCACGTCCTGGAACTCCACCAGTTGCTGGCGGGCGTAGATGGACATGGTCATGGTGCTCGACGAGTTGGAGGTCAGCACATAGATGACATCGAAGACGCGCAGTGCATCGAGAAGGCGGAAGATCACAGCGACCAGCAGGGCCGGGGTGATCAATGGCAGGGTGACACGGAAGAACACCTTCACCGGGTGGATGCCATCGACCTCGGCGGCCTCATAGCAGTCCTTGGGCAGCATCTGCAGCGCGGCGAGTACCAGTAGTGCCACGAAGGGGATGGTCTTCCAGACATCGACCATGATCACGGCCCACATCGACAGATCGGCATCCGCCGTCCAGGCCAGGGGCGCATCAATCAGCCCCAGCCCCATCAGCAGGTGGTTGATGATCCCGAACTGGTCATTGAGCATCCAGGCCCACATCTTGGCGGAGACGATGGTCGGGATGGCCCAGGGGATGAGCACCGCGGCGCGGACCAGCATGCGCCCCTTGAATTCGGCGTTGAGCAGCAGGGCCACGATGATGCCGAAGACGACTTCCAACGACACCGAGATGACGCTGAAATAGACGGTGTTCCAGACGGAATTCCACCACACCGGGTCAGCCAGCAGGCCGTACCAGACGCCGTCGTCCTTCACGAGATAGTTTTCAAAGCCGATGAAGGCGGCGCCGGTCGTGTCCGAGAGCGAGGCATCGGTCAGGCTGAGGTAGAAGGTTCTCAGCAGTGGCCAGCCGGCCACCAGGGCCAGCGCGACCAGCATCGGCGCGAGATAGGTCCAGGCCGCACGTACCCGCTGGCGTCTGACCTTGGTGCCGCGTTTGCGGGTCCGGGCCGAGGGCGTGTCCGTCGGCACTGACTCATTGAGCGTGGTTGTCATGCGAAACCTCCCGGGTTACCAGCGACGACGTTTGATGCGAGCCAGCTCGCCCTTCAGCTGAGCCACGGCCTGGGCGCCGCTCTGCTCGCCGCTCAGCACACTGTGGGTCGCATTGAAGAAGGCGTTACTGACCTGGCCGTAGTTGTCACCGGTGACGGCAGACGGACGTGCCACGGCATTGGTGAAGGTGTCGTAGAGCGTGCCGAAGAAGGGCACGGCGGTGAGCACCTCTTCGTCCTGATACAGCGCCGTGAGGGTCGGGTTGTAGGCGGCCTGGATGGCCCGGCGTTTCTGCTCGGACTCACCGGTGAGGAAGGCCACCAGCTGCGAGGCGAGCTCGGGGTTCTCGCTGTACTTCGAGACCGCCAGGTTCCAGCCGCCCAGCGCCGCCGCGCTTTCTCCCTCGGCGCCGTGGGGCAGCTTGACCACTCCGACCTTGCCAGCCACCTTGCTGTCATCGCTCTGGGTCAGCGACCAGGCGTAGGGCCAGTTGCGCATGAAGACGGCGTTGCCGGACTGGAAGATGCCGCGGGCTTCTTCCTCGGAATAATTGAGCGCCCCCTGCGGGGTGATCTCGCCGATCCAGCTGGCGGCCAGGTCGAGAGCGGAGGCCGTATTGGGGTTGTCGACGGTGATCTCGCCATCGGCATCGACAATGGCGCCACCGTCGTTGCTGGCGACCCATTCCAGCGCATTGCAGGTCAGGCCCTCATAGGCACGCCCCTGGAAGACGTAACCCCACATCTTCTCGCTGCCGGCCTCGCGTTCCTTTGCCTGGATCTGCGTGGCAGTCTCTGTCAGCTCCTGCCATGTCTCGGGAGGTGCGAACCCGTATTTCTCCAGCAGGTCCTTGCGGTAGTAGAGCACCCCGGCATCCGTGAACCAGGGCATGGCCACCAGGCGGCCATCGACCGTGTTGTTGTCGATGATGGTCTTGAAGTGGCCCTGCGATGCCTTTTCGCCGAGCGTCTGGTGCAGATCAAGCAGGTGATTGCCGAGCAGGCCCGGCCAGACCACATCGATCTGCAAGACGTCGATGTCACCGGACTGCGCTGACAGAATCTGCTGGTAGAGCGAGAGGCGTTCCGTCGAGGAATTGGGCGTGGAGACGATATCGACCTCATGGCCGGTCTTGTCTTCCCAGGCAGCGACGCCCTGTTCACAGAATTCCAGTTCGGCCCCGACCGCACCGCAGGAGATGGTCAGGTCCGCGCCCATCGCAGGGGCGGTGGTGGCCGCTCCCAGCAGGGCGAAGCTTGAGGCGATTAGCGTCTTGCGTTGCATGGTGGATCCTCGTCACTTGTTGTTGTTTGACCCGCATCGGACGACTGGGTGGGGGAGAGTCACAACGTCGTCCGATGGTGGCTTCTTAATCGATTAAGGCGTAGTCACAGTCAAACGATTGGCGTCGATATCCGCAACCTGAACTTTGGTCTTACTGTCACCGATATGTCGCCAAAAATGGGAGTTTTACGCGGTGATCGCTCCCCTTTGGTCGAATTTCGACATAAGTCGTGTGTCTGAGAGGCCAGATTGCCACTAGGGTCTTAAACGATTAAGTGAATATGGCGCCTACGACAACGCCAATGACGAAGGCGCCACTTCGCTGATCATCGCCAAGCGAGTGATTCGTCAACAACAACAAGGCTCTCTTCAACATGACAACTCCCCCTCAGCACCCGCTCAAGACCCCACTTGTCATGGCCGTTGCCATAGCGGTCATGAGCACCAGTGGACTCGCCAATGCCGACGGGACAGGCGATATCGAGGCGCGGCTCGCAGAGCTGGAACAGCGTATCGATGACGCCGAACAACGGGCCAGAGCGGCTGAGCGTCGCGCCGCCGAGGCAGAGCGCGCGATGGCCGTTCAGCGCCAGTCGAATGAGGCTGATCAACCCGCGCGCGTGACCGCGCAGACCGAGGACCTCGAAGAGCGTCTGGCGGCCGTCGAGCGCCAGGCCAGTGGCGAAGAAGGTTTCTCCTTCAATGCCTATGCTCGCTCTGGGCTATTGATCGGCGAAGGAGGCAAGAGCATCGAAGGCGGCCCCTATCTCACGCCGGCGGGCTCGGTGGGCGGGGCGGTCGGGCGGCTGGGGAACGAGCCCGACACCTACGTCGAGTCGGTATTCAACTACAAGACCCGCTACGACAACGGGACGAAGGCGCTTTACCGCACCATGATTGCCGACGGAGTAGAGACCAGTAACGACTGGACCTCGGACGAGTCCAGTCTGAACGTACGACAGGTCTTCGTGGAGTTGAGCGATCTGCCGAGCTTTACCGGCGCCTTCGAGAACTCCTCCATCTGGGCGGGCAAGCGCTTCGATCGGGACAACTTCGATATCCACTGGCTAGACAGCGATTTCATCTTCCTCGCCGGGACCGGCGCAGGTATCTACGACGTTCAGCTTGCCGATGACTGGAAAGCCAACTTCTCGGTCTACGGGCGCAGTTACAGTGAATACCCGACAGAGGACTCCGATACTGGCGGCAATACCGACAACCTGACGTTCACCATGAACAACTATGTCGGCCACTGGCAGTGGATGGTCAGTGCCCTATCGGCGGCAGACAATGAAGAGCGCGCCATGGACACGGGGGCCGAAGCGGCCGATTCCGGCTTCCACACCATGCTGGCCTACCATGGCGACAGCTTCTTTGGCCTCGCCGATGGCAGCTTCAAGGCCGCCGTGCTGCATGGCCGCGGGCTCGGCGCGGAGACCAAGGTCATCGGGGCTGACGGGAACCTGACGGATGACGCCACCTCTACTCGCCTGGGGCTTTACGGCACGACCTATCTCGCACCCAAGTGGCGCTTCGCACCAGCCGTTCTGGCAGAGGTGAGCAAAGATCGCTACGACGACGGAGATGAGTATTCCTGGGCGACCTTCAATGCGCGTCTGGCCAATGAGCTGACGACGAATTTCGAGATGCAGTACGAGCTGAGCTATCAATGGATGGACCTGGACCCCGGCTCGACAGGCAATGCCGTGGAAGGCGGGTATCGCAAGTTCACCATTGCACCGACCTTCAAGCCTGAAGTCGGTGGCTTCTGGAAGCGTCCGGAAATTCGCTTGTTCGCGTCCTGGAGTGACTGGGATGAAGAGCTCAATGATTACTCCGAAGACGATGCCCTCGGGAGTGCAGGCTTTACGGGAGGCGAATGGGCCTTCGGTGTCCAGAGCGAGGTATGGTTCTAGGAGCAGGGTGCTAAGACCGTCATCGCCTGCCAGTGTTTCGATCTTGCCCGTGGAAATGTGCTCGATTTTCTGATGGCCAGCGTGGTCTCAACGACAGTGCCGGCCCCAAGCGGGTCTGGAAGTTCAAGAATGACCCCGCGCATGAGTGGATCGTCGAGCAGGTGTGATAGATAGGCTATTCTTCGGTAAGCTGTAAAAAAGCCCGCCTCTGGACATTCCAGAGGCGGGCTTTTGCGTTCATGGCGTCACATTACGCCAAGAGCTTCATACCAGCTCGCGCTTTTCTTCACGTGCGATGCGACGATCACGTGCGACCGCGCGACAGATGACGGTCAATACCGCCAGGGTGAGTGCTGGCCATATCAGTACATAGGTAGCGAAAAGCAATGTCATGGGGCATGTCTCCTGTTGTCCGTCTTCAGACGTTATCCAGCTTCATGCGAGGCTCAGGCCGCCGGCTGTGGCTGGTTGGGCGCTGAAGTCTTGTGGTCGTCTGCGTCGAGTGCTTCGTCATAGTTGCCGACACGTGCGGTGATGGTGTCGAAGTCGAAGCGCTCCTGGCGGCTGGCGAGGCTCATGACCACACACACCAGAGTGCTGGTGCCGTAAGCGGTCAGTGAGGCGAGCAGAACGGTGTAGTCACGCAGGAAGTCGGTCGCGAAGATCAGCATGGCGATCATGGCGGCGACAGCAGCGATGATGCCGAGAATGCGCCCCAGGAAGCCGAATACCATCAGACCGATGATCACGCCGCCGCCGATGCTGGCGAGCAGCTCGAAGAACAGGCCGCTCATGCCCGTCAGCGGCACCAGTTCAAAGCGTGCCAGGCAGAACATCACCATCGCGACGATGACCGACGTGGTGAAGGCGGTGTTGGTCACGCGATTCCAGAAGCAGCTGGCGATGACCGGGAAAACGATCGCGCCCCACAGAGCCCCGACGAAGACCAGCATCACCAGGATATCCAGTGAGAAGCTGGCGAAGACGATGCCCAGCACCGTGGCGATGATCATGGTCAAGCGGCCGATGAAGAGCATGCGCTTCGGGTCTGGCTTGCCGCGGGCGATATTCTTGCCATAGACATCAGCCATGATGATGGCGGATAGCGCGGAAAGGTCGGAATCCGCGGTAGAGGACAGCGAGCCGATCACCAGAATGAAGAACAGCGCGATGAAGAACGGCGGCAGATACTCGGACACCATCTGCGGGATGAGGTTGTTCATGTCGCCGTTGAGCGGCTCCACCCCGAGTGTCAGTGCCATCAGGCCAATCATGCCCAGGCCGATGACGATGGCGCCATAGCCCAGCGTCGCGGTGAGGAAGGTCGGCTTGATGTGGTCTTCGTTGACGGCGAACAGGCGCTGGGAAATGGTCTGGTTACCGATCGCATAGGCCAGTACAGCGACGAAGAAGGGCGCCCCCTGGTTCAGGATGGCATCCGTCGAGAAGAAGTTGGCCTGCTCAGGCGTCAGATTATCTAGGCCAGCGACCAGCTCCGTCGGGCCGCCCATGGCGAAGAACACCGCTGGAATGATCACGATGGCGATCGCCATCAGGGCAACCAGTTGCGCGAAGTCGGTCAGTACCGAGGCGCGGAAGCCGGACCACAGGGTGTAGAACAGCACCCCCACACCCGCCATGATCACGCCTGCCTGGAAGGACAGCGGTGAGAGCACGGAGACGAGCGCCCCGGCGGCGGTGAAGTTGACCATCAGGCTGATCACGCTACCCAGCAGGTTGGAGAGCGCCAGAATCAGCTGACTGGAGGAGCCGTGGCGCGCATGGATCAGCTCGCCCAGTGTATGCGCATTGGGCGCCAGCTTGCGGAAGCGGCGACCGAAGGGGTAGATGAACAGAATCATCAGTGCACCCCACAGGCCATAGTGGATCGGCCCTGAGACACCATAGGTATAGCCGGAGGTGGCGGCGGCATAGAAGGAGGCCGCCCAGATCCAGGTAGCCGTCATGCTTGCCGCGCCCATGCCGAAGCCAACGCGATGGTTGGAGACCATGAAGGCATCGGCATCTTCATTTTTCTTGCGGATCCCCAGCGTCATCAGGTAGGTGCCGCCATAGAAGGCAAGCAGCAGCAGTACGACAGTCAGGGTAGAGAATTGATATAGCGATTCGTTATTCAAGAACTGGCCCTCGGTAGGGAAACAGGGCGCTACGCAACGCAGTCGCCTAAGGGCAAACGGTTGTCGATAGCGACGAGTAAGGAGGGGAAGGTTCTTAGCCGTGGACGTAGTTCTGCGTCATTTGCTCAAGCAAATGGCATCCAGCGCAGCACGTGGGCCGCGTCATCAATAATCGGCAATCTCGGTCAATGAAGACGGAGTTGGTGGCACTTCCCGGTCAGGCGGGAACTTGGGGGAGGGCGGCGTGGCATGCATCTGCCTTCATCGGAATAATGATATCGCATACGCGTCCTTGTTATCGGTCAAGCCTTGCAAGGGCGCTGATGCGAGTTGTTGGTCAGCCCCAAGCTTGGCAAAACGGTGTTTTTATTTTTTCTCGTTATCAAATTCGTTGGCAACGATAAATTATGCGCATGTCAATGTCCACACCCTGGCGGGGAAAGCTTGCCTCTCATTCACCTCAACGATGATTGGACGAGCGGGTGCGACGATGTTCAGTTGCGTGACACGTGCCAGAGCAGCATGAAAGACATGACGTATTATATAAATAATATTACTCGGCATGAGTTGTGTTTATTTGCTGAGTGTTCTGAATGGTGCCAGAAAGTGAAATAAATCGTTGTCATTACGTCATGCGTATTTCTTGTCCAATGCTTGAGGAAAAGACTCCCTCAATGGCCCAAGCAACGGCTGACTCGGCGTGGAAGAGGACGTTGACACATGGGAGAGCGAGTCTTCAAAGCGGCCCAGCTGTAGGGTCTCGGATGCTCAGTTCCGGCGATGGCGTTATAGTGCCAGGTGATAGCACCACACATGGCGGCAAGGTGGTGTATGCCCAGTCCAACTATCTGTTGGAGGGCAAGCCGGTGGCAGTGGTGGGGGTCATGGTAAGGTGTCCCAAGGATGGCCACAGCATCTGCAGCATCATCTAGGGGCATCCCACCATCAGCTTGAATGGCAAGCCGGTAGCGTTTCACGGCTGTCACACGTCATGTGGGGCGGCGCTGATCTCTGCCGCGAGTGGCAAGCAGGGCCTGGGATGAGGACGTGAGCTGGTCGATGAGTTGTCTGTATTCGTTGATCCTGTAGCCCTGCCTGCGGGATCTTTCGTTCTGAATCTGCGTGAGGCCGCAGTCTCTTGTTTCAAGCGGCGCATTGCAGAGGAAGGGGCTGTATTCACGTTCAAGGTTTCATTGAAAGTCTTTCTCTGCGCCGCGGGTTTTTCAGCCAGGCAGCGAGAGATAGTGTCAGTCACTTCCCGAGACAGACCTGCTGCCACGTGACGTAACAGCTCTTGCCGTTGGGCCTATGACAACCACTGACTATAAGGGGCATCTCCATGCTCACCTTGATCGTGAAATTTGACGTCGAGCCCGAACAACTCGCTACCTTCAAGCAGGCCTTGGCTGACAACAAGCTGGGCTCAGCGGCTGAACCGGAGATGCTGGAAATGCGTTTCTTCGCGGCCAAGGATTCTCCCACCACCATCTTCGCCTACGAGCGCTGGGCAAGCGCCGAAGCTCATCAGGCACATGTGAATCAGCCATACGCGCAAGCCCTGCTGAAACTGGCTGACACGGCGTTGGCATCGCCATTCGAGGTGATGCCCTTGAACGATACTGACCCGGCGCCATTGCATGAGGCGAACCCCAGGCACGTGCAGCCGGAAGATGAGGTATTCAGTATCTTCTTCATCTTCAAGATCAAGGAAGAATATCGCGCTCGATTGCTGCAGCAATTCACCACGCATGTGGCGAAGACGCGCAGTGAGGAGCCGGGCAATCTCGTGTTTGATCTGTATACCATCGACGGGCAGGACGACACGCTGGTGATATACGAGCATTGGCGCACGGAGTCAGACCTGTGGGACATTCACTTCCAGCAGCCCTATGCCATCGAGACAGGCAAGCTCTTGGAGCAGGCCATGGTCGGGGACATGCAGCAGTACCTGAATATCGTCAGCGAGTTCTGAGTTCTCCCGCCGGTCATTCGTTTCCTGTTTACCCATGCGATGCGCAGTCTTTAGAGGCTGCGCATTGTCCGTTCACCCCCTCCTTGAACATCAGCGTGTCATCCCACCGCCATCCACGCCTGTGAGCTCAACCAGGCGGCTGTCATGAAACCCTGCAGCGCCAGCGGCACGTAAGCTGGCAGGCCAGTGCGAGTCACGCGAATGTGATAGTTTCTGGAGCGTCCAGCCGTTTGGCGGCGCAGAGTCCCGGGCATTTTCTTCGCCGGCGGGGCAAGCGGCGCCGTGTTATTACCCGGTAGTGGCAACCCCTTCATCTTTGGTCAGGACCCCTCGTCATGAGTGATGCGTATTACCTCCACCTTACCGATCGCCTGCGCGAACAGCTGAAGGACCCTGATGCCTTTGAAGATGGGCGATTGCCCTCGGAACGCGTGCTGGCCGAGCGCTTCGATACCACGCGCGTGACGTTGCGTCAGGCGTTGGGGCAGCTGGAGGGAGAAGGGCGCATTCATCGCAGCAATCGGCGTGGGTGGTTCGTGTCGCCGCCGCGGCTGGATTACGACCCCACGCGTGACTCCGGTTTCAATGACTATGTGACGGCGCAGGGGCGGCGGCCACGGACGGAAGTGCTGCTGACCGATGTTCAGGCCTACCCACCGGCTGCGCAAGCGCTGGGACTGGCGGCCCAGGCACCGCTCTATCATATTCGCCGCCGGCGTTTCGTGGATGAGCGCGCTGTGCTCAGCGAGTCGATGTGGGTGGTGCCGGAGCGCGCCCCGGGACTGCTCGAGGAGGGCCAGTTCGGGGTGTCACTGTGGGCGGAGCTGCGTGGGCGCTACGGCCTGACGCTGGCCCATCGTGAGCTGCGCTTCTACTCCGAGTCGCTGGGGGAGCAGGCCGCCCGGGAGCTGGGGGTCGCCATGGGCAGCCCCGGTCTGACCGTGCGTCGCGCTACCTTCGATGAGCAGCATCGTCCCATCGGCTATGACGAAGAGCGCTGGCTGCACAATGCGCTGTGCATCACCGTCACGCTCAAGAACAAGCCCTGAACCCGCGCTGCAGGACACTATATGAGGTAACACTGTTTCACTGGGCCTTCAACTGACTGTCACGGGGGTGTCATTCGGCACGCTCATACTCTTGGTATATACCAGATGGCGAGAGCCATTCATTCCAAGCGTTGGAGAGTCCCGATGTCCTTCTTGACCCGTTCCTTCCTCACCCGTTCCTTGCTGGCCAGTGCCGTTGGTCTGGTCGTTTCCCTCAATGCCCAGGCGGCCACCGAGCTCACCGTCTATACCGCGGTGGAGTCCGATGATCTGCAGAAATATGCCGAGCGCTTCCAGCAGGCGCATCCGGATATCGACATCAAATGGGTACGCGACTCCACGGGCGTGATCACCGCACGATTGCTTGCCGAGAAGGACAACCCGCAGGCGGATGTGGTGTGGGGCCTGGCCGCGACCAGCCTGCTGGTGCTCGAGAAGGAAGGCATGCTGGCACGCTATGCCCCCAAGGGAGTCGAGGCGCTGGATACCAAGTTCGTCGACCCTGCCTACCGGGATGGTAAGGACCCGTCCTGGGTCGGGATGGACGCCTGGGTCGCCTCGCTCTGCTACAACACCGTCGAAGGTGAGCGACTGGGAGTGCCCAAGCCGACGTCTTGGGAAGACCTCACGCGTCCCGAGTTCAAGGGCCACGTGATCATGCCCAACCCGAGTTCTTCCGGTACCGGCTATCTGGATGTCGCCAGCTGGTTGCAGCTGTGGGGTGACGAGGGCGGCTGGGATTACATGGACCGCTTGCACGACAATATCGCCCGCTACACCCACTCAGGCTCCGCGCCCTGCAACCTGGCCGGTTCCGGCGAGGCCGTGGTCGGTGTGTCCTTCGCCTTCCGAGGCGCGCGCCTCAAGGCACAGGGCGCACCGGTGGACCTAGTCTTCCCCGAGGAAGGGCTGGGCTGGGACATGGAAGCCGCGGCGATCATGAAGGGCACCGACAAGCGTGAGGCGGCGCAGACACTGATGGATTGGGCCGTGTCCAAGCCGGCCAATGAACTCTACAACGAAGGCTATGCGGTCGTGGCCTATCCGGGGGTGGCCAAGCCGATCGAGCATTATCCGGCCAATATCACCGAGATGATGATCGAGGCTGACTTTGCCAAGGCGGCCAACCAGCGGGATGCAGTGCTCGCCGAATGGCAGCGCCGTTACGACGGCAAGTCCGACAGTCAGTAAGTCACGCCCAGCCACCTTCGTCATTGCCCCGGCGCCTTGCGCCGGGGTCGGGAGTTTCTCGCATGTCTCTTGTGACCGCACCCCCGCGTCATCACGCCTCGCGTCAAGCGCCGCCAGCGACTACCGGCGCCTCGCCTCGCGCGGTATCCGCCCCTGCAGCCCGGGCGCCTGCGCGTAACGCATCGCCTCAGGCACTCACCACGCGTTCTGCGTCGTCAGACAGCATCCACCTCAAGATCAGTGGTCTCACCAAGCGCTATGGCCAGTTCACGGCCCTGAGCGAGATCGACCTCGCGATCCGCGAAGGCGAATTCGTGTGCTTCCTCGGCCCCTCCGGCTGTGGCAAGACCACCTTGCTGCGCGCCATCGCCGGGCTTGCGCCGCAGAGCGAAGGCACCATCCACCAGCGCGGCCAGGACATCTCGCGGCTGCCGCCGCAGGCGCGCGACTTCGGCATCGTCTTCCAGTCCTATGCGCTGTTCCCCAATCTCACGGTGTTCGACAACGTGGCCTATGGGCTACGCAATCGGCGCGATGCGCGTGACGCGATGCGCCGGCGCGTGACGGAGCTGCTCACCCTAGTGGACCTGGCCGGCAGTGAAGGCAAGTATCCGGCGGCCCTGTCCGGGGGCCAGCAGCAACGCGTGGCACTGGCGCGGGCACTGGCGACCGAGCCGGGGCTGCTGTTGCTCGATGAGCCGCTTTCAGCACTGGATGCGCGCGTACGCCTGCATCTGCGCAGTCAGATCAAGGCGCTGCAGGCTCGGCTGGGCGTCACCACCATCATGGTGACCCACGACCAGGAAGAGGCCCTGGCCATGGCGGACCGCATCGTGGTGATGAACCATGGTGTGATCGAGCAGATCGGCACCCCCGCCGAGATCTATCGTCAGCCGGCGAGCGCCTTCGTGGCCGAATTCATCGGCAGCATGAACTTCCTGCAATGCTGTCCCGAGAACGCCAGTACTCTGCGTCTGGGTCAGCAGCGTCTGGAATGCGCGGCGCATGATCTTGAGGGGCTGGATCAGGCGCGTCTGGCCATTCGCCCGGAAGCCGTCTCGCTGTGCGCAGTGGGTGAGGGGCTGCCGGCGCAGGTGGAGCACGTCGAGTTTCTCGGCGCCTTCCTGCGTATCACTCTGACGCTTGAGGGCTGTGGGCAGACACTGTCGGCGGATGTGGCGCTCAAGGACAGTGAGTCACTGGGCGTGCGGGTCGGTGCCCGGGTGGGTGTGCGTCTGCCGTCCGAGGCGATCCGCCTGTACCCGCTGGTGGAGGCGCAGGCATGATGGCGCGTGCATTGCCCTTGTCGGGAAGGCTGTCAGGCGAGTCCGGCTTGCGTCTGTTGATGTTGCTGCTGGCCCTGGCGCTGCTGGTCATCGGGCTGCTGTTGCCGCTGGCCACCATGCTGATCAAGAGCGTGCAGGACCGCAGCGGCGACTTCGTCGGCCTGGCCAACTTCGCGCGCTATGTGCAGACGCCGGCGCTGGTCGGCTCGATCATCAATTCCGTCAGCATCGCGCTGATCAGTACCCTGACGGTGGTGAGTCTGGCGTTCCTGTGCGCGTACGGCATCACCCGCACCTGCATGCCGAGCAAGCGCGTCTTCCGCATGCTGTCCATCCTGCCGCTACTGGCACCGTCACTGCTGCCAGCCATCAGTCTGGTGTATCTGTTCGGCAATCAGGGCTGGTTCAAGGAAGCGTTGCTGGGGGGGAGCATCTACGGCCCCATCGGCATCGTGATGGGCATGACCTTCTGGATCTTCCCGCATGCGCTGATGATCATGATGACGGCGCTCAGTAACAGCGATGCCCGTCTCTATGAAGCCGCGGATGCGCTGGGAACGCCCAAATGGCGCAGCTTTCTGACCATCACCTTGCCGGGGGCGCGCTACGGCATCATCTCCTGTGCCTTCGTGGCCTTCACACTGGCGATCACCGATTTCGGCGTGCCGAAGATCATCGGCGGGCAGTTCAGTGTGCTGGCCACCGATGTCTATCGTCAGGTGGTGGGGCAGCAGAACTTCCAGATGGGCGCGGTGGTCAGCGTCATCCTGCTGTTGCCGGCCTTGCTGTCCTTCGCGGTGGACCGCTGGATCCAGCGCCGTCAGGTCGCGCAGCTCTCGGCGCGCGCCGTTCCCTGGCAGCCGACGCCAAGCCCGCTGCGTGACTGGGTCTTCGCGCTGCTCTGCTACGGCGTGGCCGCCGCGATTCTGGCCGTGATCGCCACCGCCATCTATGCCTCGCTCGTGCAGTTCTGGCCCTACAACCTGAGCCTGACCCTGGATCACTACGCCTTCAAGGCGCTGGCGGGCGGTGGCTGGGACGCGTGGCTCAACTCGCTGACGCTGGCCTTCTGGGTCACCTTGATCGGCACGCTGGTCATCTTCTTCAATGCCTGGCTGACCGAGAAGAGTCAGGGTTATCGTCCGCTGCGCCAGGGGCTGCACTTCATGGCGATGATGCCGATGGCCGTGCCGGGCATGGTGTTGGGTCTGTCCTACATCTTCTACTTCAACAAGGCCGACAACCCGCTGAACTGGATCTACGGCACCTTCGCGATTCTGGTGCTCAACACCCTGGTGCATTTCTATACCGTCTGCCACCTGACCTCGGTGACTGCGCTCAAGCAGCTTGATCCGGAATTCGAGGCGGTCGGTGCCTCACTCAAGGTACCGTTCTGGAAGACCCTCTGCCGCATCACCTTGCCGGTGTCCCTGCCGTCAGTGCTGGATATCTCGGCCTATCTGTTCATGAACGCGATGACGACCGTCTCGGCGGTGGTATTTCTCTACAACAGCGATACCCGACTGGCCTCCATCGCGGTGATGCATCTCGACGAAGCCGGGCACTTCGCCAGCGCGGCCGCCATGGCAGTGCTGATCTTTTTCACCTGTCTGGGCGTCAAGCTGCTGCATGCGGTGGTCAGTCATCTGCTGTTGACCCGTGCCCAACGCTGGCGACAGGCGACCTGATACGCCGTTGGTCGTCTTTTTTTTGTGCAAATTAACTGGTATATACCAATGAGTATTCAACAACCGTACCTGCTGACTCCCGGGCCCTTGACCACCAGTGCGAGCGTCAAGGCCGCCATGATGAAGGACTGGGGCTCATGGGATCAGGACTTCAACACCAAGACCGCCGAGATCTGCCAGCAGTTGCTCCGCTGTGCCAATGCCAGTGAGCACCATGAGTGCGTGCCGATGCAGGGCAGCGGTACCTTCGCGGTCGAGGCGGCGCTGGGCAGTCTGATCGAGCCGACGAGTACGACGCTGGTGCTGGTCAATGGCGCCTATGGCAAGCGGCTGGTCAGTCTACTGACCCGCATGGGGCGCGACTGCGACGTACTGGCGTGGGGCGATGCCGAGGCGCCGTGTGCCAGGGCCGTGGCCGACAGACTCGCGGCAAGTCCCGAGATCGGTCATGTCGCCATGATTCACTGCGAGACAAGCTCCGGGATGCTCAATCCGGTGGCGGCCATCGCCGAGGTGGTGGCAGCACATGGTCGTGAGCTGATCCTCGATTCGATGAGTGGCTTCGGGGCGCTGGAGATCGATGCGCAACGTACCCCGTTTCTGGCGCTGATCTCCTCGGCCAACAAATGCTTCGAAGGGGTGCCGGGGTTCGGCTTCGTGATCGCTCGGCGTGATGCGCTGCAGGCGGCACAGGGACGTAGTCACTCGCTGTCGCTGGACCTGCACGATCAATGGCAGTACCTCAAGCGCACCGGGCAATGGCGTTATACCCCGCCGACTCACGTAGTGGCGGCGTTCCACCAGGCGCTTAAGGAACACGCCGAGGAGGGCGGCATCGCGGGCCGCCACGCCCGGTATCGCGCCAACATGCAGCGACTGGTGGCAGGCATGCGTCAGCGCGGCTTCACGACCCTGCTCGACGATGCCTGGCTGTCGCCGATCATCACCACCTTCCTGAGCCCGGCACACTCCGACTTCGACTTTTCACGTTTCTACGCCGAGCTCAAGGCACGTGGCTTCATCATCTACCCGGGCAAGCTCACCGAGGTGGAGAGCTTTCGCATCGGCAGCATCGGACAGCTGGATGTCCGCGTGATGGATCAACTTCTGGCCGCCGTGGATGACGCGCTGGCCACCCTGGGTGTCGACGATGCCCACCCGTGCGCTGACGCTGTCGCACTCAACTGACTGGAGAACTGTCATGCAATATCACACCCCGGATCGTCTGCAGGCTGCCATCTTCGATTGGGCCGGCACCCTGGTGGATTTCGGCTCCTTCGCGCCGACCCAGATCTTCGTCGAGGCCTTCGCGGAAATCGGCGTGGCCATCAGTCTGGAAGAGGCGCGCGGCCCGATGGGCATGGGCAAATGGGAACACATCCGCACCCTGTGTGATGACCCAGCGATCGCGGCCCGTTTCGAGGCAGCCTGTGGCCACGCCCCCAGTGATGCCGATGTCACGGCGCTTTATGAGCGCTTCATGCCGCTGCAGATCGACAAGATCGGGGCGCACTCCGCACTGATTCCCGGTGCGCTGGAGGTCATCAACGGGTTGCGCGACAAGGGCATCAAGATCGGCTCCTGCTCCGGCTACCCCCGCGAGGTGCTCGAGCAGGTGGTCGCACGGGGCAAGGGCAATGGGCTGGTGGTGGATCATGTCGTGGCCACTGATGAGGTGCCCAAAGGGCGACCCTCTCCGGCGCAGTCTCTGGCCAATGTCATCGCGCTGGGCATCACTGACGTGGCGGCCTGTGTGAAAGTGGATGACACGGCGCCGGGGCTGCTGGAAGGTCGCAGCGCCGGCATGTGGACGGTCGCGCTGACCTGCTCCGGCAACGCCATGGGGCTGGATCACGCAGCGTTCATGGCCCTGTCAGAGGCAGAACTCAATGAAAGGCGCAGCGCCATCGAAGCCCAGTTCGCGCCGTCCGGTCCGCACTTCATGATCGACACCATCGCGCAGCTGCCCGAGGTGATCGCCGAGATCGAGGCGCGTCTGGCGCGCGGTGAGCGCCCCTGACGCGCTGTCTGTCGTCTCTCTGAGTTACCTACATGTCACTTCTCGTGCTTCGCTCAATGGGGCGGGGCGCGCACCTTACTCATCAGGAGAACGTCATGCGGCCCTTCTGGTTGCAGCAGGCTCTCGAGAGCCCAGAGGAATCCCGCGCTAAATATCGTGAGGCACCTCCCCTGACAGGGAGGCATCGGGTGGATGTCTGTATCGTCGGTGGCGGTTATACCGGGCTGTGGACCGCCATCATGCTGCGTCAGCAATCTCCAGGCTTGCGGGTCACCCTGATTGAGGCTGATATCTGCGGCGCAGGCGCCAGTGGCCGCAATGGTGGCTGTGTGCTGGGGTGGGCGACCAAATACCCCACCCTCGAGCGACTATTCGGTGCCGGTGAGGCACGTCGGCTGGTCATCGAGTCCGAACGTTGTGCACAGGAAATCGGCGACTTCTGCCATCGGCATGCCATCGATGCCGAATTTCGGCGCGATGGCACCTTGTTCACCGCCACCAATCGCGCCCAGCAGGCCGCCGTCACACCACTGATGACCGGGTTGTCTCGCCAGGGCATCGGCAGCTTCGTGCAACGCACGGCAGATGAGGTCAAGCGACTCAGTGGCTCCCCGAGCCACTGTCAGGGCTGGTTTTCACCCAATGCCGCGACCGTCCAGCCGGGCAAGTTGGTGCGTGGACTGCGTCGCGTGGCGATCGAGCTTGGTGTCGAGCTATTCGAGAACACGCCCATGCAGGCATTGGATCAAGGCTGTCCTGCTCGTGTGGTGACGCCTCAGGGCTGCGTTGTGGCGGACAAGGTGGTGCTGGCGACCAATGCCTGGATGGCGCGGCTGTTTCCGAGATTTCGGCGTACCGTCGCCATCATCTCGAGCGACATGGTGATCACGGATCCGATGCCTGACGCTCTGGCAGCGACAGGTCTGGTGGATGGCGTCTCGGTACTGGATTCGCGAACCTTCGTTCACTATTACCGCAGTACGCCCGATGGACGCTTGATGCTGGGCAAGGGGGGCAACACCTTCGCCTTCGCGGGCCATGTCCACAAGGGCTTCGATCGGCCATCAGCCTATCGGGATCAACTCGCCTCCCGTCTCGGGGAGTTCTTTCCTTCGCTACGCCATGCGCCTGTGGCGGCGAGCTGGACGGGACCATCAGACCGCTCCGTGACGGGATTGCCTTTCTTCGGGGCGATGCCGGGGCATGCCAATATCGTCTATGGCTTCGGCTATTCAGGCAATGGCGTGGGGCCGACCCGCATGGGGGCCAAGCTGCTGACATCACTGGTGCTGGAACAGGACAATGCCTGGTCTCGCTCGCCATTGACGAAGGGGCCGTTGGGGGTATTTCCTGCCGAACCGGTGCGTTATCTGGGCTCACTGCTGGTGCGTAATGCCGTGCGTCGCAAGGAAGCCTGCGAAGACAGGGAAGTTCAGCCACGGCGCTGGGACCACTGGCTGTCGGGGTTTGCCGGCGCAGCGGGCAAGTCCGACAAGTTGGCCTCTTGAGCCCACTGGCGCTGGGACTCATCCTGATCTCGGTCTGTCTGCATGCCGGCTGGAATCTGCTCGGCAAGGGGCGAGCGCCGTCGCTGGCCTTCTTCATGCTGGCCATGGCCAGTGGTGCGCTGATCTTTGCGCCGCTGCTGGGGCTGGGGCCGTCGTTTGCCGTGCTGCCCGGTGAATTCTGGGGCTGGCTGGTGGCCACCGGACTCTGTCAGGTGCTCTACATGGGCGGACTTGCCTGGGCCTATGCGCGCGGCGAGGTCAGTGTGCTGTATCCCATCGCGCGGGCCTTGCCGGTGGTGCTGGTGCCGCTGGTGTCGCTGAGTCTGCTGGGCAGTCAGGCGCTCACGGCGTTGGATCTGGTCGGCATGGGGCTGATCGTGCTCGGCGCGTTGGTGCTGCCCTTGAGCAGTCCGCAGGGCCTGCGCCCCTCGACCTATCTGACCCCGGCACTGGGGTTCGCGCTGCTGGCAGCAGTCGGCACCACCGGCTATTCGCTGATCGACAAGCAGGCGCTGGATATCATGGTGAGTGTCGGTTACTCGCCCACCTCGGCGGGCGCTGTCTTCCTGGTGTTGCAGGCCATCATGACTGTCGCCTGGGGCGCGCTGCTGGTGATGTTGCTGCCGGCAGAGCGTCGCCGCCTGCCCGCGCTATGGCGGGGGGAGCGGGGCAGCATGGTGCTGACCGGCGTGATGGTGATGGCGACCTACGGGCTGGTGCTGGTTGCCATGACGCTGACGGCGGAGGTCAGCCTCGTCGTGGCGATGCGTCAACTGTCGATCCCGCTGGGCGTGATGCTCGGGGTGCTCTGGTTGCGCGAGCGAGCGGCCATCGCCAAGTGGATCGGCATCGTCATCATGCTGGCGGGGTTGTGGACCGTTGCGCTGGTGTGAGGAAAGGCGTGGCATGAGGCACAAAAAAAGCGAGACAGGCGGCTGCCTGTCTCGCTTTTGTCTTTCTGCGGGCGCTGGCGGGGCATCACGTTGTCGTGAACCCCTTCACCGCCATGCTTACTTGGCGTCTGCCACCAGCATTTCCAGCGTGGCGCGCGCGCCGTTGTCGTGCAGGCTCTTCAGCGCTGCCAGGTAGGCGTCGCGGAAGCGCGGCTGATCGACCAGACCACCGAACAGTTCACGGTTGTCCAGGAAGGCAGTCGGCTCTTCGCGCTGACGGCTGGCACGCTCCATCAGCTCGTCCTTCAGCGGATCGACCACGTCGATGGTCTCGCCTTGCTCATCCACGCCTTCTGCATAACGTGCCCAGCTGGCCACGACGGCTGCGGTACGACGCAGTTCACCGTCGGTCTTGAGCTGTGCGTGTGCCACCGGGATCAGGAACTTCGGAATGCGGTCGGAGGTCTCGGCGCACAGGCGGGCGAGGGTGTCCTTGACTTCCGGGTTGGCGAAACGCTCGATCAGCGTGCGGCAATGGGCGTCGAGATCGATACCCGGCAGCTGGGCCAGCGTCGGGCGAGCTTCCTCGTTCATGTAGCCGAGCAGGAAGTCGACGATCAGCGGGTCGTTGCAGGCTTCATGGGCGTAGCGATAGCCGGCCAGATAGCCGAAGTAGCACAGCGCCTGGTGACCGGCGTTGAGCAGACGCAGCTTCATCAGCTCATAGGGCTCGACATCTTCCACCGGCTGCACGCCGGCATCTTCAAAGGCCGGACGGCCATTGGCGAAGTGGTCTTCCAGCACCCACTGGGTGAAGGGCTCGCAGACCACCGGCCAGGCATCTTCCACGCCGAAACGTGAGGACAGTTCTTCGATGTCAGTCGGCGTGGTCACCGGCGTGATGCGGTCGACCATGGAGTTGGGGAAGGGCACTTCGGCTTCGATCCATGCCGCCAGTTCTGCATCACGTGCACGCGCGTAGGCAGTGAACATCTTGTGAGCGACGTTGCCGTTACCTTCGACGTTGTCACAGGACATCACGGTGAACGGGGCGACGCCACGCTCGCGACGACGTGCCAGGGCTTCGGTGATCAGGCCGAAGCTGGTCTTGGCTTCCCCCGGGTTGGCCAGGTCGTGCTGGACGTCGGCGTTCTCGAGATTGAATTCGCCGGTGACCGGGTGGAAGTTGTAGCCACCTTCGGTGACGGTCAGCGAGACGATGCGGATTGCCGGGTCGGCCATCAGCTCGATGACGGCATCCGGGGAGTCCGGGGCAAAGCGGTAATCGATGATGGACCCCACCACGCGCGGCTCATAGTTGCCGTCGGGGTGCTTGAGTACCACGGTGTAGAGGTGGTCCTGCGAGGCCAGGGCTTCCTGCATGCGGCGGTCGCCCGGCATCACGCCGACGCCGACGATGCCCCAGTCCAGCGCCTTGCCCTGATTCATCAGCTCGTCGAGGTACATGGCCTGGTGCGCACGATGGAAACCGCCCACGCCGAAGTGGACGATACCGGCGCTGACCGCAGTGCGGTCATAGTTCGGAGTGGCTACCTTGGCGTCCAGCTGAGTCAGACTGGCATTGGAGAGACGGGTCATGGGGAGGTCTCCTGCCGCGTGTCGCGGTCGAGTCGAGATGGGTAAAGAAAGGGTAGGTCGTAACGGCCAGCGGCGAAGGTCACCCGTGTGATTCAGGCTTCCTTCGCCGCTGGCATGGCAGGGGGCGAGCCCCTGCCGACTCAGCTAGCGGTGGCCGCTTGCTTCGGGGACTGCTTGTTGAACAGCGCCTTGCTGCGCTGCAGCTCCCAGTGCGCGAAGATGAAGTAGATGATCGTCGACCAGATGGTCACGTCATAGAACATCTCACGATTCGCTTCGTAGCTGGCCAGGTCCGGGCTACCGAATAGCACGCGCAGTGCGAGGACCATCGGCACCGCCAGGCCCAGCACCATCCAGACGGCCCTGATGGCCTTGGTCAAACCCGAAGTGTCCTTGACCGGTGCATGGTTGGTGGTCTCGGCCTGCTTGGCGTGCAGGGCTTCGACACGCTCCTGGAATTCCCGCTCGGCCGCTTCGGCTTTCGGGTAGGAGGCGGCAGCACCGGCCGATCTGGCCATCAGGGTGTAGAGGATGATGGAGACGAACCAGGTCGGCAGGAACAGGTAGTAGAACGGGATCACGTCGACCATCTCGAGGCCAAAGCCGAAGATCAGTGACAGCGCCCAGGTCGCCAGTGCCGGCGTGTTGTGCTTCACGCCCTTGTAGCGCGCCCAGTAACGGCTGAAGCCGAGTTTCGGGAACAGGTGATGCTCAGCGAAGATGATCCCGCCGACCGGCACCAGCACCAGACCCGCATAGGTCAGCAGCGGCAGCATGCTGCGATAGACGAACGGGAAGCAGCTGAGCACGGCAACGCAGATACCCACGGCCAGCGTCGCCTTGTTGCGCGACAGGTTCGGCATCGCCGACTGGGCGGCAAGGCCCGCGCGGTACAGGTTGGCGTTGGCCGTGGTCCAGCCTGCGACGACCACGATCACGAAGCCAGCGGCGCCAAGGGCGTGCAACGCCACTTCGCCCGGTTCCAGTACATCGATGCTGATACCGGCGACGGCTGCGGTGGCCGCGCCCATCAGGCCGGCGGAGATCCAGGCGACATAGTGGCCGAACATCATGCCGGTGCTGGTCGCAAGGCCGGAGCGCATGCGCTTGGCATAGCGCAGCAGCGCCATGTCGATCAGACCGAAGTGGGAGAAGGTATTGGCCGCCCAGGAGAAGCCGATGACTTCCCAGATGCCGATGCCCGCTTCGCCCTGGGAGTTGATGCCGGTGAAGACGGTACTGCCGGCGACATCAATGAAACTCGAGAAACTGTTCAGGCTGGTTTCACCGGTGACGGACTCTGCCAGTTCCGGCAGCAGCACCATGCCGCCGACGGTGAACATCAGCATCAGCCACGGGGCACAGATGCTGGCGAATTCGGTCAGGGCGTTGAAGCCATAGACCGCGACCAGCACCACGATGGCCGCCACGGCCAGTGCCAGCAGGATGAACTCGAAGCTGGTGGGGTAGGCCTGGGTCTGGGCCGGAATGTCGAACAGCAGCCTGACCGCCGTGGCGGAAACGGTGATCATGGCCGCCGAGATGGCGGTGAATATGATCACGTTGGCCCAGTTGTAGAGCCGTGACATCGAATCACCGGCAATACGGTGAAGGTAGGTGAAGAGGCTCAGACGGGTCTCGATCGCGATTGGCGTCGTGATCAACCAGAAGCTGAGCACTGCGAGGCCATTACCGATCAGCAGGCCCAGCAGGATATCCCAGATACCGGCACCGAGCGCCACGAAGGTGGCACCGATGACGAACTCGGTCGCGGCAACATGCTCGGCGGCATAGAGACCGGCAAAGTGCGGCCACCGGTGCAGTTTATGACGTGGCACCGGCAGTAGCTCATCGTCCATATGGGCGATCTGCCGATCCAAATCTGGCGCAGTACTGGCCATGATTGGCTCCTGTTTTTTTACGGCTTGTCTTGCTGCTCCTACCCGAGATGTCACGCAGCCGCCTTGGCGATCCTGTCGGCGATGACGAGGGTAGATCGTCTATTATCGATCAAATGACTCAGGCGTGGTGCAAATGATCGATGAATGGTCATCAAAACGCAAAGCCCGCGTGCTTGAACTTTGGGCTATGTCCTCGAGTGATCATGGCTATGAAAGTCAGGAAAGCGCTGAAGGCCGCATGAAATCAGGGCTTGCGCGAGGGTGTCTCGATTCAATGACACGATTCAGCAAAGTGAATTTTCCGTTCTCACACCCCGTTCGGCGCCTGAAGCATTGTGTCCTGGCTAAAACGGCCAACGATCCAGGGCCAGATATCTCACTACTCTGAGGGTGGTCTTGCACCGATGTGGTGCGGTCGGCGTACCAGGCATCGTCGCTTTCTTGCCATGCCTCGGCAGTGTCCTGATCGAGGCTCGAGGCCCGGGAGTCGAAAGGGGAAATGGGGCAGCGGAGAGGGCAGCGAAAGTCGGGTCGCTGCGAAAGAGCACTATAGAGGTGGCGGCATATAAAGGTGGGTGTTGGTCAGTGGCGACATCGTTTTCGGCACAATGCGACGGAAAGTGCATGAAATAACGACAAAGAACGAGAAAAATGAGACATCTTGCGGCGTTCCCCAGTTCTCGCTAAGGTTGCGCAACACTGTTTCCTAATCAGGAAGCCCCCAACACGACTCCCGGCGCTTGATTGGCGACGGGGCAAGGCGAGGAGGCCAGCCATGCGAACGCGCACACTGACCATTCTGATGATGATATTCACGCTGCTGGGAGCCCCGCTGGCTCAGGCAGGACCGCACGATAGAGGCCAAGGGCATCATGACCGTGGGCATGGCCACCACGACCGCGGCCATCATGGCAAACAGCACAAGAAGCACCACAAGCAGCAGCGTCATCATGAACGCCGCCGTCATGAAGCGCGACGCCATCACCAGTGGCGCCGTGGCGACCACCTGCCGCGTCATTACTACTCCGACAGCCGCTACTGGGTGAAGGACTGGCACCATCGTCATCTGTCCAAACCGCCGCGCGGGCATCGTTGGCTGAATATCGATGGGCGCTATGTGCTGGCTGCGGTGGCGGGTGGCGCGATCACGGCCATCATTCTCAATCGCTGATTCCAGCCGCGTGTTCATACGTCAGTAAGTCAGCAAGACCAAAGACAAGGGCCTCCAGTGAGGCCCTTTCTCGTGCTTGTCGTTCACGTTTTGACATGGCGAGGCTGCCAACGCACGTCAGGCCCGGGCAGCATTCTCAGGCGTAGGCGCTGCATACCCAGGTCATGGTCGCCGGGGTGTCACCGTTGTAGGTGATGGCGTGTCCGAGGGTGCTGTCGAAGGCCAGGCTGTCACCGACCTTGAGCTGGATGGGGTCGTAGAGTTCGGTCCAGACCGTCACCTCGCCGCTGGTCACGATGATCTGTTCCTGGCCGGAATGTTTCTGCAGGCCGCCGAACTCCTCGAGACTGCGATTGAGCACGGTGGTTTCCAATACCATGTATTCCTTGGACGCCACGTTGTTGCAAAGCGGTCGATAGCGATAGTTGGGCGTCTCGATGACTTCTCCCTCCTGCGCTCGCGTCAAGGCGAGCCAACCCCGAAATGCCGCGTCCTCCGTGTGATAGAACAGCTCGCTGACATCCACCTTCAGGCCCCTGGCGAGATTCACGATCGCCTCGAAGGTCGGCGAGATACGTCCATTCTCGATTCTCGACACGCTGGCCGCCGAGATGCCTGACGCACTGGCCACGGCCGCGATGGTCAGTCCCTTCTCCTTGCGTAGTGCCTTGAGGTTGTCACCAATGGCGCCCGCCTTGCGTTCTCTGTGCTTCAGGGCGATTGGCGTTTCCTGGTGGGGTGTCATGTCAGCGTGCTCCATCGGGTTCGTCTGCCGGGGCGGCGTATGTCGCCGCTGTGTCCGGGTGGCACAAGGGCGTGTGTCACCGGGTCATGCAGCGGCCAGGGAGTGAGCCATGGCCGCCATGATGGCGTCCATTTAGGGCTCCCATGAGCAAAATGTCGAGCCTGATATCCATATTTGACCCAATATTGCGTATATGCAATTGTGGAGGCGAATGCGCAATCCACAGTGGCCGCCCACTGGGCGTGTATCAGTCCTCAGCCTGCATCAGGCATTCGCCTGCAGGTGCGCATGGCATTGCGCGCTAATTAAAATAATTACGGGAAAACAATAATGTACAACTTCAAGAAACAGTTCATCGGCATGGGAATCGCTGCCAGCCTGTTGGCGACTGCCACATCACAGGCGGCGGACATCGAGTGGAAGATGGCGACCCCGTGGGGCGGCGGGCCCTGGCTTGAACGGGATGCCAAGACCTTCGCGGACTATGCAAGCGAATTGACCAATGGGGACGTGAGCATCCAGGTATTCCCCGGCGGCACCCTGGGCGGCGCGCTGCGTGTCACCAATACCGTGAAGTCCGGTGTCGCACAGATCAGCCACAACTACATCAACTATGACTACGGAACTGACCCGACGGCAGCGTTGCTGGCCGGGCACTCCAGCGGTCTGACTCCCGAAGAATTCATGCTGTGGATGTACGAGGGCGGCGGTGTCGAGCTCTATGAAGCCTTCCGTCGCGAGGTGTTCGGCGTCGTGGCCTTCCCGTGCTCGACCCTGGGCACCGAGATCTTCCTGCACTCGAGCAAGAAGGTGCAGACGCTTGAAGATTTCCAGGGTCTACGCCTGAGAACCTCGGGTGCCTGGGCTGAAATCGCCTCACGTCTTGGGGCCTCTACCGTGGTGATGGCCGGCAGTGACATCTATACGGCGTTGGATCGCGGTGTAATCGATGCCGCGGAGTGGGGGAGTCCTGAGCTCAACAAGCCGACGGGTTTCCAGAATGTCGCGCAGTACGTCATCTTGCCCGGCATCCATCAGTCGGGCGGCATTCTGGAGTGTGAAGTGAATGTCGATGCCTGGGACGGGCTGAGCGAAGCCCAGCAGAACCAGTTGCGTCTCGCGGGCAAGCTGAGCGTGTTCGAGTCCTGGCTGGATAGCTCCTTTGCCGATCTCAAGGCCTTCAAGGAGCTGGAGGAAGGCCCCAACGAAATCGTGCAGCTGGATCAATCCTTCATCGATGCCATCTACGAAGAGACCCGTGCCTGGGAAGATGAGAAGGCGGGCGAGAATGAGTGGTTCGCACGTGTGCTTGAGTCACAACGTACCTTCAGACAGAGCATGACGACCTGGCAGGACTACCGTTTGCCGATCGGGGAGATGGGACGCTGAGTCCTCTTGAATGATGTCCCTGGCCCGGGCGATGCCTGTATCGCCCGGGCTTTTCCCTTGTCATCATCCTGGTGAGTTGCCATGAAAATCGTCGCTGTCATTGAGCGCCAGACCCGCTGGGCCGGGTATCTGGGGGCAGTCTTGATACTGCCGCTGGTGCTTGCGTTGGTCTATGAAGTCTTCAGTCGTTATGTGCTGGGAAAGCCCACCTTATGGGCGTTTGAAATCAGCTACATGGTGATGGGCGCCATCTTCATGCTTGGCATGGCAAATGCCCTGCGTGTCGGCCAGCACGTCAGTGTGGATGTGTTGAGCCAGAATTTTGCACCGCGTCTCAGGGCGAGAGTTCATCTGGCCTGTTATGTGGTGTTGCTGCCGGTACTGATGTGGCTTGTCTGGGAGCTGTGGCTCTATGCGCTCGAGGCGTTCTTCAGCAATGAGCGCTCCGGGCGTTCTGCTTGGAATCCGGTGATCTGGCCGGTCTTCGGCGTCTGGTGGCTAGGCTTTGTCTATCTGACGCTGCAGGTGGCCGCGGAGATCTTGAAGCTCTGGAGCACGTTGCTGGGCCACGGTCCTGGCCCGGAGGTGTCCTCATGAGCGACTTCATTGCCCTCATCATGTTCCCGGCGCTCATCGCGCTGATCGTGCTCGGTTTCCCGATCGCGTTCTCGATGATCGTCGTCGCCACCATCTTCGGTGTTGCCCAGTTCGGGGATGCCGCGGCCTATCAACTGCTGACCAAGATCGAGGACACGGCGTCCAATTCCATTCTGGCTGCCGTGCCCTTGTTCATCTTCATGGGCGCGATGCTCGAGAATTCCGGCATTGCCGAGCGACTGTTCGGGGCCATCCATCTGTGGACGCGCCGGATGCCCGGCGGGCTGGGCGTCGGTGCGGTCATCATGGGCACCATCTTCGCGGCTGCCAGCGGCGTGGTGGGCGCGACCGAGGCAGTGATCGGCATGCTGGCAGTGCCGGTCATGCTCAAGCACCAATACGACAAGTCTCTGATCTCCGGCACCATCTGCGCCAGTGGCTCATTGGGCACGGCGATCCCGCCTTCCATTACCGTGGTCATTCTCGGGCCTGTCGCGGGTGTCTCCGTCGGGTCACTTTTCAGTGGCCTGTTGATTCCGGGACTGTTGATGGCGCTGCTGTTCCTTGTCTACATCATCGTGGTCTGTGCGCTGAAGCCTGCGCTTGCGCCGCGACTCAAGGAAGATGAGCAACATCCGGGGTGGGGCAAGCTGCTCACCATCACCCTGAGTGCATTGCTGCCGACCATGAGTCTGATCCTGGTGGTACTGGGCACGATTCTGATGGGCATCGCCACGCCGACGGAAGCGGCGGCCTGTGGGGCGCTCGGCTCCGTATTGCTGGCGCTGGGGTATCGCAATCTCACGCTGTCCATCCTGTGGAACGCGGCGGTACGTACACTCAACATCACCGCGATGATTCTGCTGATCGTGCTTGGCGGCAACATGTTCGCGGGCGTCTTCTTCGCCTCCGGCGGGATGGCCACCGTACAGTCACTGCTGCTGGATACCGGCTTGAGTCCGTGGCTGATTCTCGGCGCCATCCTGCTGATCGCTTTCCTGGCCGGTTTCGTGCTCGACATGATCTCGGTGGTATTGATCGTCATCCCCGTGGCGATGCCGGTCATCGGTCTGCTCGGATTCGATGAGATCTGGTTCTGCGTGGCCTTCCTGATCGTGATGCAGACGAGCTATCTGACACCGCCGTTGGCGCCCTCCATCTTCTATCTGCGTGCCATTACACCGCCTGAAGTGACGTTGAAGCATATGTACAAGGGGGTGATGCCCTTCATCTGCCTGCAGTTGGTGGTGTTGGCGCTGATCCTGGCCTTCCCGGAGCTGGCGCTGTGGTTGCCTGATGCCATCAGCGGGCCGTCATGGAAATGATGGACACCTTATTGGAAAGGAATGAGTTCGCATGAGTGATGCAACACAGGAAGAGGCAGGAATGGACGTCAATCTCGATCGCGCAGCGCTCAAGTCGCTATGTCAGAAGGTACTGAGCCATCATGGCTTCAGTGACCCACATGTCGATGCCATGAGTGACGCGCTGGTGGCGGCGGAAATGGATGGCTGTCGATCCCATGGGCTTTATCGCCTGATGGGGTTCGTCGCGACACTGAACAATGGTGGTGTGGTGCCGAATGCCGTGCCGGTGGTCGAGGATACGGCGCCCTCCATCGTCAAGGTGGATGCCAAGGGTGGCTTCTCGTCGCTGGCCTTCCAGCAGGGCGTGCCTGAGCTGCTCAGCAAGGCGAGAGCCAATGGGATTGCCATTCTGGCCATCAATCATTGCGTGCATGGCACCGCATTGTGGGTCGAGATCGAGCGGCTGACGCGGGAAGGGCTGGTAGCCATCGCCTGCAACCCGACCCAGTCGTACATGGCGCCGTATGGAGGCAGCCAGCCCCTGCTGGGCACCAACCCCATTGCCTTCGGCTGGCCGCGCGGGGATGGCAACCCTTACGTGTTCGACTTCGCGACCAGCGCCATCGCACGTGGCGATATCGAGCTGCATCGTCGTCAGGGAGATGAGATCCCGCTGGGCTGGGGAGTCGATCGAGAGGGTACGCCGTCACAGAACCCTGCCGAAGTGCTGGATCATGGGGCGATGTTGCCCTTCGGGGACCACAAGGGCTCTGCGCTGGCGATCATGATCGAGTTGATTGCAGGGCCGCTGATCGGCGACATGCTCAGTATCGAGTCCAGCGAGCATGATCAAGGCAAAGGCAGTCTGCCGTATCATGGTGAGCTGATCATCGCGATGGATCCGGCGCGCCTGACAGGCGGCAGCACTCAGCAGCACATGTTGCGCTCCGAAAGGCTGTTTGAGCTGGTCAAGCAGCAGGGGGCGCGTCTTTCCTCCGAGCGCCGCTTCAAGGCCCGCCAGGTTCATCAAGAACAGGGCGTCACGCTGTCGAGAGCCTTGTATGAGGATATCCTCACGCTGGCCTCATGAACCTCCGTGTAGACCGAGCAGTAGAGTGATCGCTGAGAGCACACCGCGGGAAGTTACAACTGCATGAAGAAGAACGGCCGCCTCCTGGGCGGCCGTTCTTGTATGAGGGTCTATATCGTCGGCGTTGTCATCGGTGCTGCCAACCTCACGCCTGCCGATACTGAGCGCCCATCCAGTTCTGCCTGATTATGTGCACCATCAGGTGAGCGAGCTTTTCAGCAAATGCTTAGATGCTGATAGCGTAAGGCGTGCCGGGCGGCATTGGCGCCACCTTGATGGCCATTGGAAGAGGGAAGGACATGACGCTTGAGACGAGTTCGCGGTTTCGGGGGTGTTTGTTGGGCGGCGCGACGGGGGATGCGCTGGGCGCGGCAGTCGAATTTCTGTCATTCGATGAGATCCAGGCGCGTTTTGGAAGCGATGGCATACGTGACTATGCCCCGGCCTACGGCGGGCTGGGACGGATTACCGATGATACGCAGATGACGCTGTTCACCGCCGAGGGGCTGTTGCGCAGTCATGTGCGTGGCTGCCTGAGAGGCATCACGACGCAAGGCAGCCTGGTCAACAGTGCCTATGAACGCTGGCTTTATACCCAAGGGGGACGCTCGCGGCAGGAGACCGACCAGGAGTGGCTGGACAGCGGTTGGTTGATCAAGCAGCGCGAGCTCCATTCGCGGCGTGCCCCGGGCATGACATGTCTGTCGGCGCTCAGGCAGGTGCGTCGCTACAGTGACATCGCGCAGAACGACAGCAAGGGCTGTGGCGGCGTGATGCGCGTCGCGCCGATTGGTTTGTTCGCGCATGTGATGGGAGCCTCCCATGAGATGTGCTTCGCACTCGGGGAAGAGGTCTGCGCGCTGACCCATGGGCATGTGACCGGCCAGCTGACGGGCGGCGTGCTGGCGGTGATGATCCAATGTCTGGTGGCGGGGGATTCGATGGCACAGGCACTTGCGCACGCCATGCGCATTCTCGAGCGCAAGCCGGGCTGCGAAGAGACCATGCAGGCTCTGCAGCAAGCCCGCGAGCTTGCCGAGTCCGGCACTCCGCCGCGGGTGGCTGTCGTGATGCTGGGACTGGGCTGGATCGCGGAAGAGGCCCTGGCGATGTCCGTGTATTGCGCACTCACGGCGCGGGATTTCCGCTCCGCGATTCAGCTGGCGGTCAATCATGATGGGGATTCTGATTCTACGGGCGCCATCACGGGCAATCTGCTCGGGGCGCAATGGGGAGAAGAAGTGATACCGAGTGACTGGCTGGCCCCACTTGAACTGCGAGATGTCATCGGTGAGATCGGGCAGGATCTCCACGATTGTCCGCGCTGGGAGCTCTACACCAACGGCGGTGGCAAGGATGAACGGTGGGCCTGGGAGAAATACCCGGGTTATTGAATCGCGATGCAGCAGCATGAAAAGCGCGGAGCCATCTTCCAATGGCTCCGCGTTTTCGTGTCTGGACAACAATTTTCATCGCCCGCGCCGATGCAAGGGGAGCGCAGAGGCGCAGGGAGTGCTTGAAACAGGTGACTTGAGAGGGCGTCCACGGGCTTCGTAAGCGGTTGATAATACTATGCTTATTACCAAAGTCGTAGATGAGTGTCTGTCCAGCTGGTCAGGTGAGTGACGCATTGGTTCGTGATTGGAATCAATGCTGTTCCAGTGGAGGGATATCTCGCGTGGCGGGTTTCGTCCACAATGCGCTCATTCCACATTGCACGAAACGGCAGTCTGGATTCGGTCGATGGCTGGCGCCTGTCAAGACGTCTTCCACTTTTTTGAAGATGGCATGCATCCAACCCGTTGGCGCAAGCGTAAGACTCTACAAGCACAACGGTGAGGGTTTCAGCAGGGTAGAAAGACATACTGCTGACGTATGCCTTCCTCATGATCGCGACCAAAGTTGAAGTGTCAGGCAGCGGTACCGGAGCAGACCTGGGTGACTGATCGACATTCGATCACTGGCGACATGCACCTTCATGGTTGTACAGAAGTGATGCAAAAAGCTTTCAAGGGTTTTGCGTGGTGAGGGGCTTCACCACTTACGGGTACCGAGGCAATGACAAGGCATCGCAATTTGGTTCTTTGATGGAAACAGTGAGCTGCCAGCGACACGGCTAGTGTGATAGCGCAATAATCATTAGTCTGTTAACAAGTTAGACGGGTGCAGCCGAGACTGCACACGACATCACAAGGGCAACATCGCCCAGGACAAGCAAAGGAAAATCATCATGAAAACTCTGAACCTCAAGACTCTGATCGCCGCCGCCGCTCTCGCTACCGTGAGCACTGCCTCTTTCGCAGCGGATGACAGCCCGGCCGCACAGCGTGTTCAGCAGTCCGTCAGCCAGGACGTCGTCGTCGGCACTGCCCAGCCGGCACCGACTGCCCAGGCCACCTTCGCCGATACCGGCATGAGCGTTGCCGCAGGTCGTGTCGAGACTGCCCTCAATCAGTCCGCTATCGAAGGCAAGGGTGTTGCCACCGTCAGCCGCGAGCAGGCCTTCGACAATGACGCCGGCAAGAGTGTCGCTGCTACCCGCGTTCAGCACGCCCTGAGCGACAGCAACGTCTGAGCCATTCAGCCGTCTTGCCCGGGCACTCACGCCCACTGACCACTTTGTTCATCGAGGAGATTCATCATGAAAACCATCAAGACTCTGATCGCCGCCGCCGCTCTCGCTACCGTCAGCACCGCCACCTTCGCCGCGGATGACAGCCCGGCCGCCCAGCGTGTCCAGCAGTCCATCAGCCAGGACGTCGTCGTCGGCACCGCTCAGTCAGCCGCTACCCAGCAAGCCAGCTTCGCGGAAACCGGCATGAGCGTCGCGGCAGGTCGTATTCAGCAGTCCATCAGTGCCGATCGCATCCATGGTCAGTCGCACACCGTGGCCACTGCCAGCCAGGCATTCGATAACGATGCCGGCAAGAGTGTGGCAGCGACTCGCGTCCAGCACGCCCTGAACGACAGCAACGTCTGAACCATCGTCAAGCCTGGCCTGGATTGCCGGGGCTGATCATCGCTTTGCTTTTTATCGAGGAGATACACCATGAACACTCTCAAGACTCTGATCGCCGCTGCCGCACTCGCCACCGTCAGCACTGCGTCCTTCGCCGCCGACGATAGCCCGGCTGCCAAGCGCGTCCAGCACAACGTCAGTGACAGCGTCATCCATGGCTCTGCCCAGCAAGCTCCGACCGCCCAGGCGACCTTCGCGGAAACCGGCATGAGCACCGCTGCTGGCCGTTTCCAGGTGGCATCCGGTGACGACGAGATCCGTGGCCACGATCGCTCCATCCATCTGCAGGAATTCGATGTCGCCAATGATTCCGGCGATAGCGTTGCCGGCACCCGTGTTCGTCACGCCGTGAGCGACGTCAACGTCTGAGACGCCCGGCGTCTGCGTCAGGCGCTTGCAGGCCAGGTGTCTGCACTGACATGACCTTTTTCGACAGGAGAACCCCCATGCAATCCCTCAAGTCTCTATTGGCCATTGCCGCATTGTCCGTTGCCGCCACTGGCGTGGCCTCTGCCAATGACAGCGAAGCCGATGCCCGCGTCCGTGCCACCCTCAGTGATCGCGTGATCATGGGCCAGGCACAGCCGGTGACTCAGCAAGCCGCGCTGCATCACGATGACGCCGTGGAAACCGGCATGAGTGTCGCGGCCAGCCGCGTCCAGAAGTCCATCAGCAACGCCGGCATCCAGGGCACCACCCGTGCACTGGCGAGCGATTCGGCTGATTACGTCAACGATGCTGGCAAGAGTGTCTCTGCCACACGTGTCGAGCATGCCTTGAACGAAAGCGCATGATCTCTCGTCGGCGGATGAACATCCTCCGACTCTGCAAGACAGCCAAGGATGCCGATATGCCATCGACTTGCCCCTGTCAGTTGCTGAATGGATCCACTGACCTTCGTGTCGCGTCATGATGGTCAGTGTCCTAGAGAAGAATACGTGAGAGAGAAGAACGCTTGAGCAAGTGTTTTGGTTGAGTGAAAGCCAGTGTGGAAGTGCGCACTCGTCATCAACTGCAGAGCCCTTGCTCAAACGCTTTCCTGTCCTGAATGTCCTGTCCCGACATTCCCTGCCCGCCATTGGCGGGCTTTTTTCGTTGCATGAAGGTAATCAGCAGCGGAGATCGGCAGCAGGGAGAGGCAGCCGGGGCAGGCAGGCCGTTGGATGGCTCGTGGCGCAGCCCGCCGGGACGGTCGAACTGCGTCAGCGCTGTCGACTTGAGGCTTCATCTTTGGCGCAGATGATGACGTTTCCGTGACAGATGCCGGCCGTTGGCCGCAACAAAAACTGCGACTGTGCCTTAGAAATTCTGAGGCTCGCGTCTTCCTGCCCGTGCTAGCGGGGCTGGGAGGGCATCTCGCTGGTGACAGGATTGGCCTGAGAGGTGTGCATGGTGCTGCGCAACCAGGTACAGAAATCGTTGACCGCCTGGGCATGGCGGCGCTCCGGAGACACTAGCAGGTACTGGCTGCTGGTACTGGGCATGCGCAAGGCGTGCGCCAGTTGCAGGCGTCCGTTCTTGATCAGGTCCATCACGAAGGACTGGCGGACGAGCAGGAAGCCATGTCCCTCGAGTGCCGCTGCAATCGCCAGACTGGCATTGCCGAACTTGAGGCCGGCCGGCGGGATGTGGCCGCGAAACTTCTGCAGTCGGAACCAGTCCAGCCAGCTTTCGCGGTAGCCGATGCACTCGATTCGGGGCGCGCGGGCCAGCTCGTCGAGTGGACTCGCGGGCGAGGCGTTGGGAGCGAGGGAGTGGTGCAGGAAGGTGGGGCTTGCCACGACGACCCACTGCTCATCGGCCAGTTTCTCGTACTCGCGCCCACACCAACCGCCGTAGCCATTGATGATCTCGATATCGACATCGGGCTGCTCGTCCGGGAGTACTTGGTTGTGCGGCAGCACCGTGACCTGGATGTTCGGATGCAGGCGCTGGAAGTCCTTGAGCCTGGGGATCAGCCAGTATTCGACGAAGCTGTGATTGGAGCGCAGCGTCAGGCTCTGTTGCTCATCGTGCTGGAAGAGGGTGGCGGTACCACGCTTGAGGGTCTCGAACACGCCACTGACCAGCGGCAGATAGGCATGCGCCTCATCAGTCAGCTCGATGCGATTGCCGCGGCGCACGAACAGGCTGACCGCGAGGAAGTCTTCCAGCTGCTTGACGCGCTGACTGACGGCGCCCTGGGTAATGCACAGTTCGGCGGCGGCGCGGGTCAGGCTGCCGAGGCGTGCGGTAGCCTCGAAGGCGGTCAGGGCATTGAAGGGGGGCAGGCGCTGAGCGAGGCGTTGGGAAGGGTGATAGGCAGGACGCGACATGCAGAACTCCAGCTTGACTGAGCCAGTCGCCGCATCGGCGGCTGGTGCTGAAGCCATGACTGCAGATCCTGCCGCGGCACGCGGCCGAGCGACCATTCTTGCAGCCGTGCATGACGATGACGTGACAGTCTGGGCGCATAAAAACTAAGGCTCGCCGCCAGAAAGTCTCGCTATGGCCGCGGGTCTGCGTTCACTAGCATGGCGGGCATTCACTGGCGGATCGCTCGTTTGACATGAGCCTTTGCCACACCCGTTCGTCATGCCGTGCCTTGCGGCTTGTGATCGCACCCGACAGACAGGAAGACTCTGCATGCCTCGCCTCGCGTTTGACGCCGAACAGCTTCACCTGACTCTGGATGATGGCCAGACTCTTGCCCAGCATGTGCTGTGGCTGCAAGACCATGACCCCGCCCGTCGCCATGCCAATGATCAGCGTCTGGACAGTGTGCTCGACCTCGACTGGGACGCCGCCATCAGCGAGGCGGCGCTTGAGGAGGGCGACGTCCTGCGAGTGATACTGAGCAATGCGCGCGAGATTCGCTACGGCGTCGATGAGCTGGCCGCCTTGAGCACCGGCTTCCCCGATGAGCGCAGCAGCGCGCACAAGACACTCTGGCAGGGCAGTGAATTCTCGGTCGCCCGAGTCGAGTGGGCCGATGTCATCGCCGGCGGAGAGGCACTCCGCAAGGCGTTGGCCTGTGTCCGCGACAGCGGAGTGGTGTGCCTGCGCGGCGTGCCCGTCGAGCCGGGCAAGGTGCTCGAGGTAATCGAGCAGTTCGGGTATGTGCGCGAAACCAATTACGGCAAGTTGTTCGATGTCCGCACCGAGGTCTCGCCGAGTAATCTCGCCTTCAGCAATCTCGGGCTCGGAGCGCATACCGACAATCCCTATCGTGATCCGGCGCCGAGCATTCAGCTGCTGCATTGCCTGAGCAACGAGGTGGAAGGCGGCCAGACCCTGCTGGTGGATGGCTTCTCTGCCGCCGAGCGCCTGCGAGAACTGGCGCCCGAGAGTTTCGCGCTGTTGACGCGCACGCGGGTGCCGTTCCGCTTTCATGACGCGGACCATGCCGATCTCAGAAGCTGGGTGCCGTTCATCGAGACCGACCACAAGGGCAACATCCGCCAGGTGCGTTACAACAACCGCTCCATTGCTTCGCTGCCGCTGCCGCTCGAGGCGCAACGCGCCTTCTATCGTGCCTATCACGACTGGGCGCGCGTGATCGGTCAGCCGGAGCAGGCTACGCGCCTGCGCCTTGCCCCGGGGGATTGCCTGCTGTTCGACAACAGTCGCGTGATGCACGCCCGCACCGCCTTCGTGGCTGGTGGCAATCGTCATCTGCAGGGCGCCTACGCCGATCTCGACAGCCTGTATTCCACTCTCAACCTGCTGGAGAACGCCCGATGATCACTCAGCCTGCCAACGCCGAGGGGATCGTCGGCCTGATCGAGGACATCTTCGCCCTGCACGGTGCGGACTCCTATCTGGGTGAGGAGGTGACCATGGCCGAGCACATGCTGCAGGCGGCGTATCTGGCCGAGCAGCAAGGGGAATCCGAGTCGGTGATTCTGGCCGCCTTGCTGCATGACGTGGGGCATTACGCCAATGCGCTGCCGCCGGAGGTCTTGATGAACGGCCAGGACAATCGTCATCAGGTCAGCGGTGCCGACTGGCTGGCGCGCTTCTTCCCGGCC
>CETM01049369.1_pt1 | contig 50510 bp, 47 predicted proteins | sample 361451 | NCBI WGS metagenome assembly CETM01 (sample SAMEA2622690, study PRJEB7988) | marine metagenome | isolation source: saline water (ENVO:00002010), including
CAGACGGGTCCAGTGGGAATGCGTCATCCGTATCCTCTATCCCGTCATTGTCATCATCGCTATCCTCATCATCATGGCAACCATCTTGGTCAAAATCATAGGAGTGCACTCCAACTTGTCCGGTTGGACAATCATCTTCTACATCTACGACCCCATCATTATCGTCGTCTATGTCCTCTGTTGAGTCTCTGCATCCATCTGAATCTGAGTCGTGCTCCAAGAGGGTAGAATTCCAGCCAATTTCTCCTAGTGGGCAATTATCTTCGATATCTATGGTCCCATCGTTGTCATCGTCCTCATCACACTCATTCCCGCCATCCCTGCCTTCTGAAAGGTCATTATCTGCTTGAAGGGGGTTGCTGATATCGGGGCAATTATCATCTGAATCTGCAGAACCATCTCCATCGCTGTCACTTTCGAAACATCCTGCAAATAACGATGCAGTCAGCAATAGAAGGGCGCACACAGTTGCATTCTTCATGAACCCGAGAAAACATCTATTCACAAAGTCGTTTCTGTTAATCGATTATTTCATTGGGATCTGCTGTGGAACCCTATGCTACAACCACGAGTCATAGGGGTCATCCTAATCAATTAACTCTAGTGTGTCGGAATTTACGAACACAGAAGAGTATATTTTGGCAATATTATATCCATCACTTGAGTCTCCCGACATACCGCATGCGATGTCTATCTGCACCCCATCAAGTCGTATCTCTAGACACAGTTCTGGCGGGTTATCTTCACTGCCCCATGCCCACAAATTCAAGAAAGCGTTGAAAGCTCCATCGTACTCAAAATCGAATGATATTGTCGATTGGCACCACAATACATCTATGCATGGATCAGACCACTGTTTCAGACCGGAACAACCACCAATTTCACAGTACGCAACGCTGCCATAATCATCATCTGTTGCTGGATTATAGAGATCATAAGTTATAGTAAACTCCTCAGAACTGTTTGCGATTACATAATATTCCAAGGTATGTTTTTCAGGTGCGAATAGGTATCTTGAGCCAGCGATAACTAACATCAATACAACCACTGCAATGATTGAATTTTGGAGGTTAAGATAGCTGGATAGCTCTCTTGAGTTTTTATCCGTAATATTTTGAGAAGAGAAATCTAATGGCGTACTTTCAACTATTTTTTCTTGAACATCTCCCTCATTATGGTTATAATCCGGAGGAGATGGAATCCATTCATCACCATTCCACATGAATTTCCCATCTTCGCTATAGGTGTAGGACTTCTCTGAAAAAACGGTCTCAATATTCGATAACATCTCTGAGTGGCCTGATGTTAAGATTCTATGAAAGAACGATACATTATATATGATTTCAATTCGTTTTGATAAACATGGGTACGTATGACGTGATGAACACTCGGCTTGAGCAGGTCGATATCATGATTACAAATTTCATGGAAAAATGGGGCATATCACTACTGAGATATTCACTTGGAATAATTTACATTTGGTTTGGAGCATTAAAGCCTCTTGGACTAAGTCCAGCACAAGAATTAGTTGAAAATACTGTTTACTGGTTCGAAGATCCCAAAACATTTGTTCCGATACTGGGTGTGTGGGAAGTTGTTATTGGAATCACAATTTGTATTAAGCCTCTAATTCGTGTAGCCCTATTCCTTCTTTTTATTCAGATGCCTGGAACGTTTCTTCCCTTGATTCTGTTTCCTGAGGTTTGTTTTACTGACTTCCCGATTGGATTAACACTCGAAGGCCAATACATAGTCAAGAACCTAATAATAATATCAGCTGCAATAGTTGTTGGTTCAACTGTGAGAAATAAAATGGATGAAGCATCCTCTGAAATGTAAATCGATTGAATGATTTACTGAAAATTACTTGTTCAAATAATGACTGTGGAAAATAACACTAGTTTATGTTACAATTTATGGAGGCTAAAATATGCAAACCCATAAACTACACAGGTTGTGTCTCGGGGATGCTACCGACGTTTTACTTAGAAAACTATCCATAAATTTCGCTGTGTTTGGATTTTTACTTCACCTCACATTTTGTTTTTCATATGATATGGGCTACTATGAAAGTAAGAATACAAATTACTTGTTTGACTCATATTTAGACTCATTATATACACCGTTTTCTATTATTTTGGCATACGAGGTTTATGAACTAATCAGAGTAATTCCAGAATCTTTTTCAAACTCAATCGGTAAACAATTTGAGGTTGTAACATTACTTGTCGTCAGAGACATCTTCAAGAATCTATCAGATGTTCAGCCAAATGCTGACACGGTTTTCGATAAAGACATCTACTTTATTGCCACTGAGGCTCTAGCGTTTGTTGTTTTGTTTTCGACTGCTTTATTCTTTAGATTTAGATTAGCAGCAACGCCAGTGAAATTTTATGACGGTGAGGATCTTGATAATTTTGTTAAGCAGAAAAGAGATTTAGCTTCCTTTCTTGTTGTAATATTCATCATTGTTGCTGGATTTTCTTTATACAACTGGACCACAGGAGTAATGGATGGAGATAGTGAACTAAACAGAGAAGTGTTCTTTCTAGATTTCTTTACAATACTAATTATGTCGGACATTCTCATTCTGTTAATATCATACAGACACACAACTGATTTCTTGAACCTCGCTAGAAATACCGGGTTCATATTGTCCGCTGTTATTGTCAGAGTAGCAATTAGCACAAGTGGTTATTCCGGTGTTACGCTATTTATTCTAGCAGCTATTCTAGCGGCATCTGTCCTACAGATCAGTCTTACTCTCGGCAAGGAAATCAAACCAATAATTGATTCACAAACATCTGAAGAATAATTTGTTTTTGGATATATACACCGGTATATATCTAATTAGAATTAGCGGATATCATGTTAGAATTTTTGCCTGAACATTTGAGCGAAAGATGTGTCCTTGCAAATGATATCAAGGAAATTATGATTGATAATTCATTTTACAATTTTTGAAGGTTTTCTTTGAATTTAGATATATTTTCTTTCCGAGAAACCTTTCTATTAATAATTGGGAAAGGATAATCCTCTCCAATTATACAATTTGAAGATTTTTGTATTTCTAAAGGAGCCAAATGCGGTTCGAAGATGTATTTTGCCGGATATAATGATAGCTCTGGTATCCAATACCTGACAAAACTAGCCTCCTTAGTCTCTACATTCAAACTTGACTTCGAATCAGGACATGGGTTGTACACTCTGTAGTAGGGCATTGAAAAGGGGGCTACTCCTGCTAACCAGAGCCAATTTCCATTATTTACTGCCCAGTCAGCATCAACTAATTTCCTCTCAAATATATCTCGACCATGTTTCCAATTTTGCCATAACTGACCCCTAGTTAAGAAGCAAGATACAGCATGTCTCCCTAGGTGATGCATCCAACCAGTTGCATCGAGCTGCCTCATCATCGCATCGATGTAAGGGAACCCCGTGACTCCCGTTTCCCACGCTCTGATTTTTTTTCCATCATAATCACCCCATTTTATTGGTTTACAGTTTGAGTTGTCTAAATCATCTTCCCAATTTTCTACTATTCGAGATAATAAGTAAAACATCTCTCTAAACATCAGTTGGCCATGTAGTGATTCTGGAGGTTTTGTATATTGATTTATATCTCTTAGCTTCGCACATTCGTTCCATACTAGTCTGACAGATAGACATCCATTGCTAATGTATGGTGATAATCCTGTGGTTGTCGGTTCCATTGGGTTTTCTATATTGTTTGTAGAATAAGTGGATGGCTTCCTGAAATTATTAACAAAATCAGGCCTTTCAGTTATTTTTTCCTTGAGTCTTCTCAAGGCTTCTGTTTCTCCTCCGAGAAAATACGATTTCTCAAATCCTTTTTCTAATCTTAATTGATAATTCTTTTTCTGAAGTTCTTCGGCCGAAATATAAAATTTTGAGAATTGTTCACTCTGAATAATTGACTCTACAATCAATGGTTCAGAATAAATATTATTAGGTTCTGGAAGATCTCCATTCAATAAGTGGCCAGAGGGGCTAATTATAAGATTCTCTTCGAATATTTTTTCCATATTTTTAGTCGACTTAGGTGCTTTGAAGTGTTTCATTTGAGTGATTTTTTCAATATCTAATATGGTACTTACTGCTGGAAATACTTTCGTATCGACTCCTCTAGTGATTAGATTTTCAATTATATAACCTACATCTTTCCTACTTTTAGGTTCTGAGCAGTAATCCGTCAATAGTGAACTTACTTCCTGCCCTGTTCCTTCTAAGATTGATTCAATTACTTCACTAGAATCTCCAGAACAAATTAGCAATTTTGTCCCGTACCTTTCTTTGAGATTTTTGTCTAAATCTAATAGAGAATCATAAAGAAAATTTAATCGATTTACACCTATATTATTTTCATGATTGAGACTCCAATTTCCATCAATAATGTAAATTGGGATTATAGAATCTATTTCTTGAGAAGATTCTGCCCATATTAACAGGGGGTTGTCGTGTATTCTGATTATTTTCCTAAACCAGATTATCGCTGTATTCACTATTTCTCTCTCCTGTACTAGGATCGTTGGTAAGTGTGATTCATCCTAATAATGGCGCCACACTCATCGCTGTTACAGCGAAAGAAGCGTAAAAACCAATCAGTATTGCAAGTATATGTCCTGAGTTCATTGACATACGTTATCATAATCCATTCATTAATGTCTGTTTACTTTTGACTTTTCTGCATAAATACATTTGTATTTCTTCGGCTCTAATTAAATCATTTTTATTTTTTAAAATAAAATATTTCAACTAACTACAATACATGAGTCTGAATAATGCTGTTCTGTACGAAAGTTTACTATGATAGAGGGTTTATTGAATGCCCATTTTGATACCCTCAGCAAGGTTATTCTCCGATTGTAATTGTCAAATTATTGGGCTATCTGTGGGTCCTTTCATTGGCTACCCTATGAAAGAGCGGATTCTAACTCACTAGTTTATTGGGAGTGAGCTTAATTTTCCATCCAAGCTTCTATTTCTTTGCTTGCAAGTATCAAGGTTGGAGCCCATAATCCTACAAATATCCCTAACATTTCATCTTCACCAACGAAGTAAAGGTACAATGACCCCAATACTGATGCCATGCTTGCTATCAATCCAAATTTTACTAATTGTCCACTCATTTTAATCTCCGATACATCCCAATGGATGAAGGTATAATATATTTCCTAATTCACTCATATCGGTCCCAATGAATTCCATTCTCTTGTCAGGAGTAATATTTATGCGTAAAAAATCTGATGATTTAGTTTGATATCACAATAGTTCTGTTCCGACGAACTCATGGGGGGCCCTTACGCTCGAATACAATCGCAAGGGTACCCTATGATTCAATCAACTGATACAGGTAAAACTCTAGTCGTACGATATCCCTGTAATACTTTCATGTAGCGCTTTCCAGCGAATTTAGCATCAAGATCTGGGTCTCCAGTTTCAATTCTTAACTTTCTAACTGTCAATAATTTTGCAGGAGTACAAATCCCTAGAACATTATCAACTCCAACTTGACGAAGAACATCTGGAGAAAGTTGTAAGTTGCCTCTTCCTATTAAAAATCCTTGACCACCCATTGGAGAAAGTAACAAACTGATCGGGCCGATATGTGAATTCAACAAAGTCAACAAATCTGATTCATTCAAATCGGCCCCTACTTGCTTAGTACCTATACTCGCATCAATCCCAAGGACTGTTAGTTTGAGTCCTACCATGTTACCAATGGTTCTCAGAGTTCCACCTGAACCCCAAATAACCAATGTTTCATCATCCATCACAATTTCACGAATATGATTTGCAAGTCCTTCAACAATTTCTTCTTCTCCTGATGCCTCTACACGCTGTTTTGTTCCTTGCATCCAACGGGGACTGGATGGAGTCATGGCTTCAGCATAAAGACGTACAACCCACTTCCCTTCACGATAGAGCTCTTCATCCAAGTCCAATACTTCTGTATTCGCTGACAACAAGTCTCCATTCAACCATGCTGAAAGAACCTCGGCTGCAGCCTTGGGAGATGCAGCAAAACAACCTGAATGCATCTTTACTCCACATGGAACTCCAATTATTGGAAGGCTCGAAAAACCCTCAGATTCTAAGGTTGCTACGACGTCTCTAGTAGTACCATCTCCTCCTCCATACAAAAGCAGATCTATTTCCAACTTGAGTAACTCATTGACAAGAATAGATGTATCATCAGCAGAAGTTTTTCCTGTTGAATTATGTATGATAGAAACATTACCAATGTCTGAATCTATCCATTCCGTACCCATTCGACCTTTACTAGTAAACCATTCAATCTCGGACTGGTGTTTGTGAATTCTAGTGAAATGTTTGAGTGAGTCTCTAACCCGAGGTCCAGCCCTGTCTTCAGCTCCTTGAGAACGAGCGAAATCTGCTTGTCCATCACTACCTTTGAGGCCGAGACGACCACCAAGTCCAGCGTCAGGATTCACCAAGAGCCCGATACGAACCATGACACCCGCACTAGGCGTGCGTTAATATCATCACATCCTTCCGTTTTACTCTCATGAGGATCGTAGTCGCACTTGGCGGGAATGCACTTCTGCGTCGTGGACAGGCGATGACTGTTGAAAATCAACGAGAAAATGTACGTATTGCGGCTAAAGCTATAGCTCCTATAACTGACCAAAATCAACTAATAATTAGTCACGGAAATGGTCCACAAGTTGGACTACTAGCATTGCAATCTGCAGCATATGAAGAAGTGGAAGAATATCCACTGGATGTTCTGGGTGCACAGACTGAAGGTATGATTGGTTACATGATAGAACAGGAACTTGGTAATATTCTGCCTATTGAAGTGCCATTTGCAACAATATTAACCATGGTAGAAGTAGACCCTGAGGATCAGGCATTCAATAATCCAACCAAACCAATAGGACCGATTTACAATCAACAAGACGCTGAGAGACTAAGTAAGCAAAAAGGTTGGACCATGAAAAAACAGGGAGAGTTTTGGCGCCGTGTTGTACCATCGCCAGAACCGCACCGAATTTTTGAGTTGAGGCCTATTCATTGGTTACTAGAACATGGAACAATAGTAATCTGTGCTGGAGGCGGTGGAATTCCAACAATATACAATGATAATGGCAATCTAGAAGGTGTTGAAGTAGTAATTGACAAAGATAGAGCAAGTGCATTACTCGCATTTGAATTAGAGGCAGACCTTCTAATAATGGCTACCGATACAGACGGAGTGTATCTTAACTGGGGTACTCCTGAGGGGAAAATAATAGACAGGATTACACCCAGTGAAATTGAAAAATATGATTTTGAAGAGGGATCAATGGGGCCGAAAGTTGAGGCTGCGTGTGAATTTGTGCGTCGTTCAGGTCAGCGTGCTGTGATAGGTTCTCTGAGTGATATAGAAGCGATGAAGGAAGGTACTGCAGGTACTCAATTTGTCATAGAATGAAGGGTTTAGAAGCCAAGCCCTTCATATCAGCGACTCGTCGGCGTAGCCGACGGAGACACACGCTATGTCGATGATTGCAGTAAATGTTGGAGTCGAAGGACACCATGAATACGTATCAGGGATCTCTGTTGGAGAGGTAATTCTGAATGTACATGGCAAAAAATCCGGTGCTGTGGCGGCTCTTGTAGATGGGATTGAAAGAGATTTTTCATTCACCCTCCAAGATGATTGTAAAGTAGAGCCAATTCTTGGAGACTCAAAAGCAGGATTATACATTCTAAGACACTCTTGTGCTCATTTACTAGCTCAAGCTGTTGTCGAACTGTATCCGGATGCTAAACCTACTATTGGGCCTCCGATTGACCATGGATTCTACTATGATTTCTATATGGACCCTATTGGAGAAGATGATTTACGGACCATTGAAAAGAAGATGAATGAACACATAAGAGCAAATCACAAAATCATAAGAGAAGAGTTGGATAATAAAAGTCTAAGAGAGATGTTTAGAGATAACAAGTTCAAAATCGAAATTATGGATGAAAAAATTGGTTATGATGTAGGTTCGTCAGTATATCGCCAGGGTGATTTTGTCGACCTCTGTCGAGGCCCACATGTTCCAACAACAAAACACCTAATGTGGTTCAAACTTACGAGTACAAGTACAGCATATTGGAAAGCAGATAATAAGAGAGAGTCACTTGTTCGAATATACGGAATGTGCTACGCCACAAAAGAAGGGCTGAAAGAACGTCAAAGACAGATCGAGGAAGCAGGAAAGCGCGACCATAAGAAGATCGGAAAAGAGATGGAACTCTATATGATTGATGAAATGATTGGAAAGGGACTGCCAGTCTGGTTACCAAATGGTGAAATTATAAAATCTGAGATCGAAAACTATGCGATTGAAACTGAGGAGTCATATGGCTATCAGCGAGTAACAACACCAGTCTTAGCAAAACAACAATTGTTTGAATGCAGTGGCCACCTTCCACACTATGCTGACTCTATGTATCCACCAATGGAAATGGACGACGGAACCTACTATCTAAAGGCTATGAATTGTCCAATGCACCACTTGGTATTTAACAACAAAAAACGAAGTTATCGAGATTTGCCATTGAGAATTGCTGAGTATGGGACTGTGTATCGAAATGAACTATCCGGAACTCTATCGGGACTACTGCGTGTTCGCATGCTTTCTATGAATGATGCTCACATTTATTGTACATTGGATCAAGTTGCTAAAGAAGTCAGAGCAAATGTGCAGATGGTCAACGATTACTATCAAACATTTGGATTCGAAAATTTCCATTTACGACTATCTCTTTGGGATCCTAAAAAAACTGAGAAATACATCGATCAGTCTGAAAATTGGGAGACCACCCAGAATCATCTGCGAGAAATTCTCAAAGATATTGGAGTTCCATTTGTCGAGGCTGTTGGAGAGGCTGCCTTCTACGGGCCAAAAATAGACATTCAGTTCACGACTGCTCTCGGAAGAGAGGAATCAATGTCAACGATCCAGCTGGATTTCGCAGCTAAGGATCGCTTTGGATTGAGCTATAAAGACGAGAATGGTAAAGAAAATGGTGAGGTGTTTGTGATTCATAGAGCACCTCTTTCAACTCATGAAAGATTTGTTGCCTTCCTCACCGAACATTGGGTCGGATGTTTCCCCACTTGGTTGTCTCCCATACAAGTTCAGGTAATCACTATCTCAGAGAAACAGAGTGAATACGCTGAAAAGGTCAGACTGTCTTTAGAGAGAGCCGGAGTTAGAGTTTCAGTCGACGACTCAGACGCAACAATTGGAAAGAAAATTCGAATGCACAGAAAAATGAGGCCTGCATATATGCTAATTTTAGGTGAAGATGAAGAAAATAATCAGACTGTATCAATTAGAATAGACAGGAAGGGGGATCCTCGTAATGGAGAACAATGTAAGGATGTGCCACTTGAACAATTTGTTGCTGATATTTTTGCGGAAATAACAAATAGACAGAAAGAATTGTCACTAATCCCTAAATCCTAAGGTGATATAATGTCTGTCGAATCTATTAGAAGAAATGTTGTTAACATTGCAGGGTACAGATTTGTCGATCTGTCAGATCGTGACCAGTTGCGTCAACCGTTTCGTGAAATCACAGAAAAACTAAATCTAAAAGGAACAATATTGCTAAGTCCTAATGGCATCAATTTCTTCTTAGCAGGAGAACAAAATGCAATAGATGAATATATTAATTTCTTGAATCAAGATGAAAGATTATCTAACATTCCTCTCCACATTTCATACACTGATTATCAACCATTCAAGAGAATGTTAGTTCGTTTAAAGAAAGAAATTATTGCATTGGGCATGGATGAGATTAGGCCGGTTAAACATACCGGCGAATTTATTGAACCGCTGGAGTTCAAAGAATGGCTTGATCAGAACCGTGAAGTAATTGTATTAGACACACGTAATGATTACGAATTAAGAATAGGTACTTTTGAAAACGCAATCGATCTAAATATTAAATCATTCAGAGAATTTCCAGAGGCAATTAAGAATCTTGATGGGAATAAATCAACACCAGTGGTAATGTTTTGTACAGGTGGAATACGTTGTGAAAAAGCGAGTATAGTAATGGAAAATGAAGGATGGAGCAATGTATACCAAATTAAGGGAGGAGTATTGGGTTACTTCAAGGAAACTGGTGGCGCGCACTGGAATGGTGATTGCTTTGTTTTTGATCAGAGAGTCGCCGTAGGAAAGGATCTGAATGAGACTGATCATGAAATGTGCTTTGCTTGCCGTGAACCATTAACTAAAGAGGACCTTTGTAGTAAAAAATACTCAGTAGAAGAATACTGTCCTTATTGTTACGAAAAAAATTCAATATTTTCCCTTATAGCTTGACAAAGTTGTCTATTGTTTTCAGAAACTATACTCTTCGACTAAGATTTTCTATTATTTCATCCGCTAACCCTAAGGATTTCAGACAATCCTGAATTTCACCTTTTTCAAGATGTTCTCTTGCCATATTTACTGATTTTTCAGCATTGATTCGTGATTCGTCAGCCACTCCTATTCCCGATGAATCTAGGCGGCGACGGAGATTATTCCATTCACCCTCAAGAAATTCAAGAAGTTCGTTAGCATCTGATCTTTCAGACTCAAAAACTTGAAGATCTAATGTAAGGTTTTTCAAACTCTCTGAAGCAGAATTCCATTCTCCTAATGAAGCCAATTTTTCGATCTCTTTAAGTCGCTCATTCCAAACTTCACCAACTGAACCAGATGGAAATCGCGAATGAATTTGTTTCTTCTGACGAAGTGCTCTCTGGACTTCAGTCATCGCATCTGAAGTGTCTCTTATTTCTCTGATTAGACTATCTGCCAACCCCTTAGCAAGAGGCGAATCTCCTCGAGAGAAGGCTTCTTTGGCCTCATTTAGTCTGTCGGCCTTTGAAAGCAATAATTGTTCATCGACTGATGATAAGGCCTCTTCAGCTTCCTTTATTGACGAAGCAGCCTCTTCGATAGTAGATTCAAGACTATCTAGATGTCCGGGAATTGCATTTGCAATATGTAATGCCTCTTCTGGTTCTTCGGCCTCTAAGGCCTCACGTGCTGCACGAATAATACCCAAAACAGAATCGTATACAGAACCTGATCGTCCATAAATTGCTTCTTCTGCTTTCTCTATTTCTTTAACAGCATTGAGCCAATGTTCTTCAATAGCAGTAGATTTTGTCTTGGCAAGGCGATAAAGGATCTCTGCTTCTCTAAGTGAACCTAATTCTGCTTCGCGATCACCCATTTCAAATGCACGTCTAGGACCTTCTGCCGATGGTGCAATTGCTTCTGCACGTTCAACACAAATCAAACAATCAGAACGAATTGCATCAATATCGAAAGACATAGCAATTACTCTTTCCGCTTCTCGCTCGGCTTCTTCTATCAAAATCATACCACGAGCAGGATCCTTCCATCCTTTCTCATTGGCTTGCTGTATAAGAGAAGCCGCCTGCTCTAATCCTGAATTATCCGCTCTCATTTGTAACATCCATATCTGAGCTTCTCTCAATCTATTGCTAAATTCTTGTCTTGAATCATAATTATCATCTTTCAAAGTTAAATCTCTTAAGCCAATAAATAATGAAGGAATTGCGGCTACTAAAACAAATTCATATCTTATTTCTAAAGAAAATGCAATAGCGACTGCAAAGGCGGCTCCAGCCAAAGCAGAAAGTCCTCTAAGACGACGACTAGTCAAGTTATTTGATAATGAATCATTCCAATATCTTGCTAGAGAAAATGCAATTATGAACATGACCATTGTAGCTATTGCTCGATCACCTGATCCGATCGAATCTAAACATAAAGCTAGAACCATTGGCCAAGCCAAACCCGCAGTAACAGCGATTCTGGCTCTTTGTATCGGACCATAATCAATTAAATCCATCAACAGTAATGATGACACAAATATTGCAATAACAGGCCCCATTCTAGGTAGCATCTCTACACTACCATCTGTCGCAGGTAACAGCCACCATCCTGCTGATGCAATTAGAATCAGAGTCCCTAACATAGCCACTTTTTCTACACGAGTACGATGCTGATTGATCACTCGGTCAGCGTGGTCGGGTGGTAGCACCATGGCACCTCAGATGGTATCAAGGTCATGAGTAGAGCGGTTGTTTGATCAAGTATCGATCTCATCATTACCCCATATTCTATGCACCAACCAAGCTAGACCACATACCAGTACAAAGACGGTAATGATGGCATTCAGAGGACCTGAATATGGATTAATGTATAAATCCGAATTAATCTCAATAATTCCTTCTTGGTTTAATTGAGAATTTTCCCATTCCATAACAAAATCAATATCTCCTGAGATCTCTAGCGGCACTTCAAACTCAATGCCTACTACCCCCGGACCTGATGATGTTGCCCAAGGTATATTCATGTAATCTGAGCAAGTTGTAATAGAGGCAGTTTCATAATTATTCATTTGAATTGCACAGATCCTCGCATTTGCACCATCACTACCAATATTTTGAACTATTGCATCTACTGAAATAGTGTCACCTACAACTAATTGGCCAGAATAGCTTAGATTCCAAACAATTAGATCTACTCCAGGGGAAGGTTGAATAGAAATTGAAAATGAAATAGCATTGATGTTATCTTTTGAATCCCAAGCCATAATTATGAACCAATGTGAACCTGCATCTAAAGAACCAATATCAAATGTATAGATTTTTTCAAATGTTTCATTCTCAAACATTGGTTCTTGATTTAGAATCAATGTCCAACGTGTTTCAACTATAGAATCTATATCATCATAAGAATTTGAAATGTCTAATGTTATTTTTTCTCCTGCAATTGCTGGATTATCTGATGATATCAACATTCCATCATGTAATATTTCGGGCAATATAGATGGGCCTGATTGATCTATAACATGGATTGTCCAATTATGAAATACTGAATTCCCAGAATGATCTGTAACTGTCATATTAAGGCTGTAGTGAGTCACAGGTTTTTCTTCATGACGTGAATCAATGTCCAAGTGAATACCATTAACATGATCTCCTTGTGGAAACCGACTCTGTACAAACATGTCATCCCAATCTACATGACGCCAATCACTAGTTCTATTGCTTGTTAATTCAATTGTAGTTTCAAATCCTGATTCATCATTAGCAATTATATTGATATCCAGAATATCCTCGCTTCCAATTTTTATAATATCATCATTAGAATCTATGTTTATTGGTTCTCCGTCTGCAGGATTAGCAATAAATGAAGCATTCCAAATTGGTTCCATTCCATCTATTACAATATTCTCATACCAATAGCTTCCTGAACCATGAGAATCAATACATGTAACTACTACACTAAGTATATCTCCATGATAGAAACCATGTTCTGAGGGTGTTACTGAGACCCATGGTTCTGCGCTTGTAAATAACAAGGTTCCATTGTTTTTGAATTCCCACTGATGAGTTGGATTTTCAAGAGCACTATCTAAACATTCAACTTCGTAAGTTGTTGGTGAGATAAGAGATATCTGTGAACCAACATTTATTCTATTTGCAATAACAGTTGGCGGAGAATTTTCTCCAATAGTAATACGAATATCTGAAGCAACTGGTGCTGCACTTCTATCTACTGAAAAAGAATTAGCCGATCCATTAATGATCTCACTCATAGCGGAATATTTGAATTCGTAACTTGGTGACAATGTTATGATTAGAGGTACTTCTTCAACTACTGCTCCAGTTCTTGGTAAGTCAATAATACGAGTTGATCTCGAATCTGTTTGACCACTCATTTCTACCGTTTCAGTCCATCCCCATGATCCATTTTTTTCCATTACAGATCCGGGTTGAGGGGCGGTCACATTAATTTCCATAGAATCTATAGAAAATGGTAAATTGTCGACCATACAACAGCCTAGCAATTCAGAATCAGATAAGTTACGTGAATTGATAATGTAAGATTGAAATGATTCGACTTCAGATTCATCCAAAAAATCATCCGAATTTCCCAGATAGGTATCTATCTGCTTGCGAATACCTAGTCCTGGATGAGTCAATTCTTCAGTGCCAAAGTAATCAGAAATTGAAACCTCTAAATTCCATGTTGCAGTTACATTAGATGACCTTGTTAATGGATCATGAATAACTAAAGTGGCTTGACCATGATAACCATCTAAGTCTGAAGGAATATCATGATTATCTGCAGAAACAGAACTAGAAAATGGAATTAATGAAAATATGAGTATTGTAGTTATTAAAGAGGCGAAATTCTCGCGACTCATTTACTCACTCCCATCGTGGATAATTTTAGAACCTTCAAAATCAATCTTAATTGGAATAATTCTATTTGCCTCTCCAAGCGATTGTTTTATTTTTCTACGGAATCCTTCATCTCCGTGTACGAGGAAAAATCCACCACCACCTGCACCAAGTAACTTTGCTCCATTAGCACCCAAATCCATTAGTTGATTATGTAATGAATCGATTTCATCATTAGAAACAGAATGACTAATCCCTCTTTTTTCATCCCAAGCAGACCCTAGTAGTTTTCCTAAACCTACAAGATCACCACACTCAATATGAGATAATGACTGATTCGCTTGTTCTCTAATATTATTTAGACGGATATTTTTATCTTCTTCTGAATTAGGTTTTTCAGAAAGTACGGTACTTGCTGACCTAGTCAAATTAGTGAAAACTAGTGTAAACTCATTTTCCAATCGATTCAGAAGATGGTTGTCGATATCTATTGGAGATACGTTAACTCCATCAGATGTGAAGTATATTGCATTAAGACCACCAAAAGCGGCAGCATACTGATCTTGTCGCCCTATAGGTTGGCCTAGTATTCTGATTTCTATCTCACAAGCTTCAGATGCTAACTGTTCTGCTGACACTTCCCTCCCTGCAAATCGATGTAAAGCATTCAAGAGACCCACAGTCACTGTTGATGAGGACCCAAGCCCTGTTCCACGTGACGGTACGTCAGCAATAGTGGTAATTTCGACACCAGAAGTCACTCCTGTCATTCGCATTGCTTCTCTAACAAGTTCGTGTTCTAAATCTTCAAAATTTTCAACTATTTCCATTTTTGAATAAGACACTCTGACCTTGTTATCAAACCTTGAATTAACAGTAACATGTATGTATCTAGATAGTGCTAAAGAAACAACCATTCCTCCTTCAGAGAAATTTTGAGAGTACGAATCTACATCAGTTCCACCACCACAAAAGGAGACCCGGACTGGCGTTCGCGAGATAATCATGAGTTGGGCGGTAACAACATCCGACTTCAAGCACACGGACACTAGTCTAACCATGTTATAGGATCCCAAACACCTATGACTGGACTGCTTACGGACTGCTTGAGGGATTACATGAGAGACCTGATCACGATGGACGACCTTTCTAATGATGAGATTATTGAGATTCTTGATTCTGCTGAGCGTTTGTTACCTGTTGCAATGGGAGAAATATACGCTCCATTACTACAAGGAAAGGTACTTGGTAATCTCTTTTTCGAAAATTCAACACGGACTAGAATGTCATTTGAGTCGGCCATGAAAAGGCTTGGAGGAGAAGTAGTAAATCTTAGTTCGGTGGGCTCTAGTGTTGCAAAGGGAGAAACACTCTACGACACTATGCAAATGGTAGATGGTTACTCCGATATTGCTGTAATTCGACATCCTAGACAGGGGGCTGCGCAGTATAGTGCAGATGCTGTAGAAATTCCAATCCTAAATGCAGGCGATGGTGCTGGAAACCATCCAACACAAACCATGCTTGATCTTTTTACAATTAGGCAAGCACATGGTACTCTTGAAGATTTGAATATTGTACTAGTTGGTGATTTGAGATTTGGTAGAACTACACATTCACTTTCGCATGCTTTAGTCCGTTTTGGTACGAAATTGACTTTAGTATCACCAGAGACACTAAGAATGCCAAATGAAATTGTAAGAGATCTCCAATCGCATGGAGTTGATGTCACTGAAACTGAAGATTTGGCATCGACAATTACAGAGGCCGATGTTATCTATATGACACGAATACAAAAAGAAAGATTTCCAGATGAAGATGAATATGCAAAGGTGGCTGGAGTCTACAAGATGACTGCAGAGGATTTGTCTGGAGCAAAAAGTAACATGATTGTGATGCATCCTCTACCACGTGTTAATGAGATTCATCCTAGTGTCGACGAAACTGCTCACGCTTGTTACTTTAAGCAAGCATTCAACGGAGTCCCAACTCGTATGGCTCTTCTATGCAGAAGTCTGGGTGTAGATGTTCCAAAGGAGGTTGGCGAATGAGCGAAATGCGTCGTGTAACTGCAATCTGTAATGGAACTGTAGTTGATCATATCCCATCAGGTAAGGCACTACAAGTAATGCAAATGCTAGGAGTAAATGTCGGTCGTTCCAACCCTATTTCTCTGGTCATGAATGTACCAAGCGGTAAAGTTGGAAGAAAGGATGTCCTTAAGATAGAAGATAGAGAACTCACTCAATCTGAATTAGATAGACTAGCACTAATTGCACCTAATGCCTCTGTTGCGATTATCCGTAACTACAGTGTCGCAGAAAAAAGAGAGATTGAACTAGGTAAAGAGTTGGTTAACATTGCTAGATGCTCTTTTTGGAATTGTATTACTCAGAATGACCGGGAACCTTTGCCACATAAGTTAAGAGTTGTTAGTTCTGAACCACTTGAAGTTCGTTGTGCGTATTGCGGAAGAGCACAAGATATGGAAGAACTTGCCGGATCTGTAATATGAGAGACGTTTGGAATGGTCAGAATAGATGCCACCTATGATGGCGGATTACGCTGTACTGCAACTCATATTCCATCGGGAAATATATTGACGACCGATGCTCCTGTAGATAATCAAGGAAAGGGTGAGGCATTTTCCCCCACGGATTTGTTAGCAACATCAATGTTAACTTGTATAATGACAATAATTGCAATACATGCAGAACATCGTGGCCTCAATGTTAGCGGTATGCATGGCTCAGTTGAGAAGCACATGTCGGCAAATCCAAGGAAAGTAGGGAAATTAGATATTGAAATTACTCTTCCTGATGGGCTTTCAACTGATGATCGTAAGCTACTAATGAAAAAGGGACATGGATGCCCTGTTCACAAATCTGTTAGTGAAGAAATGGAAGTAGAAATTAATTTTATTTGAGTTTCTCAAGCAGATTCTGCTAACCATTCTTTCATTGTACAAGATTGGCATACTTTACGACTAGTTATCTCTCCACATATTTCACAATTGTTTACCTCAGAATGTGGGTCTCCTCTGGCTTCACGGTGTAATTCTCTGATCTGATCAAGAGCATGGAGTAAACCATGTCTTGCACCCGGGCTCTGAGCCTCTAATGAGGCAACTATTGATCTACTCTGTTGTCTCATTGCACCATTTGCATGTGGGCAGTCACCATGATGAATAGGCAAACCTTTGGCATAAGCATAAGCGTGTATCTCTTGTTCTGGAATCCATCTAAGAGGAACTATTCTTGGCGCTAATCCTTCAATGGGAGTGGATGTATGCGGAGCTAAACGTACACTACGCTCGATTTCGCCTTTTTGTAAATTCATCAAAATGGACTGAGCCATATCATCTAGATTATGCCCAAGTGCCATTACATCAGCCTTGGTTTTTTCAGCGAGAGCATTAAGACTCTGTCGACGGAAAACACCACAATAAGAACATGGCATTAGTCCCTTTGCTTCATCATGTTTACCAGAAATTATTGGCATCTTTCCAACTACCTCATCCATGTCGTCATAACCCATTTCTGAGTAACTTAGAGTTACGAATTTAATAGAAAGTGATTCGGCAAGTTTTCTTGCACATTCCAAAGAAGGTGCGCGGTAACCATCTATACCCTCATCGACACATCCTGCAATTATCTCGACATCTCTTCTTTTTCCAATAATATCTACTAACATATCCAAAAGAACAGCTGAATCTTTTCCACCGGAGATACATGCAAGTATTCGAAAAGGACTACCGTCTTCATGTAGGGCATTTTTTGGAAGAAGAAGTTGAGACCTTAATTCCTTAGAGACACGTTTACGGATTGATCGAAAGAGATGATGTGAACAAAGATGCTGTCCACTATATTCCTGATGGAGGATAGCGGGCTTAGGGCAACGAGAGCACTTAGTGATGCTGATACCCGCCGCCATGTACTGCCGATAGACTATTGCTGCTTGAACCCAACTGTGTCATTATGCTCAAGTTTAATCGATGGATTGATGCAGTTAATTGATTTCGGCGTTTTGATGAGTGAGGGTCAAGCGTTACCGGGAAGAGAGATCACTCCTGGGAAAAAGACTACACCATGGTTAGATAGATTGATGCTAATTTTATGGTTAATAATTGCCTATGAGATAAGCGATGGAGTTCTAAATTATCTTAAACCAATCCTTGGTTTTTGGTCTAAACCATTTGCTCTAATTGGACTTATTACTGGTGCAATTATAGTTAGTGAACAATTTCTAATTCTGATAGAAAAAATTCGAGGAATTCGTTGATAACGTTTTATTTCATGCTTCAGGGTTTCTACGGATTTTGGAAATACCAGTTTCGATAAGTCCACTGACACGCTGCCAAGGAACTACATATCTCATACCAGCCACAGCAAGAAGAAATAGTCCAGCAGAAATAACCTTACCATAAGTCAATTGTAATTCAAGAGATTCAGAAACTTGGCCACTCCATTGTGAACCTTCCATTACAGCTACAATGTTTAACATAAATGTATCAAATTCTAGAGCAAGTGCGGTAATCAAGGCAACAGCGGATATTATTCCTGCTGTGTGAATCAAATGGCTATTAATTACATTAGTAAATTGTCTGATATATTCTGGGTCATTCTTTGATGCCTCTGGGAGTAATACTGCATACTGGAGATGACCTATTACTGCACTTCCACATTCATGGAATAATAACAAAAGTATTGCAATTTCTAATAAATCAAGAGCAAGCGGTGAAATTAATCCACCATATAATGTGGCTTCACCGATTTGGGCAGGTAATGGACGTAATCCTATTCCAGATACAGCCTCAGTAATTCCTTCAAATGTTAACAATGCATGAATTCCTATAATCATCAAAAAGAAACCCAATGACCAACTTAATGAGCGTCGGGACAATGACCAAATCCCAATTAATCCTGCCAATATTGGTGCGAAAACAATACCAATGAAAAATAATTCAATTCCCAATTGTACTGGTTCAAATAAAATATCTAAGTGATTCATATCATCGTAGGCTTGACCAAACGGAAGATGGAATCCATAAGACAAGATTGACGAAATCCAACTGAAAATAAACGGCAAGAAAGACCACGCTAGTAAAGACCCAACAAAAATACGATTTGTCCACAATTTAATTTTCTGAGGTCGGGTTTGGTAAAACATCCACATTCCAGTAATTACAAAACAGAGTAATAAAGGTACTAGTTGACTAGAAAAACCCTCTGAATCAATGCCAGTTAATATTCTCGGAATGATTAATCCGTCGTTGTTATCAAGGGCATTATTATCAAAGGATTTGTCTACCCATTCTAACCCCCTAGTATGCTCATATGAAGGGCACCATTCTCCTCCAGACTCCACGAAAGATGAATCACATGGACCATATACATCTGACATGCGTAATAGTAGAATTAGTAGTGCTGCAGTCGCAATTGTTTGTAGAGTGAGTATTTGCCATCTCTTACGTAATCTAGGTAAGTGTAAGGTCTTGCTTGGTGGCACATTTTCCATAACTATATCATCACCTCCTCTCATATCATACGGTCTTAACTTGCAAGAGTGCTTGTGATAGTTCAATATCTGGCATCCAATCAATTACCTTAGCCCCATAACCAGAAATTGCTGTTAAGCGATTTTGGCGTTCTAACTTTAGAACTTCATAAGACATACGTGGAATACGACTAACTAATCTTTCTAAGTCTATACTAGACGGTGATAAAACTATCACTTCGTGACCTTTGCCTGCTAGACTTCGAATTGCTGGAAGAGTTGTTCCATCACCCTCTAGACTACTGATTATGAATACTGGTGAACCACGGCTAATTCTAGATGTCATAGCATTTGTTACTGCCTGTAAAGGCATACTACCCTTTGATTCTACACCCGAGAGCATGCTCAGAACCTTGTAGTACTGTTTGTCACCGGTTTCAGGGGAAAGGTAATTCATTCGATCTCCATAAGTTACTATAGATACTGAATCTCGTCGACGAATGAAATAATTTGCTATTGAGGCTGCAGCAACAGTGCCCATCTCAAGTGGATTTTTCAATACAGTTCCAATTCTGGCAATATCGCGAATATCGAGAATGATGAAAACATCCGTTACTGCATCACGTGTTTTTTCATTTACCATTAAATCTCCAGTACGAGCAAAAGCTTTCCAATTAATCATACGAAATGCATCGCCTGGAAGGTACTCTCGTAATGAATAGAATTCCATACCCTGACCTGGAGTCTTTAGCGTAGTAGCACCTGTATACATTTTTGGAACATTTGATCTAAGTAATGCTTCCTCTACCTGACGAACTTGAGGAAATACTGTGATATCGGTTCGATCGTCTACTTTTGATTCATTAACAAATAAATTGAATGAATTTCGATGACGCACGGAAACTGGTCCGACTGTATAGTGTCCTCTGAGAGGACATCTAACTGTATAACGCATAGTAGCAGATTGACCTGGGCCAAGATTCATTCTCATCTGATTTATTCCTCTTCTCATTTTCATCTCATGAGGAACATTGTCAAATAATTCAAGTAACTGCGTTCTTCTAAATGAATTATTTGTCACCTTTACCTCAACTAAAATATCATCGCCTTTATACACATTTTGAGCAGAAATATTACGACTTATTTCAAGATCTGAATGTCCTGAAACCCATCCATTAATGACTAGGAAAGCAACTAATGTAAGACCAATTATCATTAACTGAAAATTGGAAATCATCATTCCAACTAGGATAAGAGAAATACCACTTGTAAGCACAATTGCTGCCTTTCTTGTCCACATCAAGCATCACCTCCAGTATTTTCTTGACCCCATGCCTTGATTCTTTTGATAATACCCACTAATTCATCTGGTTTGTAACGTCGATCCTCAAATATGAAATTGATTAAGACTGGGTCCTCTACCATTCTCTGTAATTCCGCTGCAGGTAATGCATCGAATTCTTCACGTGACAGTGTGTTCAAATTTCTGACCCTAGTAAGAAGCACTTGTCTAATCTTAGCCGGCCTCTGATAGTATTCATAACGGCGAGCGTCACCAAATCCATAATATATAATTCTGAAAACATGACGCCAATCCTCTGGATCATCCTTTCTAATTAGAACTGCTTCTAGAATAATAAAAAGTGACATGAAAAGAATAAGCATTGCCATCCAGTCATTTGTAAAGTAAACAAGAATATAGTAAAGCAGATTATAGGTATCTCCCATAGGAGTAGTTTGTTGATGCCTAGACTCATCAAAAATAACAATAGCGTCAGAGGACGCTGAAGTACTAGTATTACCTAATAAAAGAGATTCTGCAATAAGATCTAGAGCCCATTTTCGATTATCATTTAGTGGAACATCGAGCGAATAGGGAGAAACCGGTCCAGCATCATAAAGTGAGTTAATTAGAAGTGAACCGTCTGCAACAAAATGTACTCTTCCTGATGTCGAATCAAGACACATTCGATCCTTACAATATCTTACATAAACAGCAAATGGACCCTGCTCGTCCCCTGCGATTCCAGCTGATTCAAAACCAACTGTCAGATTGCCATCATTGTTTGTATCAAGATATGAGTCTAATGTACTCGCACTTATGGCATAACGATTCTCTGCCGGATTAAATGCCCCATCTTTCTCAAATGCAGATGGAAGGTTTGTAAGAAGATTGTAATTCTCAGAGAAATCATACTCTCCGGCTAATTCGTCCCATCTATGTGCGCAAAGTCCAATATTATTACTGGTAATAACGCCACCAACATCTGGATTATATGGGGCATCATCAAGCAGATCGATTATACCATCTCCATCAATATCACGTAGACAGGGGTGAACTGACATTGCAACAGATCCGGATGTAGATGTAAAATTGAAAGCACTAGTTTCATTCACCCAAACGTATTGATATCCAAGAGTACGAGCCCAAGCCTCACCATCGTACAGGTTATGACCTGAGTAAGTAAGGCCATATTCGCTAGCCAGACTTGACGAATAACCAAAATCATCCATGAGTATTAGAGTGCCACCTGAATCAACAAAATTCTTGATCGCCTTAATCTCAGAACTTGTATAACCATCATCTTCTGTGAAATCAATTACGGTCTCATCACCAGTGAATTTAGGGATTGAGATAGTATCTCTTTCAACACCAGAGATTACAAATACTGCTTGTTCTGGATTATCGATTTCGGTTAGTAACAATGGACTTGACACTAGTGCTGTTGTCTCAATTCCGAGTGATGTGACATCATTTCTAAATGAGCCTAAATCATTCCATTCGTCACCATATGCAGATTGCTGAGTTTCACCAGGAATTATGTAAGTGGCACCAATTGTAGAAAGAAGAATTAGTAACATAACCCAGAACGAGAATACCAATGAATTGCGTCTAACTCTGCGAGAAGTTAGTCTCTTAATCCAATCGCGCGATTCCGCCATACTGCAAGCCACCGTTCCTACGGAACGATTGACGAGCCTCAACTGCAACTTAAGACCGTTATTCACCTATGAACGGTTCCTGCATCGACTCAACGTGCAAGTTGTATACTAGCTGCCACCTCAGCAACCTCAGAAACTGGAACGGAAAGAAGACCATCGACAGTTGGCCAAGGAAGCATAGATGGATCTAGATCTAACTCAAGATTTACCAATAAAGCAGTTACATTACCAGACCCTATGTCAATACGAAAATCTGTAAGAACTCCAAGTTTATCTCCGGCTTGATCAATTACGTCTCTTCCAAGAATTTCACGACCGAAAGTTGTAGGCATAACATCACCTAAACTGCCTCAATACCAGATAAAGTGTCTGGTCTTCTACGAACTGATTCTAATCCACTAGTCAACATTGATTCCATACGTCCATAGTACTCCATCATATCATCAGTAATTGTAGGTCTAACTCTATCAATTGCTTCTTCAAAGGATTTCTTAGATACTGACTTCTTACCAGCACGCATTGCAATCAGAGCGGCTTCTCTACAAATTGATTCTATATCTGCTCCAGTATAGTTTTCCAATAAATCCGCCATATCTTCAATCTTGAATTTCCCAAGAGGCATTTCAGCTGTATGAATTCGGAGAATTGCTTCTCTTGCCTCCTTGTCTGGCGGTGGAACATGTAATACACGTTCAAATCTGCCACTTCTAAGTAAAGCAGGGTCGATCATCTCAGGACGATTGGTCGCTGCAACAACAATTACGCCTTCCATAGATTCCACTCCATCCATGCTACTCAGTAATTGATTAACCACTCTATTCATTACATCAGAGCCTTCACCAGAACCAGATCTACGAACACCAGCAATACTTTCGAATTCATCAAGGAATATTATTGATGGACTAGATTGCTTGGCCTTCTTGAATACTTCACGGACTGCCCTTTCGGATTCACCTACCCACTTAGAGACCATTTCGGGTCCTTTTATTGAAATGAAATTAGCCTTTGCTTCATTTGCAATGGCTTTAGCTATCAATGTTTTACCAGTTCCTGGTGCACCAAAGAGGACTATTCCTCTGGGGGGATTAATACCAAAGTGTTCGAAAACATCTGGTTTAGTTAAGGGCCACTCAACTGACTCCTTAAGACGCTCTTTGACTTCTTGTAAACCTCCTACTTCTTCCCAACCTACTTCAGGAACTTCTACGTATATTTCTCTTAATGCGCTGGGCTCAATTTCCTTTATTGCTTCACGGAAATCAATCATCTTTACTTCCATTTTTTCAAGTACCTCGGTTGGTATTTGTTCTTCATCTAAGTCTATCTCTGGTAAATATCTACGAAGAGCCTTCATTGCTGACTCTCTTACTAAAGCAGAAATATCTGCACCTACAAAACCATATGAATTATCTAATAACCATTCCATATCAAAATCATCGCTAATCGGCATTCCTCTAGTATGAATATTGATTATTTCCTCGCGCCCGTTTTTGTCCGGCACACCTATCTCTAATTCTCGATCAAATCTTCCCGGACGACGAAGAGCCGGATCAATGGCATCTCTTCGATTAGTCGCACCAATAACGACTACATTGTCACGTCCTTGCATACCATCTAGAAGTGTGAGTAACTGGGCAACAACGCGACGTTCTACTTCGCCGGAAACATCCTCTCTCTTTGGGGCTATTGAGTCAAGTTCATCAATGAAAATAATTGCTGGAGAATTAGCAGCTGCTTCATCGAATATTTCTCGCAATTGTTTTTCACTTTCTCCATAATATTTTGAAATAATCTCTGGACCATTAATTGATGTAAAGTGAGCTTGTGTTTCACTGGCTACAGCCTTTGCTATGAGGGTTTTTCCGGTTCCAGGAGGGCCATGCAATAGAACTCCTCGAGGAGGGTCAATTCCTAATCTGCGGAAAAGTATTGGATGCTTGAGAGGTAATTCGATCATCTCTCTAACTTTCTGTAATTGATCACCAATACCACCTATATCCTCGTATGTTATACTGGAAACTTCAGATTCTTCAGCCTCATCAAGTGCTTCCTCTTTGATTATTATCTCTGTATCTGGAAGAACCTGAACTATTCCCTTAGGGCTTGTCTGAACTATTTGAAACGGTAGAGCCTCTGCAAAGAGTGTCATCCCAGGAATAAAAATCCTATCTCCGGATACCACAGGTCTCTTATTCAGGCCACGCCTTGCAAAACCTTCGATCCCGGGGCCAAAACGAACCTTCTGCTGTTTGGCCATCACCGGACTAAGAACTAGGCGTGTACAAGCCTGAGCCTCAACTTTTCTTATTACTACTCTATCTCCTAGAGAAACACTAGCATTTTTACGAATTATTCCGTCTACACGAATTACTCCAAGATTAGCATCTTCCGGCCTACAGCGCCATACTATAGCAGCAGTTGATCGTTCACCTTCAATTTCAATAATGTCTCCTGGTTTAAGATTCAATTCATTATCAAACGGTACTCTAGCACGTCCGTGTCCCACGTCACTAGGTATAGCCTTAGCCACCCTAAGTTTCAGTTCCTTCTCCGATTCATCCGCCATGCTGGGCCTCCTTGTGAGTTGTTGTCCCAATAGGGGGTTGTTAAACCCACCAATTCAGCATTGTCTGATCATAAATTCAGTTATCAGAACTATGATGTGCGATGCGGTGGATTCATCATAGTATTATGATTCGCACACATCATGACACACGTTCTCGAGACCGGTTTCGAATATATGGTGGCTGAAAACCCTAATGGTTCACCAAAAATAAGAGGATATAATATTATAAATGGAGAATTGAAATTAGCAAGCAATGGAGAGACTTTTGAGAGCAAAAATCCAGCTTGGTTAGATGATTCTTTAGGAGAATTTCCTCTTTCAACAAAAGAAGATGTTCATGAGGCTTTGGCTGCTGCTCGTACAGCATTTTCCTCTTGGTCCACAACACCGGCTCCTACAAGAGGGCAAGTGATTGGAAATATGGGTCGTCTTCTTATGAAACATAAGGAAGATCTAGTACGTCTACAAGCTAGAGAAATTGGAAAAACTATGAAAGAATGTGGTGGAGAAATTCAAGAGGCCATCGATACATGTCTATTCTTTCAATCTGAAGGGCGTCGGCTTTATGGACAAACAGTAAATTCTGAATTACCTGATAAAGAACTTTTCACATATAGAAGACCATTGGGGGTTTGCGGAATCATAAATGCATGCAACTTCCCTTCTGCAGTTCCATTCTGGAAAATGATTCCAGCGATTATGTGTGGGAATACATGTGTCTGGAAATCACCTCAAGATTCACCTCTGCTATCTTTTGCGCTTACTCGTATCATGCATGAGGCAGGATTGCCTGATGGTGTGATTAATCTAATCCATGGAAAGGGAAGTGGAGCCGGACAACATTTGGTTGATTCTGCAGATCTAGGTATGGTCAACAAGATTTCATTTACAGGTAGTACATCTATTGGAAAGATGATTGGAGAAGTCTGTGGACGAAACTTAGTCAGTGCTTCTCTTGAACTAGGTGGGAAAAATCCCCTAGTCATAATGCCTTCAGCGAATATAGAAAACGCCGTTGAAGGAGCATATTGGGCTGGCTTTGGAACTGCTGGACAGCGGTGTACTAGCCTTGGTAATCTAATCATTCACGAAGATATCTATGATGAATTCGTAGAGCGTCTCATGGAGAAAGTCAAGTCAACTGTAATCGGTGACTCAATGAGGCATGAGGGTGTACTTTATGGCTCAATGTTGTCCGAGAAATACGCAATCGATTTCCTAAAAGGAATAGATATGTGTGAGGAAAGTGGTGCTAAGAAAATATGGGGCGAGGGACGTATAACAAACAACAACAAACCAGAGAATTTTCATGGAGATGCTAGTGATGGAGTCTACATGTGGCCTCACATATATGTTGATGTCACTGAAGATATGGAATGTTTCCATGAGGAAATTTTCGGCCCTTTAGTGACAATAGTCAAGGCAAGAGACTTTGATCATGCCCTATACCTAGCAAATGCATCTCCATATGGTTTATCTTCAGCGATTTATACTAATGATAGATTAGAGGCATATCGTTACAAAACTGGGATCAAGGCTGGTATGACTGGAATCAATAACTCAACTACTGGAGCAGAGGCACACTTGCCATTTGGTGGTGTAAAGGGTAGTGGAAATGGAACGCGAGAGTCTGGCATATGGGTAATTGAATCGTATTCATATTGGCATGCTGTTAATGATGAATTATCTGGAAAGTTACAACTTGCTCAGATGGATGTTGACGAAATTGAAATGGAAGAAGCGGATGCTGATTATTCTGGGCTAGCGTGAACATTATGTCAAAGATAATTCGAGTGATTTGGGGTTCTTTCAAACTCTTAGGACGTATCGGAGTAATTCTCGGGTTTGTTAAGCGTCTAGTTAGGCGAAAATAAGATTCATGGAAAGAAAGGTTCTCCGCATTGAGGACAAGGAATACCTGGAAGCCAAGCGCCAGGCATGTAACCACAATTTGAACAAATTGATGACTCAATATCATCTCCTAACATTGTATTCTCAAATAGTGACAACAGTCGATACATTTGAATCCATTGATACAACCTTTTTGTTGTGGGTCAATGCAACCTCTTATTGAACCACAGTTATCGGGTATGGTTACAGGTGTGTACGTGGGCGACGCAGTTAGCTTGCCCCTGAATAGGGGTTTTGGTAAAACTGATCGGATTGACAGATGGTGGACTCAGCCTCTATGGATGGGGACAGCGTTAACTTTAGCAGTGGTATATACTGGATTGAGAGTTTTATTTTTTGATGCCGAAATTCACTATGATGATCACCGAGTAACTTCACCAATATTTTCGCCAGATGTTATCCATATGTTCCATTTATCTACACCTAGATGGATGAATTCAGCAATACTAATTCTATGGATTCCGTTTGGTTTTCGTGGTACTTGTTACTACATGCGACGTGTATATCATAGAGCATTCTTCCAAAATCCAACAGGATGTGTAGTAGCTAAGCCTGAAGTAAATTATAGGCTAGGTTACAAAGGAGAAACTGGTCTTTTCATACTGAATAACATTCATCGTTATATGTTGTATCTTGCGATAATTATTCTTACAGTTAAATTCTATGATGTTTGGCATACAATGAATTTCCACGATGGAAGTATTGGTATATCTGTAGGAACTATGATGCTTGCAACAGAGTCTTGTCTTTTGTTCATGTATGTTACTTCTTGCCATGCATTTAGACATTTATTTGGAGGAGGAATGAACCAATGGAGAGGCCAGATTGGAGGATTAATTGGAAAGATTTTCTACAAAATTAGTGACATAAATGTTCATCATGGATTCTGGTTTTGGACGAGCCTATGCATGGTATTCATTGGAGATTTATTTGTCTGGGGGGTTGCTGATGGTATTCTCAATGACCCGATATTATTCAAATTGTGAGGTGAAAAAATGACTAACACATATTCAATTCATGAACATGATGTTGTTATTATTGGTGCTGGAGGTGCTGGACTCCGAGCGGCTATTGAAGCTAGTCAAAATGGGGTTACTGTGGCTCTAATCTGTAAATCAATGCTTGGAAAAGCACATACAGTTATGGCAGAAGGAGGAGCTGCAGCGGCTCTTGCAAACAAAGATCCTCGTGATAATTGGCAAACTCACTTTCGCGATACAATGAAGGGGGGGAAGTATCTAAATGATTGGCGGATGGCTAAGATTCATGCCCAACAGGCTCCAGATCGAATTAGAGAACTAGAGACTTGGGGCGCTATTTTTGATAGAACGCCAAAGGGTCTGACAAGTCAAAGAAACTTTGGAGGACATACATATCCAAGACTTGCTCATATTGGAGATGCCACGGGTTTGGAACTAATCCGAACTCTACAAGAAAAAGGTGTTCATATGGGCATGGATGTGTTCATGGAATATACTGTTAGACATTTATTCACAACAGATGGACATATTGCAGGATGTTTTGCCTACAATAGAAATGATGGCTCTATGCATGTTTTCAAGGCGAAGACTGTAGTTATGGCGACAGGAGGGGCGACTAGATGTTGGGCCGTTTGTTCGGGTTCTTGGGAATATACGGGGGAGGGATATGCGTTAGCCTATTGGGCAGGTGCTGAGATGGGTGACATGGAATTCATTCAATTTCATCCTACTGGAATGATATGGCCTCCTTCTGTTAAGGGAATTCTAGTTACAGAAGGAGTTCGTGGTGAAGGAGGTATGCTGAGAAATTCAGAAGGTGAGCGATTTATGTTCAATTATGTTCCAGAAATGTACGAAGATGAATTCGCTGATACCGAAGAAGAGGCATTACAGTGGGTGGATGAAGTAATTAGTGGAAAACTTGCCAGTAAGCGGCGTCCACCTGAATTGCTAACTAGAGATGTTGTTGCTAAAGCAATCAATTCTGAACGAGATGCTGGACGAGCAAGTGAACATGGAGGTGCTTATCTTGATATTTCATGGAGAAGTCCTGAAGATGTTAAAAAGAAGTTACCGGGAATGTATCATCAATTCAAAGAACTTGCAGCTGTTGATATCACCAAACAACCAATGGAAGTTGGCCCAACCGCTCACTATGTCATGGGTGGAATAAAAGTACATCCTGAAACACAAGAAACTCGAATAAAGGGACTTTATGCAGCAGGAGAAGCTGCAACTGGTTTACATGGAGCAAATCGATTAGGTGGTAATTCACTTAGCGATCTGATTGTTTTTGGCAAAATTGCCGGTGAAAATGCTGCATTACAGTCTAAAGAAATGGAAATATTCAGAGAAATAGATGATCATGAAATTATGATGGTTATGGCTGATACGCTAGAGCCTCTAAATCGAAAAGGTGGAGAGAACCCCGCAAAGATAGTAGAAGACCTACGTGAAATGATGCAGGAAAAAGTTGGCATAATTAGAACACGTAAACTTCTTCAGGAAGCACTATTAGATCTCGATCAATTAGAAATTCGAGCATCAAAGGCAAGTCCTGGTGGTTCTCTTATCTACAATCCCGGTTGGCATCAGGCATTGGAACTCAATGCTATGATTGATGTGTCTAGAATGTGTACTCTTGCTGCTTTACATAGAGAGGAATCTAGAGGCGGTCACACAAGAGATGATTTCCCCACTCCTGATTACAAATATTGGGGTAAAATTAACAGTGTTATCTCAAAGCATAAAGATGGATCTATGTTTATTGAACACAGAAAATATCCTATAATTGATTCTGAATTGAAGGCTTTACTTGATGTTGAAGATCTACATGAGGAGGAATGAATTTGTCAGATGAAGTTACCTTCCGAATCTTTCGTGGCGAACCAGATAGTAGTGGAAATCCTCTCGGTCAATTAGTTGATTATACAGTAAACATGGACGAAGGTATGGTAGTACTGGACGTAATTCATAGAATCCAAGCAGAACATGCTCCAGACTTATCGTGTCGTTGGAACTGTAAAGCAGGAAAATGTGGTTCCTGCTCGGCTGAAGTAAATGGAAAAGCCCGGTTAATGTGCATGACTAGGATGGAAGAAATAATGGATGAAACTCCTGATGGGGGGCCTATACTTGTAAAGCCAATGCAAGCATTTCCACTAACAAAGGACTTGGTAACTGACACATCTTGGGCTTATGAAATGAATAAGAAAATGGTTCCTGTAAATGGTCCAGATGAATTAGATTGGGAATTCAATCAAAAAGAAGCCGATAGGATTCAAGAATTTCGAGGATGTATTGAATGCATGCTTTGTGTGAATACATGCCATGTTCTAAGAGAACATCAGATGTTTGACGAATTTGCCGGACCAAGATTTTTCGTTAGATTAGCTGGATTAGAAATGCATCCACTTGATACAGAAAATAGAATTCCAGAAATTAAGGAAGATTTTGGGATTGGTTATTGTAACATAACAAGATGTTGTACAGAAGTTTGTCCTGCTGAAATTAAAATTACTGATAATGCAATTATTCCATTGAAAGAACGTGTAGTAACTGAGTACTATGATCCTATTGCCATTATTGGGAAAAAATTAGGACTGAGATAATATCAATATTTACCCCCATCACCGCCATACGGTGATGGGGTTACGTTGATCAGCACTTACGTTGAAAGAACGACGCACTCTGAATATTCAGAGGTGCTTTATGCCGGTCTTCTTCACGTTGGCCTTCTTGATCTTTGCAGGGAGCCAAGCAGGTCCATTTGCAGGCTTGTCAACCATTGATGTTGACCCTGTGAAGCAATGCACTTTGTTTGTACCGCGCTCACGTAGCATAATGTTAGTTATACCACGTGTTGCAGCCTTAAGGGCAGCACCACGAGGTTGCTTACTAACAAATACCTGAGCAGTGTCCTTGCCCCCTTCCATCAACACGAAGTATTTTTTGCCAGACATTGAATTATCCACCTCCGGAGAGGCGGCTACTCAGAGAGATTATCAAGTTTGAGGAAGATAAACGAGATACTGCGGCCCTGTGTTGACCTTTTGGTGATTTCCGAAGTAGATAAAAAAGGAGGTTTTTTCTCATAATTCAGCACAGGCAAGTGTTTTCGTATTAGACACACCAGGTATAGAACGAATGGATTTTACGACTAATCTGGCAATATCTCCCATATCATTCGCTTCAATTTTTAGAATCAAATCGTGATCACCAAATAGAAGATTTGCATCAATAACGAATGGAAATTTTGATACCGTATTAAAAACATCTAATTCTGCACCCGGATCAACATTTACAAGGACATAACCTACCGACATATCTTAGGCTAAAACAATTATCAAAATGAATGCTTCGTAATAAAGATCGGAAATATTTTTTGAAAACAGATTGATGTGGCGAAGATGTGATATTAGACGGCCTCTTCTCGCATCTATATGGTTGAGACCGTCATCGTGCGTGAATGCAAGTATGGACAGGTGAGGGTTCTCTATGGTAATATGCTAAGAGTCGAGGGGGATGTACTTGTTACTACTGCAAATAATAGACTTGGAGGTCGCGAAGGCTTAGATGAAAAAATTCATCAGAAGGCTGGCCCTGAATTAAGAGAATTTTGCCATCAAATAGCAGTAAACAAGCGTAAAGAAAATTTACAACCGTGTAAAACTGGTGAAGCAGTTACAACTCCAGGATTTAATCTTCCATTTGAAAATCTGGTTCACGTGGTTGGACCAGACTGTCGAAGACCTAATCAAGATAATTTTAGAAGAGACTTGTTGAAGCAGTCTTATGCCGCACTTTTCAGAGAAATTGAGGGGATTAAGAAAAGAAAAACTCTAGTTATGCCGCCTGTAAGTATGGATGTATTTGCTTATCCTCACAGAGAAGGAGCTAGAATGACGATGGAAATTGTGTTGGCTTGGATGGACGAAGGTGATGACCCTGGTGTTGATATGGTTCTAATTGTTACAGACGATAATAACTTTCTAAACAACATGAAAACAGTGTACAGGGAATCTGAAGACCGTTTTCCTGGAATAGATAAAACCCGTGCTTTCAGACGTGGTAAGTATCCCTAATTACATGACCTCGCCGTCGGAATAAATTGTTACGGCGTCATTTAGAGATAATCTACCCACTGCAACTGCTCTAGCAAGGCTGGAGGGGATTGTAAAACGCCCTTCAGAAATTCTTCGACTACGCCTTTGTATTTCTCTAACCTCGCCATCTGTGGGTATAACTTGTAATCGTGATTTAACTGGTATACCCTCAATATAACTAATCAGTCTGGCTGCCGAGGAATGATTATTACGAGAGCCTATTGATGTTGAACTTTCATCTACTAACTGTACAGAAAGACCTCTTGCAATACAAACGTTAGCGATTCTTGAAGAAATTGTTCTAACTCCATTTCCAATCCTAACTACTGACTCATTAGGATTTAGATCATTTAAAATTTTGATTATTCTGTCCACAACTACATCTACCGACTCTAATTGAATGGAACCAGCAGGTCTTCCATCGGCAAGCCATGCAAGACCAGGACGCGGACCTGGATCAATACCGAAACAGATACGATTGACTGACTCCCCTGCATTCATTCTATTAATTATTGAACCTATTACTGAATCAATTTCATCTACATCGCAGCCAATGCCACGTACATCTTCACAACCATCTACTTCAGAATGAGAACCTATCCAATAGTTAATTCCGTTTGGAATTGGTTGACGGAAATCAATTTGAGTATACTCAAGTCCTGAAAATCTTAGTTGATCTAATAATCTATAGGCAAGACGGAAATCCTCTGTTCGAACCGCCACCTCCGGCATGATTAGGGAATTATGCATCTCGCATTCAATCATTTTCCTAAATATTAGCAAATTAGAATTTATATTGGATAAAAATTCTCTTTGAAATTATAATCAAGTGTCAAAATTTGACAATAATCGTAACTTTTAAGCGATGTCGTCAAGAACCCTGAGAATACGCTAGTTCTATGAGTGGGGTCTACGAGAGGGAATTACGAGCCGTTCTGGCCGGAGAGAAAAAAGGTGTATACGCAATAACTAGATCGTGCACTGAAGTTGAAAGATCATTAGCACTCCAAGTCTGTGAGAGACCTTTCTTGGTAGTTAGAGCCCCAGGTAGTGGATCTGAGGGTACCGGAGATATTCTAGCTTTACGTGGGGATATTTGTTTCCCTATAGAAGTGAAATCATCAAAGAAAGATAAAATATATCTTTCCGGAAGAACAAAAGATCAGTATGATGCATTAATGACAACTGGAGAAAGATGTGGGTTAATGACTTTGTATGCTTTTAGATTAAAAGGAGTGAGGGGGGATAGTTGGAGGATAATGAAAGTCCCTGTTAATGGATTAACAGGAAAGCTTCGAAGCTTATCCCGATCTATACCAAATGTCCCACTTACAAGAGGGGGGAAGCCATATCTAAATTGGCAGGAAGGTATGCCTTTACACCGATTCCTATCACTGATAAGTAGATCTGATGGAGCTAGATCTATTGACGCAAAAAATAATTTTGATAATGTATATACAGAGTTGACAAAACTAAGCATTTAATGAAAAATTAATTTCCATCGAGATCTTTCTCAATAATTTTAATTCTTTCATTAATATCAATTACTCCGGATGAAATCTCTGAAAGGGATGCTTGATTAAGTAATCTAGAAACTTTATCACTATCTCGTAATAATTGGTCTATTTTTCTTAATAGTCTTCGGAGTTCAATATCGCCCCCGCTTGTCATGTCCAAGTCCAGAGATAATTACTTCAAGTGACTTACGGAGGACTTTGGTCACATTCAATAAGAAGTGCGCTGGCCATATCAACGTGGAACGTGAGATGGAAAGTGGTTCTGACTCAAATTGGTTGAGTTGGTTCATAATTACAGCGTTCTTTATTTGGATCGGATTGCAGGGTTGGGTTGAATTATGGATTATTGTAGCTATAGCCGCTTGGTACGTTGGTCTAGTTTATCTTGAAAGGATAGGGACTCTGGATAATTGGAATGCTACACGTGTTCTTGGAATAATTTTGATGATTAGAACAGGGAAAGGCAAGGTTGCTTTGGAACAAATTTCGCGTCCAAGAAAGTTCTGGAGAATTTATGGTGAAATATCAATCTGGATATGTTTTATTGTAATGTTAGGAGTTGTTCTTCTCCTATTTTTAGCTGCTATATCTACGGCATTATATCCATCCAATCAAGAAGTTCTTCCTGCTAGAGATATACTACTCATTCCTGGAGTAACTAGTTTTGTGCCATTTTGGTGGCCTTTTATTGCACTAATTATAGCTCTAGTGATTCACGAATATAGCCATGGAATCCAAGCACGAGCACATGGAATGCAAATACGGTCATTCGGACTTTTACTAGCAGGAGCGATACCAGTAGGTGCATTTGCTGAACCAGAATACGATGAGATGTATATTGCTCCACGTCGTGAAAGAATGAGATTGTATGCTGCTGGACCTTCAATTAATCTTCTTTGTACATGGATTGTACTCATATTACTCAGTGCTACTGCAAGTGGTTTTGCTGTAGAGCATTCTGGAGTTCATGCGTCTGCAATTATTAAGGAAACAGGTGCTGAAGATGCAGGGTTGAAACCATATGAAACAATTACTCACATAGATGGAATAATTGTTAATGATAGAGAAGCATTTCTAGATTTAATGGAAAATTATTCGGCTAATGATATAGCCATATTCTCAGTAATACCAAGGTCTGGTGATACTCAGAGTCAACCAAGAGATATTGAAGTAACATTCACAGATAAATGGGATTATTATATGGACATATGTATAGAAAATCCAGAATGCTCAGAAGAGGAATTTGAGATTCAGTTGGAAAATATGAATATCGCAAAAGGCGATGCTTTTCTAGGAGTTAGTGGCCTTTCTGGAAATACGATTGCAGCAGAGAGATGGTCAATAATTTTCAGTGAAGAATACACCATAGGTGAAAAAACTGTTTGGATGATATTTGCACCTATTTTATCTATGGGGATTCCAATTTCTCTTGATGGACATACTATGGTATTAGAGGAAAGAGCAATGTTAACAGCAGGAGATGGAATTATTGCATCTACAATTGGAACGGATGGAATGCTAGCTATTTTTGATTTATGGTTTTGGCTTTTATGGATAAATTTTCTTTTGGGATTTGCTAATCTCATACCAATGATACCATTTGATGGAGGTCACTTAGTCAAAGACGGAACTCACTCACTATTAAGACGTATAATGAGGAAATCAGATCCCATAAAAATAGAAAATTATTCCTCAATACTAAGTAGTTACTCTAGTTTACTTGTTTTATTGATATTAGCAATACCAATAATTATACCAAGATTATACATTTAAAAAAATATTATTTGAATTAGTTCATTCTTCTTCCGATCCCTTCAAATATGCTGATTTTACTCTATCATTGACCATTTCAAACAATACTGGAATAGCAATTATTGACGCCACAAGAAGACCAAGACTACTCCAAGAAGAAGGAGGAACCTGTCCTGAAGTACCTGAGGCAGATAGTTTGACTGCTCCAATCCAGGGTATCTCCATTGATGCAACTCCTATGACCCATTCTTCCTTTATTGGTTGAACCATATTTCCATTTTCGTCCTTGAGACTTATTTGATCATACTGACAACCATTACTCCATTTATTGTCACCGGTTGTAATATAACCTCCATGTTCTGGAACCCATTCTTCTATACGCAAATTATTCGAACCATGGAAACATGGGTAATCTAGTTCTATTGTAATTGATTCAGCACCTAAGATTTCAGTCCCAGGCACATCCCAACCTCCTCCTTCATTAGGAATGACCTTCAACAAAGCACGATGAATAACCGGAGTATCAGTGCCTCCATTCTTTCGAAAAATAATTACATCACCAGGCATACCATGGCTCTCATATCCTTCATTCTCTCCTCCTACTTCGGTTGCTTCTGCAAAAGTAATAATGTTCACTCTATCAGGATCCATGACTAATACCAAGTCACCAGGATCTATCACACCTAAAGATCCAGATTCACGGTCATGCATCATAGATCCAGACTCTACAACTACCATTGGGGGATACGATCCTGTAGAAATACTCATAGAACCAAGTAATAATACAACAAGACCTATAGCAAGACATACTTCTCTCTTAATTAACTGGATTTGCATATTCAATCATCATCCAGAGAAATAGTTATCTCACTAGCAGGAGATGTGAGATAAACAAGAGTAAGTGTTGCTGCTGTAAGAATTACACTAACACCATCAAAGTGAGGAGACTGCATGTGGATTGATGATTCACCAGATATCCACAAAGAAAGATCGATTGTGAATTCTCTAGGGCCTCCATCCTTAGCAGCAAGTCCGAAAAACATATTCCATAGCAGAATTAAACTTGAAATTAAACTACCAATAAATATGATTCGATTGACCTCCGGTTCACGAAGTTTATTGGCTTTAGGGAGTATACGTGAAATCCTAGAGTCTCGAGTATTCATCCAAACAGAAAAATATGATCTGTTAGATTTGATTTTAGATTTGCCAATTTCAATATTACTTGATTCAAATTCTACTCCAGATTGATCTGTAGTAACCTTAACTTTACGTAAAGAAGTAGGGATTTTAATATCCATATCTAAATAAAATTCTACTAGCCGACGTTGGTAAGCAATACCAAGCATTGATGCTGCTTCTTCGGCTTCTCTTCTTCTTCTCATCACCTCTGGTCTTGATTCAAGAATTAGTATATTACGAAGTACATTTGATTGGGACTGATAAACAAAGAATTCTGGCACAATCCAGAATGCAACTGAACCTCCTATAATCAGAGAAGCCCATGACAAAGGAACTAATTCGGACTTTGAAGGGTCTGCTGTTCCATCTAATATGAATAGAAAAATAATCCCCCACAAGGTTGCAGCTGTGGCAATTATCGTTGCCATTGTTATTATCTGAAAATGTTGGTCACTTTTTGATGACCACCAGGAACGAAAAGGTCGCGCAATAGCCTTGCTTAGTCTTGACATGATACATACTGGCGCGGAACTTCTGAGATAAGTTCCTTACTACCTGCTGTTCCAATGACTTGATTTGTGAAAGTTGACCTCGGATAATCATGAGGAACCAGTTACTGACTGTGATCGTTTCTATATCTCTCTTGTTTTCAGGTTGCATTTCAAGTGAATCAGAACCTCTAGATCCATTTGGGGATAATGATGGAGATGGGCTGCCTAACTCATGGGAAGAGGAACATGGATTAGATCCATTAAATTCATCTGATGGAATTACTTGTCAAGGATTAGCGAAGTTCTGTTTAAGAACATATGATAATCACACTTATCCAGAAACACATAATTCATTTTCTACTGTTGAAGATGATGTTTGGATGGCACAAAACCATTACACCTCTCTTGAGGCACAATGGAATGGGGGTATTCGCGCATTTATGATTGATATTCATCATCTTTCTAAGCAAGATACGGATCCTGAAGATGTTAGATTCTGTCATGGAGACCCAGACTCAACACTATTCTATCCTTGCATCTATTCAGAGGTTGATGCCTTTGCTTGGATGAGACAATTGAGTTCACTAATGAATAACAGCAGCGGTGATGTGGTAACTCTGTTGATTGAAAACTATGTACCGGGAGAACATGTAGAATATTTATTCAATATTACTGGAATGATAGATCGCGCATATATTCATGCAGTTGGGGAAGAATGGCCTTTGTTAGGAGAAATGATATTACAGGGGAAAGACCTAGTTGTTTTCTGGGATTATTCTGATGATTCTAGATACCCATGGCTTCATCATGCATGGACTCATTCATGGGACACCCCATATGGTGAAGAAGAGGAAAGTCAGATGTCTTGTAGAGTTGGTAGAGGTAGTGGAAATGAGGAAGCATGGCACATGAATAACTGGCTTAGTAGCATTTATGGATTCGCAGATCCAATTAGAGCTGGGACTGTGAATGATTATGACACACTACTTGAACGTGCTATTGAATGCTGGGAAAAAGTTGAGGATCGTCCCACCTTCATTGCTGTCGACTTTTGGGAAGATGGAGAAATTGTTAATGTTACTAAAACACTCAATCAAATGGATCACTGGACTGATGAAATACCCCCTCATCCTTGACCAATCTATTCATCATATAGTGAGTTCGCCAATAGAACAATGGCAGAGGATGCGCTTTCATTACTACACCCTCGTGTTAGGGAATTGGTCCACAATTTGGATTGGGCACTTACACCAATTCAAAACGCATCAATTTCCAATATCATATCTGGATCGGATCACATTCTAGTTGCCCCCACAGGTAGTGGTAAAACTGAGGCGGCGATTTTGCCAATTGTTTCAAGAGCCCTTACTGAAAAATGGGAGGGACTATCAATACTATACATAACCCCCCTTAGAGCACTAAATAGAGATATAGATAGAAGATTAGAAGAATTGCTTAAGCCTCTAGATTTAACTGTTGGATTACGACATGGAGATACTTCTCAAAAAGAAAGAAGTAAGCAAAGTAAAAATCCACCAAACTTACTAGTTACAACTCCAGAAACAACTCAGATAATGCTACTCGGTAGTCGATTAAGAGAACATCTATCTGGTGTTAAAGTAGTCATATTGGATGAGGTTCATGATATGGCAGCCTCTGAAAGAGGAGCACAATTGCTGGTGGGATTAGAAAGGATTTCTGCACTTAATAATAACCAATCATTTCAAAGAATTGGGCTATCAGCAACTATTGGGAATCCAAAAGATGTTGCTAACTGGATGTCAAAAAATGCAACTCCTATATATGGCCCAGCCCCAAGAAAAAGTCAGATAATAGTTCATAGAGAAAAACCAATTGTAGAAGATGAATTACTTGCTGGAGAATGGGTTATTTCGCCAAAGACAATCGCGGCTTTTCGTTATCTTGCTAATTGTCTAATGAAAGATCATCCATCACTTGTATTTGTTAACTCTAGATCCACGGCTGAAACTGTTGCACAGAGACTAATATCAATAGTTCCAGAGTTGAATTTAGGCGTCCATCACGGTAGTCTAGCTGCAGAAACTAGACGTGAAATGGAAGAATCTCTTAGAAAAGGACAATTTCATGGATTGATATGTACTTCTAGTCTTGAATTAGGAATTGATATTGGAACAATAAAAAGAGTACATCAACTGAATAGTCCTCGCGCTGTAGACAGTCTATTACAACGGGTTGGGCGAGCCGAACATCATCTTGGAGGCACGGGAAGAGGTAATATTCTCGCATGGGAGATTGATGATATTGCTGAAAGTGCAGTGATCGCAAGAAAGGCAATAGCAGGTGAATTGGAAGATATTGAATGGAGGAATAATCCTAGTATAGTTGCTGCAAATCAACTATTACAAATGGCTTCTGAAAGGAGTGTTGTTTCAATAAATCAGGCTACAGAGATTCTAACTAATACTACAATATTTCAAAGATGGACGAAAGAAGATACTATTGCTTTACTAAAAATTCTTAATGATAGATGGATGCTAAGACTCGTCGATAAACCTGAAGATTCGGATCCTACATTATGGCATCCTAAAATATGGGAAAATACCGCAAAAAAGGCGAATAAAGAGGGAGCAAGTGTGCCTCTAGAAAGACCTTCTTGGGAACTAGATCACGATGAAGATGTAAAGAAAAGATGGTTACGAGAAATGCTTCCTCATATTGAAAAAAATATCAAACAAGGATGGTTTTCTCCTGCTGGTAGGCTTGGTAGAAATAGAACTGAACATATTTCTATGATTCCAGATGAAAACGCATACAGAGTACGTGATGCAGTAACCAGAAGAAGTCTTGGAAAAGTTGACGAAGCATTTGTTCTATCTCTAAATAACTCTGGAGAGGATGACTCTGGTAGACCGCGTATATTTGTAATGGCAGGAAGAACATGGATGATAGTGGATGCAGATCCTGAAAAAAATGAATTATTGGTTTCTCCAATTAAAGACACTGGTGAGGCCCCTGTGTGGTCTGGGGAATTGCCACCAATTTCGCTTGATATAGCTCTTGAAGTAGGAAAATTACGAAGAACTGTAGCCTCTACTTTTAGCGACATTAGCTCTGATCCAGAAGATATCCCTCTTGATCAATACCCCTTATCTGAAGTTGCAAGAAACGATCTAGTTTCAACAATTGTTGAGCATCTTGATGCAACTCAATTCGTACCAACTGATACTGTCCTGACAATAGAGAATAGAGAAAGAACCATTGTGCTCAATACATGTCGTGGTAGTCGTATAAATGAGACTCTCGCCCACTTTATCCAAGCAATGGGTTCTATGAAAGAAGGGAAAATGGGTACTACTCTTGTCGATCCATATAGGATTGCTTTTCAAATCCCAGGAACAAATGTCGAACATATAATTGAATGGTTAAATGAAACATCACCCGAGGCGCTTGAATCAATATTACGTATGACAATACCAAACGGAAGAGCATTGAGATGGAGGCTTGTTCAAGTTGCAAGGAAAATGGGAGTACTACAAAAAGGGACAGATCCTAGGAAAGTGAATATTTCCGGCCTAATTCAAAGATATAGAGGGACTCCTATTGTAGAGGAATCATTATCAAAACTATTCAATGAAAGAATGGATATTGAAAGAACTATGCATTTGATTAGAGAAATCAGAAATGGTGATGTTCAAATCCATCATACAGCAAGTGGACCTCTTGGATTATCACCTAAGAGTGAACGAGATTTACTACTACCAGCATGGTCTGATAAGCAATTACGTGAACGGTTAGAAACTAGACTTCTGGCTGAAAGAGCAGTTTTAATTTGTCTTAATTGTGGAGATAAATCAAGAATTAGGGTTGGGAGAATGAAGGATCGAATAGATCCCTGTCCTTCTTGCAATGGAACAATGCGTGCTTGCGCACCAGAAAGAATGGAGAGTATGCTTGTAGAATGGATTCAAAGTAATGACCCAAAGGATAATGCACGTATGAAAAAGAACGCTGAACTAATTAGAACACATGGACATGATGCTATTTTGGCAATGATGGCCAGAGGAGTGGCAGAGGGTACGGCGACTAAATTGTTGAGAGGATACACAAGAGGTAATCGTGTCGAACTATTACGTTCAATACACAATGCTGAACTACAATATGCTAGAACTAGAAGATATTGGTCTTAGGCAACCAATATGGAGGGCCTACTGGCAGAAGGTATCATGTTGATCGGACTGACTGGTAGGAATGCCTCAGGAAAATCAACAGTAGTTTCTTGGTTTGAAGAAAAGGGACTTGTTACAGAATCGTGTTCAGATTCAATTCGAGAATATTTACGAGAAGAAGGAATTAATGAATCAAGAGAATCACTAATAGAAGGAGGTCGTGAACTACGCCGTAAAGGAGGATCTGGTATCCTAGCATCAATGCTGCTTGAACGTCTAGATGGAAAAGATGCAGTAATTGATTCTATTCGAACTCCAGGAGAAGTTGAGGCTCTAAGATCTCGTAGCGATTTTGTATTAATTGAAGTTAAGGCTAGTATGGATGCAAGGTGGGAAAGAGCAAAATTGAGAGCGCGAATTGGAGATTCTATAGATCGTCAAACATTCTTCTCTCAAGAAGAATTAGAAATTAAAGCAAAAGATGAAGCGGGACAAGCTCTTGATGCAACAGCCGCTTTGGCAGATTTAGTATTGATTAATGATGGCAGTATAGATGAATTAAATTCAGATCTTGAAGAACTTTACAAAATGCTTAATTATTAAGCCGAACGATAGGAAACTCCTGATTCATTAAACATTCTAGTTGCGATATCAAAGTCATCACGCCACCTTTCAGGAATTTCAGAATTCACAGGAACTACAATTTCTGAAACTCCAGCCTGAATAAGAGAGCGCGCGCATCGCGAACAAGGTGGCCAAGTGACATATGCAGTACAATCCTTTAACGAAATACCAATACGTGCTGCATGCATAATTGCATTTTCCTCTGCGTGACAAATCATTGGATACTTCTGTGAACGATCCTCAAGCCTCTCAATTGTATCATCAATACCTCTAGGAAAGCCATTGAAACCTGTTGATCTTATTTCTCGATCCGGACCAACTACGATGCATCCCACCTTAGTAGAGGGGTCTTTTGACCAGCCAGAAATATGCTTTGCTAAATCAAGAAATCGTGTATCCCACTTAGAACTCATACTGTCACCTCAGGGTCGTCCACCTGGAGGGTCGTTATCTCGGTTTGCCTCTGTTCGATTCGGATCATACCCCTCCCAAATTTCTGGATTTGCATAACAATCAGGATCATCTCTGTCTGACTGACCACCCTTATCATTGTCTATTCCGTCTCCACAATTTGCAACACTGCTGTCCGAACTTTTAGCCAGAAGTGATTCAGGACCTCCATTAACCATAACAGCAATCATTAGACCGGAAAGAACTAAGATTAGGAGAATAAGAATAACCTTCGAACTCGTATCTTTCGACTCGACTACGACTTTTACCTCAACCTTATCATTGGCTTCGGAAGACATGTTCATGTATCGCAGAACGGCCATCCCTTTTGACTCTCAACCTATGGAGGACTGTCTTGGTGGATCATTAATTCCCCCAATAAATCAATATTTTCAGAATTTTGAATATGCATTAGAAGGTCCCCAATTAGATACACACTACCTAATAATCTGACATCTAAACCAAGAGACGTTGCTTTCTCAATAGCTTGCTGAAAAGCTATTGAAAAATCATCTATAATTAGTGCTTTATCATCTCTTTTAGAGAATATTATCTGCTCTATTTGATGTGGTTCTATAGGTTTATTTCGTCCCTTAGTTGGTTTTGTTAAAATTACAACTGGAAACATTTCTTTATTCACTAAAGATATAGTAAGAGGATGAAGTGATTGCTTCAAATTATCCTTCTGTGTTAAACCTATAACAAGAATACTTGGATTAGTAATTGATCTTATTTCCGCTTCAAATCCTTGAGCGTTATGGGCGGCGCTTGCAAAAACTGGAACCTTGAACCAAGATTTTGGAGGCCAATTTGGTGACCTCCCCGGCCAATTGCAATTCTCAGAAGGTGGTTTCCAATTCATTACCTCGGCAATTCTTGATGCGAATTCAAATGCAATTTCCCAGGGTGATAAATCAGGACTAGGTTCATGAAACCAGATATCATCTCCTATTCTCTTGAATACCTCGAGAACCTCATGATTATCTGGCATCAAAGAAATAATAGGTATTCCTGGTCGATGAATTCCTGCCTTAGCACTAGCAATTTCAGTTAGAGTAGGACCAAGAATCTCAGTATGATCGAAACCAATTCTAGTGATAACACAAAGATCGGCATCTACAACTCTAGTTGCATCACCTTCTCCGCCCAGTCCAGTTTCAATTATTGCACGATCCACCTCCGAATTACTGAAAGCTAACATTGCTATAGCAAATGTGATTTCATAGAAGGTTGGTTCATCGTTAATAGTATTGAAAATGTCCGCACTAATTTTTCTTATTCTACTAAGATGAAGATCAAAATCTGAACTAGAAATTGGTTCTCCATTTATTCTAATTCTTTCTTCTATGATCATTAAATGAGGAGTTGTAAATAAACCAACTTTCAGTCCGGATCTTGATGCAGAACTTGAAAGAAGTGCACATAATGAACCCTTGCCATTAGTTCCGGCGACATGTATTGAAGGAAAATCAAGATGTGGGTCTTCTAAATGAGAAAGAAGTAAAGAAATTCTTTCTAGGCCGAGACTAATACCCGCGAATTGGCGCTTAAACAGCCATTCTCGATCATTCATCCGCATCAACTCTCCGCCGATCAACTGAATCCGCGAACGGGTCAAGGTGATATGGTCCTTGAAGTTCGTGGAGGTCGTGTCGGACGATTCTGCAAGTGTGATTGAGTTGATGCGCGAGCAATGGGAATCTATGGTCGGTATGGCTGCTATGTTTGTTGGGACCATAGCAATAGGCCTATTTATTCAGCCTGCATGGAATTTTGAAGAAGCAAAAGCTTTCGGAGAAGAAGGATCAAGTGAGGCCTCAAATATATTATTTGAACTAATGATGATTGGTATATTCACAGTTGTAATTATTTGGCTAGCACGTAAAGGATTAGGGGCAATAATCAAAGGATTTGTCATGTTTGCTTTGGGGCTAAGTTTGTTTTATTCAGTTCTTCCATTTACCAATTTATTCCTTTATCTTCTGAATCTTGATAGCACTGCCAGTGTATTTGGAGCTGCTTTAATAGTTACAATTGCGGAGATGATTTTTCTATACCGATATCCCGAGTGGTGGGTTGTTAATTCAGTAGGTGTAATGGTTGGTTCTGGTGTAATAGTAATGATCGGCATATCGTTTGTACCAACTTTGGTTATTTTCTTCATGATTCTTGCAGCAGTTTATGATTACTGGGCCGTTCATAAATCAAAACATATGCTTGAATTAGCAGATACCATGATTGGACTGAAGTTACCTGTTTTACTAGTATCTCCTAAAGAGAAAGGTTATTCCTTCTTAGATCAAGAATCAGATATAATGAGAAGAATAGATCCTCAAGATGAAAAATTAATTCCGAAGAAAAAGAGTGGAGATGCACTTTTCATGGGATTAGGTGATGTGATTTTCCCAGGGATGTTAGTCATCTCGGCTGTGACATATCTCCCAGATTGGGGAGGTGAAGTCTGGAATATATTTGGTGTAATGTATCTAGCACCACTAATAGTTGGAATTGGAACTTTAGTTGGTGGCTTATTTGGATATATGGCGCTAATGACATTTGTTGCACAAGGAAACCCCCAACCGGGACTTCCTTTGTTGAATGGCGGTGCGATATTAGGTTACACCATTACTGGAATAATAGTGGTTGGGCCATCTCAATTGTTCCAATCAATCACATTCCTTGGGCTTCTATAGAGCGATTCATTGAAGGATGAATGGCCTGCCCTTAAGACTGATCAGCATGCTAGACATGAAGATGTTCCGAGAGTTTGTGGATATTCTTAGAGCAGATCATGACAAACGTGAGATGCCTTATGATGACATTGAGGACGTTATTCGTCTGGATGAAGAATGGAGACAGACAAGGTATGATGTAGATCAACTACGAAAGAAAAGAAACGAAGCGGCCAGAGGAATCGCCCAAGCAAAAAAATCAGGTGATAAGATAGCAGCGGACACAATCTTATCTGAAGTTGCAACTCTTGGAACTGAGATTGACGCTCTAACTGAAAAAGCGGATTCTTGTTTAATTGAGAGAGATAAGATTAGAATGAGAGTCCCAAATGTAATGCATGAGTCAGTACCAATTGGAGAAGATGATCAAAAGAATACATTACACAGATTACATGGGGAAAAGAGCAACTTTGACTTTGATCCAAAAACTCATAATGATTTGATTGAATTGAATGGTTGGGTGGATCTCCCAAGAGGAGCAAAGGTTACTGGTTCAAGATTCTACTTTCTACAAGGTGACCTCGCTCGTCTCGACATGGCTCTACAGAACTACTCTGCTAACTTTCTAATTGAACGCGGTTACAGACTTGTACAACCACCATTGATGATGAATCGAGATGCCTACGAGGGAGTAACAGATCTGGCAGACTTTGAGACTGTAATGTATGGTATTGAGCCAGATAAGTACTACCTAATAGCTACTAGTGAACACCCATTAACGGCAATGAGGATGGACGAAATAATAGAGCCATCTGAATTACCAATAAAAATGGTTGGGGTTTCACCTTGTTTTCGCAGAGAAGTTGGTGCACATGGTCTATCAGATCGTGGGATTTGGAGAGTCCATCAATTCACTAAAATTGAACAAATAATAATCTGCAAACCTGAAGACTCATGGGGTCATCATGAAGAATTACTAGAAAATGCAACTGCACTCTGGGATAGTCTAGGATTGCACTATAGGGTTGTTAATATCTGTACTGGAGATATGGGGACTGTTGCTGCAAAGAAATACGATCTTGAAGCTTGGTTACCTGGAGCCGGTTCTTACAAAGAGGTTGTTTCTTGTTCTAACTGTACAGATTATCAAGCAAATAGACTAAGAATGCGATATCGAACTTCAGATGGTAACGAAGCAGTTCATACTTTGAATTCAACGGCTGTAGCAACTAGTCGGGCATTAGTTGCAATAATTGAGCAAAACCAGAATGAGGATGGTAGCGTTAGAATTCCAGATGTCCTAATACCATTCATGGGAGGGCAACGTGAAATAAAATCAGTAAATTGATTATACAGTAGAGGTAGTCAATTTACTCGTGGTTTTCTTTATTATCATGTACATCATAATTGCAACAATTATTAATGCTAGAACAGGTAAAAATACTGCAATTATAGCCAACAAAATACTTGCTATATTTTCTACTGTAGAAACCACAGGATTTGCAATACCTCCTGTCAATGCTGTTGAAATTCCTCTGGTCACAACTGTAGTACCTTGAATAGCAGTAGTAACGCCACCACCTCCAATTATGGCTAATGACCATTGGATTACTGGATCTGTGTTGCCTTCTAGTACTAAAGCGGTCATACTCGTTCCAGCAATTGCCGCAGCCGGTGTTGCAATAGAATCAAGTAAATTATCTACCCAAGGGACATAATATGCAGAAAATTCAACTATAGTTGCCACACCTAACAAAATTATAGCTATATTTGAATCAAAATATTCGAAAGGGGTGTCCGTAAGATTAACGTCTACACTATCTGCTCTAACTGCTATAGAAAGTAGAAATGGGGGTAAGAATACTCGAAATCCAGATGCGGCCGCAAGACCAATTCCCATGGATAGGGCAATGATTAAGTCGAACTCATTCATAATAACTCGTAGCAACGGTCATTATTGAATCCAATGCCGTCATCATTAGTAAAATGAGCGATTAACTGAAATTATCAACCATAATCCCAGTGTCATGGATAGTGAACTCATGATACTACCAATGTTTGCCATGGTAACTTTAACATTCATCATTGGAGTCATAATGAGATTACGAAGAGATAAAGTTGTGCGAGAAGGATTCAATTGGCGCTATTACAAAACATTCGAAGGTGACCGACCTCCTCGTGAATCTTTACAGGTAGATCAGCATTTTGTCAATCTATTTGAAGTACCAATTCTTTTCTATGTAGCCTGCCTTTCTAGTTTGTACATATCTGAATCCCTCGATAAGGTCACATTTGTATTTGCTTGGATATACTTTCTAGGAAGAGTAGTGCATGCCCGTATTTGTCTTACAAATAATCGTCTTCTTTGGAGAGCACGTGTCTACGTCTTTAGTGGATTAATTCTATACTCAATGTGGATATGGATTGTATATATTGTAATTAAATCCACTATGGGGACATAGGAATAGTATTGATTAAGTAACTAAAAAAGCAATGTTAGATATTAACATGATTACAGTGAATGAAACACTAATTCGATGGAGTATTCCGAAAATTTTCTGATTCCCATCATCGGTGGCTTTGTTAGTTGCTGGAATGATCAAGTAACAAACAGATGCTAGTATTATCGTTGAAATTGAGATAGAATATTGAATATTGGTTGCTCCCTCATAGAAATATAGTGAGATAGTGGTTAGGATTCCTATAGTTATCAGAGCTAAGAAAAACTTTGGCCAAAGATCTCGTATGGCTTTACCAAATACATCAATTTCCAAACTTCTGAATAGACTTGGTGCAACAATTGCAGTTTGCATCAAGATGAGCCCTACAGCCATTCCAGGGAAGTAGTAATGCATTTCTAGACCTCCATAAATTTCTTCATCTCTCTAGAAATTATAATTCGTTGGATTTGACTAGTACCACCAAATATTTGGTATATTTTTGCACCACGCATACGTCGAGCAGCGGGGAATTCTTCAGAGTAACCATATCCTCCGAATATTTGTACTGCATCGGTAGTAATTTCCATTCCAACATCTGCAGCGTATCTCTTTGCATGAGCAGAATCCAAAGTTGCCCTTTCACCTCTGTCGATTTTTGATGCTGATTTGTAAGTCAATAATCTGGCTGCTTGAATTTTTGTAGCCATATCTGCAAGCATAAATGATATTGATTGATGTTCAAATATAGGCTTACCAAAAGTTTCTCGCTGATTTGCATAATTCCAAGCCTCTTCCATCGCTCCTCGAGCGTTTCCAACAGCATGTGCCGCTAGCATCGGTCTAGAAAAGTCGAATGCCGTCATAGCCTGAAGCCATCCATTACTCTCTTTCATACCTACAAGATTTGACTTGGGTACACGAACATCATTGAAAGTCACACCTCTAGTATCTGAGCATCTTTGTCCCATTTTTTCTTCCTTTTTGCCAATTAAAATTCCAGGAGTATCGGCTTCCACAATAAAACCACTTAATGAATCATGTGAATCAATACTATCTGTTTTGGCAAGAACATAGAACCAATTTGCATGACCAGCCCCTCCTATCCACATTTTTGTACCATTTATGACGTATTCATCTCCGATAAGTGTTGCAGTTGTTTGAATTGATTTAACATCAGAACCTGCTCCTGGTTCAGTAACACAATATGCAGAAATTTCTCCATTGCAGACCCTCCCTAAATACTCCTTTTTTTGTTCCTCAGTACCATCATACAGAATTGGATGACAAGCAAGCATTGTCACACCTGTGATTGTCGCAAATCCAGGGTCGCCCCTCCCTAATTCCTCGTTAATTATGGCTTCATCAAGAAAACTCAATCCCATACCCCCATATTCTTCTGGGATTGTGCAATTAAGTAACCCTAATTCTCTCGCTTTATTCATAGCTTCCAATGGGAATATACCTTCTTTATCCCATATCTCGGCATTTGGTATTAATTCTTCATTGGCAAAATCCCTTGCCAATTCTTGAAGCATTTCTTGGTCTTCAGTCAATGTAAAATCAATCATATTTAATCCTCAATTTAAATCTCAAAAGCTCACGTTAATACCAAAAAGTCAAATAAAATATACATTTATTCTTCCTCCTCAAATCCAATTGTAATTTTGTGTAAGAATAGTCCTACAATTGCCATTAAAAAAAGTGCATAAATAGATTCAAGATAATTAGAATCAGGAGAAAAATTTTCCTGAATTTCTTCATCATCTTCCTCTTTATCAGATTCAATCTCAATTAGAATTCCCTCAGAAGAAATCTCTAGCTCATATTCTGTATCATCCTTAACTATGGTTATTTCGTAAACTGTCATACCATCTTCACGTTCAACTTCAGCCTCCGTTATCATTCCACCCGGTACCTCTCTAAAGACTACGTTACTTACAGAATCAGGTATATTTTCAACTAAGATATCTCCCTCAAAATCGATCTCTTGTTCAGATATTTCCGTCTCATACTTTGACGAGTCCTCGGGATATTCATCCGAATTATCACCTACTCCATCGCCATCAGAGTCAACAGATTCTGAAGGATCATTCGGAAATTGGTCAGAATTATCGCCTACTCCATCACTGTCTGAGTCTCTGAATTCGGACGCATCGTTTGGGAACTGATCGGTGTTGTCCCCCACTCCATCGCCATCAGAATCATCAGTCTCATTTCCGTCATTGGGGAAAACATCAGCGTTATCACCTACTCCATCCATGTCCAAGTCAGACCATTCATTTTGGTTATTTGGGAACAAGTCGCTACTGTCTGGAATACCATCACCATCGCTGTCATCATCGTCATCAACAATTCCATCATTGTCATCATCCTGATCGGCATTATCTCCTATTCCATCACCGTCTGAGTCTCTGAATTCGGACGCATCGTTTGGGAACTGATCGCTGTTGTCCCCAACTCCATCACCGTCTGCATCGTTCCATTCTGTGGAATTGTATGGGAATGCATCTGAGGAATCACCATACCCATCATTATCTGAATCGTAATCGATTATTACTACTGAATTAGAGGAACGCTCCAAAGCCCCAATATCTCTTCCATCACTTGGTATTACTGAAACAGTCCAAACATCTCCAATAGAGGTTATAGAACTTGGTAGAATAGTCAAGTTGTCGTATTCAGATACGACTATATCGTCTTTCAACCAATGAATTATACTCTCTAATTCAGTGTCTCCATCAGGATCATAGAAGTCGTATTCACAAATCAGATTTAGATTGTAATATGCCTCAGTGACTGGCATATTACTTGTTGTGATTGTAATTTCTACATTGGAAACAAATGGCGCGCTGTTGACCGAATTATCGTTCTGATTTCCTCCTTGATTGTCGGAGTTATCGTCGTCTTCATCGTCGTCGTCTTCATCGTCATCGTCTTCATCGTCGTCGTCTTCATCGTCGTCGTCTTCATCGTCGTC
>CETM01026646.1_pt1 | contig 50329 bp, 45 predicted proteins | sample 361451 | NCBI WGS metagenome assembly CETM01 (sample SAMEA2622690, study PRJEB7988) | marine metagenome | isolation source: saline water (ENVO:00002010), including
CTGCAGTAGTTCTCATCTTGTTGTTTCTATATGGATTCTTTTCCATGTTGGCCCCTGATAATATTTCCTTTATAATCGTTAGTATATTTTCTAAAATTTTTACGAAATTCAACTTTTTCGAATTTCTATTTCCACATTGTATTGCGATTTTAATACAACCTTATAATTACCCTAAGAAAATCCGGCCGCTCATGAATGGAAGAGCAATCCTACCAACCATAATAGCCGTCTACGCAGCATTTGCAATCCTTGCAATGGGGAGCACAGCAATTGTTGCTGCAGACTCTAATGAAGACATACCAACGAACGCACAGAACACCGGCGAACACGACTCCCTAGTTGCAGCTTTGTCGCATGTAGACTTAGTTACTTACTTACAAGGAGAAGGCCCCTTCACGGTTTTCGCTCCCACAGACCAGGCCTTTGCAGATGCTGGAATAGATCTTACAACTTTTGATACTGATGAAGAGAATGCTACACTATTTGATATCCTCACCTATCATGTGTTCTCAGGTTCAGTAGAATCATCCGCAGTTACTGATGGAATGACGGCTACAATGGTCAACGGTGATGACGTAACTTTTTCCGTGACTGACGGTACTGTAATGATAGGCGACGCTACAGTCACTACAGCAGATGTAATGGCGTCCAATGGGATAATCCATGTCATCGATATGGTACTCATGCCGCCCTCTGATTTGGTGGATATACCCACTGTAGCTCAAGGAACTGGAATCCATGATTCGCTAGTAGCCGCAGTAGTTCAAGCAGAATTGTTGACTACTCTTCAGGGAGATGGTCCTTTCACAGTCTTTGCACCTACTGATGATGCATTTACAGCCGCTGGAATCGACTTGGCCGCTCTGAATAATGATGAAGGAAAGGCTACCCTAACTGACATTCTACTCTATCACGTAGTATCGGGCTCGGTCGCTTCATCCGCATTAGCTGATGGAATGATTGCAACTGCAGTTAACGGAGACGATCTGACATTCACAGTCGGTGAAGGAGTAATGGTAAACGATGCAAATGTCATTCTTGCTGATGTCGAAGCAAGTAACGGGATCGTACACGTTATTGACAAGGTTCTGATGCCCCCTGCCGATTTGGTAGATATTCCAACAGTCGCCCAGGGAACTGGAATTCACGAGTCCCTAGTCGCTGCGGTAATCCAAGCAAACCTATTGTCCACATTACAAGGAGAAGGTCCTTTCACAGTCTTCGCTCCTACCGATGATGCGTTCACCGCAGCAGGAATAGACCTGAATGCTCTGAACAGCGATGAGGGTTTGGCTACACTCTCAGACATTCTTCTGTACCACGTTGTATCAGGTGCAGTTCCATCCTCAGCAGTAACCGATGGTTTGGTTGCTGCAGCAGTAAATGGTGACGATCTGACATTCACAGTCGGTGAAGGAGTAATGGTAAATGACGCAAATGTCATACTAGCAGATGTCCAAGCAAGCAACGGAATAATTCATGTCATTGACAAGGTGTTATTGCCACCAGCAGATGTGATTGATACATCTGAGTGTGATGCTATAATCGGAGTCGATGATTCTGGACTAGCTTATGACAAACCATATGTGGAAGTTGCTGTAGGTGCTACTGTCTGTTGGATTTGGAATGACGAATCAATGGCCCATAACGTTGCTCAGATTGCTATGGAAGGAGACACTACAAGATACATGAGTGGAGTTTATAGTGGAGAATCTATGGAAACTGTTGACTTTAGATACACCTTCGATGTTGATCAAACTTTCAATTATATTTGTGAGCCACATGCAACAGCAGGAATGGCTGGACAGATAGTTGTAGGAGAAGGTGCAATACAAGAAGAAGCTGGCGAGAGACCAAATAATACACCAGGCTTCTCAGCCGGCATAGCGGCTCTAGCAGTAGTTGGTGCTCTAATGATAGCAGGACGTAGAATGCGCTGAGAGTAAATTAACCCACTCTTCCCAAAGGTTCCTCAGAAGTTAGGCAGGCTTCCAATCCAGCTTCTGAGGGCCGCCGGGGAGAGATTGGACTCAGTTTTAAATCAATATAAGGGGGTATTATTGTATGAAAAAAGATACTAGAAATCCTATATTAACGATAGAAACAGAAGAATATATTCTACAAATTTTTGATCATGAAGAACACAATCTAGAGCCTAGGAATAAAACGATTGTATATATGTAAATAGGTTGAGTGAATGGTATGACAAGCAAACAAGACTCGGAAGATCTCTGGACTAGATTAGAGGAACAACTGTCTGATGAGTTGTTATTTGGAACAACCTCCACATCCTAGGTGTCAATCAATGTCTAATTCATTTCTCGTCATAGGCGGAAGTAGTGATATTGGTTTGATTCTTTGTCAACAACTGGTAGAAAATGGATATACAGTTACTATACTTGCTAGAGATCATTCACGAGTTGATGATTTAGAAAAAGCTGGTGCTAGAATTATTATTGGTGACAGTTTGAATGAAGACGATGTAACTATGGCTGTTCAAACGGCATTAGATGCCGGAAATGGTAAGATTTCAGGTATTGCACATTTAGTTGGCTCTTTGGCAATAAGGCCTCCTCATGCCATGGACATCAATTCATTCGAAGAAGTAATACAAACTAATCTCACAAGTTCCTTCATCACGCTTTCAAAAGGCTGTAAAACGATGATTAGAAATGGCGGTGGAAGAATAGTTTTCACGTCAAGTGTGGCTGCTAGTCTTGGACTTGTTAATCATGAAGCAATAGCTGCTGCAAAAGGAGGTGTTGAAGCGATGGTTAGGTCTGCAGCTGCAACATATAGTAAGAGAGGAATCAGAGTGAATGCTGTTGCTCCAGGACTAACAAATACTAGAATGGCAGAAACAATATTGCGATCAGAAGCATCAAAGAAATCGGCGATAGATATGATTCCAATGAATCGAATAAATCAACCTGAAGAAGTATCTTCAACCATTTTCTGGTTACTAACAAATGCTCCTGATAACATTACAGGGCAGATAATTAATGTTGATGGTGGTATGGCAAAAGCAAGAAGCTAGGTTTACCCGTCAGTCTACAGACGGAGTCCATCCAAATGGATCGTCAGCTCTTCCTTCCAGTATACCAGTGAGTGCATCATACAATTCTTTGGTAATTGCACCTACTTCACCATTACAGTAAGTTGCAATTTTTTCTCCGTGTTCAATTGATCCAATGGGTGAGATAACTGCAGCAGTTCCCGCGCAAAAGGCTTCATCAGAATCCATCGCCAAAGCAATGTCAACCTTGGTTTCATGTACTTCATAACCCAATGATCTAGCTAGTTCAATCACTGAAAGACGAGTTATTCCAGGTAATATTGTACCTGTCAACTCAGGGGTGTAAATAACTTGATTTTTTATACAAAAGAAATTTGCAGCACCTACTTCCTCAACAAATTGATGATTAACAGCATCAAGGTAGATAATTTCAGCATAACCATCTGCTTTTGCTTTCTTTGAAGGCATCATACCTGGTGCATAATTACCGATAGCTTTGACTCCGCCTGAACCACCTGGTGCCGCTCTATGATATTCATCAGAAACTCTCAAAGATATAGGATTCAATCCACCTTTGAAATATGGTCCAACAGGAACTGTATATACAAGGAAAGTATACTCAGGTGCGGGAGCGACACCAAGAATGGCTCCACTTCCAAATATTAGTGGACGAATGTATAACTCTCCACGTCCAGTTGGAGGCAACCATTGAATATTCTCTTTTACGCACTGATGTACGGCATCTAGGAACATTTCTTCTGGTACCTCCGGCATTCCAAGACGTCTACATCCTTCAGCAGATCTTCTTGCATTCAGTTCTGGTCTGAATAGTATAACTCTACCATCTTCTGCTCTTCTAGCCTTCATTCCTTCAAACAATCCCTGTCCATAATTAATAACGCCAGCAGCAGGGGATAATGATAGATTTTGGAAATCTTGCATGATTCCCGGAGACCATTCCTCTCCTTGTTTACAGGTCGTAATGTACATTCTATCCGTTTCTGTAAAACTAAAAGTCAAATCGTCCCAATCAATAGCCGGTTGATTATCTTCCAAGAACGCCGCCCTCCTGTATTTGCTCAGGGGTGTAAGTCGGCTTTCAACAATTACCCATTAAGCAACTCTTAATTTAGTGAGACAGTGATCTCCCTAACCCTCAATTCAGACCATGCATACCGTGGGTCAAGTTGAGTCTATGCGATGGGGTGGTGAGGTCTGTATTATTTCAGGTTCTTACCAGGCTGTGCCATCAACACCACCAAGTACTACAATTGAGTTATGGTGTCGTGCAAGAGATGGTTTCTCTGTCGTATTATTAGTAGAAGGTTTACGCCCTTTTTTTGAGATAGCGCCTCTTGGTAAGAAGGGATCAATTTCAAATGAAGAGTTGGAAAAAAATCTAGATTTTATAAGACAAATGGATGAAGTAGAGATAGTATCAGAATCTCCCATACAGAAATGGACACCTAACGGTATGAAACCTCATTGGAAGGTTGAAGTTGATCAACCATATTCTGTTCCAAGATTAAGAAAAAGACTGGAATCAATATGGGAAATCTCTAGCGCAGATATTCTATTTGTCCAACGTCTACTTCTTGATCTTGACATTGGTCCTCATATTTTAGCGGATGGAGAGGTTCTTTGGGCTGGCCCTAGAGGTCCAGATGAATTATCAGAGGAATTTCTTGGATCAAGAGTTGAATCAGCAGAAAAAATCCGTGGTTTTGGGGGATCTGGATTATATCCTTGTGATATGGTACTTGCTTGTTCTATAGATGATCTTGTGCGTACAGATCCTTTTCCAACCCCATTCGTTACACTGTCTCTAGATCTTGAGACTAGTGTTAAACACAATACAATCTTGTGTGCTGCGGTTGTAGTTGACCGTTCTGGTGATAGAACAATACATGAAATCCAGGGTCCGGAGAAAGAAATATTGGAGAAACTCACTCGTATAGTACGCGATGAGGATCCTGATTTTATCACTGGCTACAATATCGATAATTTTGATCTACCTAGGGTAATCGAGAGAGCCGAAGAAAACTCAGGACGTTCAAAATTCGAACAAGCCGCGTTGTGTGGTTGGGGTAGAGTTCCCGCGATCGAGAGTGAATCAAAGAGACTCAGCCCGGATCGTGCAAATAATCGCGTTTGGCGTCTTACTGGAAGGATTCCACTGGATGCTTGGTGGCAAGTTCGGCAAACACTTCGACCAGAAAGAGAATCATTACGGTTTGTTTCAAATATGCTATGGCCAGAATCGGAAGATAAACAGAAACTCGATATCGATGCTAGCAAAATGGATGAGGAATGGGCTGCAAGACCTGATGAGGTTATGGAATATTGTGTCCGAGATACTCATCTTCCTCTAGATATACTAAATCATCTTCAATCAGTTGAACGTAAGGAAGCCCTGGCAGCAGTAGCAAAAACCACTGTTGAGACTGCCGCAGCAGGAACTACAAGTCAATGGATTGACTCTTTGGTTATTCGTTTAGCCGACACAGAAACCGTCGCTGTTCCAATGACTCAATCGGGGCCACGTCGTCGCGACCAAATAGCAGGGGGGTATGTTCACGAAGTTGAGCCAGGAATACACCCATGGGTTTCTGTTTTAGATTTCAAATCGATGTATCCATCAATCATGATTTCACAAAATATTTGTTCAACCACTCTCGTAAGAGATGAGACTAAGAAAGAATCTCATAATGTTTCTCCAACGACTTCTACAAGGTACCTATCTTCTGACGAACGCGAAGGCTTGGTTCCAAGATTGTTGAGTGATTTGATGGAACAAAGAGATTATCACAAATTGGAGTTGAAAAAAGCTAGAGATTCGAGTGATGAAGACGCAGCTTTCCTTCATGACCAACTGCAATATGCGGTTAAGATTTTGATGAATTCATTTTACGGAGTATTTGCTTCTTCTTTCTATCGATTCACTCATCCAGACTTAGGTGCAAGTATAACCGAATGGGCGAGACACAACATTCGTACAATAATTGACAACGTTGAACAAGACGGGCATAGAGTGGTATATTCAGATACTGATTCCATTTTTGTTAGAGCACCAGTCATGGCTGATTCTCCAATTAATCGCCCACCTAGTGATTCTCTTGTCTTTGAAGATTGGAAAAATGCTCGTGAAGAGACACTTAATTTTGGAAATAGACTTGCTGAAAGATTTACCAAAGAGGGTGCTGAATTGGAGTTCGAGACAGCACTTTCTGCCTTTTTTTCTCATGGGGCTAAAAAGCGCTACGTTGGACGTGTAGTATGGCCACGTGAAGAGATGCTAATTAGAGGATATGAGGTTCGTCGGACAGATTCATTCCGATTACTTACTAGAACTATGACTGATATGTTTGAGTTAATACTTTCAAATGAAGAATGGTCAGCAGTAGAGATGTCAAAATCAGTCATTGATGATGTGAGGGCGCGTCGTATAGAAGCCAGTGATTTAGTCATTTCAAGATCTTGCAAAGGTAGTCTAAGACGTAATGGTACGGTAGATTTCCATAAGGTATACAAGAATCCCGACTCACTTCCATATGTTCGCGCCGCTAAACAGAGGATCGAGGCCGGACTAGGATTCACCCCTGGAATGAAAGTGGGTTGGATAGTTACAAATGCGAAAACTTCTCCTATGACAGTACAAGCTTGGATGGTTGATGAGTTAGGTGTCGAACCCCCTGTTTATGACCCAGAGTTTTATGCTAAGCGTTTGTCAACTGCATTGGGTAGGATTACTGAAGCATTTGGTTGGAATGAGAAGGAATTACTGCAAGGCACAAGACAGCAAACACTTTTTGACTTCTAAATATATTATTAGAGCAGAAAAATACCCAATTTTCTGTCAACGAGGAATCGTAGGGTTGATGAAATCCTTCTAATCAGCAGACACTATGAGTGACATGAGGAGTACAGCCTCTTTACTAGTCATGGTGTTGTTTTGTTCGATGCTTGGTGGCTGTCTGGACAGCCTATCTCTGAACAATGCACCATCTGCACAGATGTCTGTAGATCCAACTGGTAGTGTTCGTGCGGGAGATCAAATAACATTTAGTGCGGTAGGCTCATCGGACCCAGATGGGGATGCTCTAACATTCACATGGAATTTTGGTGATGGCAATACAGGTACTGGATTAACAACAAGTCATGCATATGCTCAGAAAGGTGATTATGGCGCAACTCTTACTGTTAGTGATGGTACTGCAGAATCTACTACTACGACAACAATTACAATTATTGACTCATCTGCTCGTGAACCAAAGGCAAAAATTACAGAATCCAAGACTGATGATTGTGATGGAGAAAGTGCACCCGCTGGTTCATTTATTCTAATCTGGGTTTGTGAAAACAAGGATGAGGGAGACAGAAGTATATCCGTATCTACTAGCCTTACACTTGATGGTAGTGAATCTTGGGCAGGTTGTAATCCTGACAACTCAGATTGCTATGCAGAGGAATACTTGGTTTCATGGGAATGGGATCTGAATACAGATGTTGATTCTGATGAAGACGGCGACCCAGCAAATGATATTGACGCTACTGGAGAGACTGTTAATCTCGAGGATTATCCTGCAGGAGCATGGAATATCAAATTGACAGTAACAGATGATGCAGGATTAACAAACTCAGATGAATCAATACTTTATATCAATTACAGAGCAACATGGGAGGACTTTGTTATTGATCGAAGATATCAAGATCCAGTAACTATGACTTGGGATTATCCAGTTGAATATGATGAAGATACAAAGAATCGTATACGTTATCTTCGAACTAAGCTTACCTATCCTGCTGAAGATTCAGACCAACCTTTCGGGGGAGTTGATACTGAGAATAAACTGGATCTCTTTATCTTCAATGGTTCACAATCTGATTCAGACACAGAAGAGGTAGCCAACACAACAGGAGTTGGTGATGATAATCGGAATGCCGGAGATTGTAATTCCGAAGATCGTTGTGTGTGGCTAGTAATTGGTGGTTCGACAGTAAGAGGTTACAACCCTGGTTCATGGACTCTTGATCTTCAAAACGAGAAGACTCACAATACTGAAGTCAAGACTTTGATTATTGAGTTGCAGTATCGATGAACTGCGCCGCTAATCAATACATCAAGTTCAAATGTTACACTATCTATGACTAGGGGAGAGATTCAAATAGGTATCATCGGTCGGCGGGCCACACTTAGAGGTCGAAAATATGGGTTCACAGTGGGAAGATAAAAGCAAGCCACACCTTAACATCGTGTTCATTGGGCACGTTGATCACGGTAAGTCAACAACAGTCGGACGTCTACTCCTTGACACAGGTCACATAGAGCAGCACATCATTGACAAGAACGAACAACTAGCATCTGAAGCAGGTAAGGCCGGATTCGGTCTAGCATATGTTATGGATGGATTGAAGGAAGAGCGAGAGCGTGGAATTACCATTGATGTAGCTCACAAGGAGCTTTTCACTCCTAATTATTACTTTACAATCATCGATGCTCCAGGACACCGTGATTTCGTTAAGAACATGATCACAGGTACAAGTCAAGCAGATGCAGCAGTTCTACTGTGTGCGGCTAATGACGGAGTTAATGCTCAGACAAAGGAACACGCATTCCTAGCACGTGTTCTTGGTGTTAAGCAGTTGATCGTTAATGTCAACAAGATGGACATCAGTGGTGTGGATTATTCTGAAGCCAAGTACAATGAGACAGTTGCAGAGGTTGACAGTCTTTTGAAGATGGCAGGATTCAATCCAGCAGATGTTCCTAAGATCCCATGTTCCTCATTCAATGGTGAGAACTTGTACAACAAGTCTGACAATATGAGTTGGTACAAGGGCCCTACTCTGTTTGAGGCAATTGATGGCATTCAAATGCCACCTAAGCCTACAGACCGTCCTCTAAGACTCCCAATTCAGGATGTTTACAAGATCAGTGGTATTGGAACTGTACCTGTCGGTAAGATTGAGACTGGTGTTCTAAACGCAGGTAAAACTGTAGTTTTCAATCCAAGTCAGAAATCTGCTGAAGTTAAGAGCATAGAGATGCACCACACAATGGTTGACAAGGCAGAGCCTGGCGATAACGTCGGATTCAACGTACGTGGTCTAGCAGCTACTGACATTCGTCGTGGTGACGTTGCTGGATACCAAGACAGTGCTCCAGCATTCGTTAGACACGATGAGACCTTTGTTGGTCAGATCCAGTTGATGGACATCCCTAAGGCTATAGGCGCTGGATATACACCTGTATTCCACTGCCACACATCTCAGGTAGCAGTTCGATTCGTTGAACTATTAGAGAACTCCAAAACTAAGGAAGCAAACCCTGCCTTCTTGAAGACTGGTGATGCGGCTCTTGTTCGCTTTGCTCCAACTAAGCCAATGGCAATAGAGGAAATGTCAAACTTCCCAGAGTTGTCTCGCTTCGCTATCCGAGATATGGGTAAGACAGTCGCTGCTGGCGTTTGTATGAAGATCGAGAAGAAAGCTTGATTCGCGGTGGAAAAAGGGTAGCACTCGGAGTGGAGTAGATGCCTGTTATAACCTCAATCAAACTTACTGGTGAAAATCACCAAGATGTAGATATGGTTTGTTCTCAGATTAAGCATATTTGTGATGAAACTGGCGTTGATCTACGCGGCCCAATACCCCTTCCAACTAAGCGTCTTGTTGTTCCATGTAGAAAGAGCCCAGATGGAGAGGGTGCTGAAACTTGGGATCACTGGGAAATGAGAGTTCACAAGCGTCTTCTTGAGTTGGTCACATCTGCAGCTAAGGATGAGAAGGCTCTCCGAAGAGTCTTACGAATAGATTATCCAGACTCGGTGACCATTGAATTGTCATTACGTCATCTAGGATGATCGAGTATCAAATGCTTCATCCTTTGCCAGGCTGCCCATTGGGTCCCAAGCAGGTAGTGAAATAGGTTTAGTGTCAAGTCCTTTCTTCATTTTTTCAGAAAGATAATTCTTTGGACAGGCTATTTCAAACATGTATTCATCATACCATGAATCATTCATTGTGTAGAACCCTTTCTCACCGGATCCTTTAGCACCCCAAGAATTCTCAACTCTCCATCTTCTAGGCTTTCCATCTACTATATCTACACCAGTAAATAACATAGCATGAGTCATCATAGTTTGGCCATAGAGAAGACGATTTGTCTTATCCATACCAAATTCTGAACCATATATCGAGGCAAAATCAAATAATTTCGCATCCCAGAGTCCGCGTTTTCTGTGCATCTGTTTACCTACATCACATCCCATCCAAACTGGATCTCCATCTTCTAATATTTTCTGAGTTATATCCTTCATTTCATTAATTGGAACATTTAGATAAACGACAGGAGGGCCTCCAGACACATTCTGCAAATATTCTACTGTATAGGTTCGATAATACTCATTCCTTGGGTCATTAACAATACAGACAAAGTCTTCCCAGTCCATTTCAACATATTCTTCAGCAAATTCTTGCGGGGTAATTTCTCCTCTTCTATGGAATTCTCCATCTTTGTCTTCCCATTGCCAATCAAACTTCTCAGGAGGAGTCCCTAAATGAATACAAAGAATTCTCCAAATATCTTCCATTCTAGATTCTTTATGTTCACGCGCTTGATCCATTGATCCTCCATTATCTAGGATATTTCGGATTTCACTCGCTCCACTCCTTAAGATATCTTTGAGAATATTATTCATTGAACGAGTGCTAGAAGAAGATTTGCTCTCAGGATAGGCTACCTTTGGCACTAATCCATGTTTTCGAATCAAATTCATTGCCATATTCCATTGCCCTCCATCTCCTATTGGGTCTTGTAAGAGGAATCCTATAGTCCGATCATCTAATGGCCTATCTGAGGTTTCAATTATTGCTTCATAAAAATGATTAGCTCTCTCAAATTTATCCCAGAAATGTATATGAGATTGACTAAATTCAAAATTTTTCACATTAAGCATTTTCATAGTTCTGGGACGAAATAGATTCAGAGTAGCAAAAAGCCAGCATCTTCCACTGCTCATTTGATTAGTCACTTTCCAATCATCAAGTTTTATGCTGAATGAGAAATCAATATCTTGAACCAAATCTCTATCCAGTGCTACATCTAGAAGATCATTGTTTGAAATCGCATTTTGAGCCATCTTTGCTGCCGAATCACTGCTGAACGTTTTTCTAAATTGTTTTAGTTGTTTGATAGTGATAGTCTTACCCATTCTCACTCACCACATTTGTTGATGCGTATATCGGCGCTGGATAATCCTTGGCGTATTAAGAGTTTTACAATTTTGTAATTTTTAAATCACAATGGTGCGGCTACAGCTAGCCCTGCTGCGATTAATGTTTCAGCAATAAGGCTGGGACACGACTCTACATCACCTTCTACTAAACTCATTTCAGACCCATCTACTCCAATAATTGGATCTGAGATGTCTTTTATTATTCGAATTCTAATCAGGTCCCCACCAATTGTATGAGAAATATCAACCTCAATTGGAGGAATAGGTTCCTCTCCAGTTGAACGTTCTGGAAAAGCCTCAATTTGTCTTATCCGATCTTCTTCATCCATTTCTGCATTTTGAATAAACTCCAATTCTTCATTACCTATCGATTTAATACTAGATTTTTCATTATATTCTGAGATTTCTTCTTCATTAGACTGACTAAATGAAGTAAGTGGTTCATGTGGTCCCGAATCAATAACATCTGTCGGTTGATTTTCTCCACCATTAACCAATGATTTCCATGATACATCGTGTTTGTATTTTTCAACTAAATGACTTAGACTCTGATAGAATGCTCTTTCACTTGGATCATGACTCTTCCAATTTATTGTACTCAGTTGTAATAAAGCAGCCTCAGCCTCAACTCCACCACCTTTCATTAGATTCGATAGTATTGCATGTTGAGTGAAAGCATTGAGCCTTATTCTTGTAGTATCACTAGTAATTGTACGTACATTACCTAATTGCCGAGTTAGAATTTGCGACTTTGCACTCATTCCTTCATTACGAATAGTTTCTTGTAATTCAGCTTCTAGGTGCGCAGTTAATTGATTGACAGCATCCCAAAAATTTGGCATTGGTAACTCAACTGGGTATGTCGATGATTTTTGTTTCCTTGCTATTTCAAATAGACTTTTGTTAACTGATTGGAGTTGATGTTTACTTAGTCTCATAGTTCCAACTCCCTTATTTTAACAACTTCGCATCCGCTCGCAGAAGCGACTGGCTTGCAATCCTAGGAAGGCGATACATCAATGATTCTCTCATTATACCTGCATACTGACGTTAGAGCCGTTGCAATCAAGAGTAAAACACGTCTCGCCAAGATTGCAGGTGTACCCGAGTGGTCAAAGGGGGAGGGCTCAAGATCCTCTGCGTAGTGCTTCGCAGGTTCGAATCCTGCCGCCTGCACCACCTCATTCCCATTTCTCTTTGAACTCCCAGTTGTAGGTCATTTCATTCAGAGACCAAGCCTCGTTCTCCGCACGCCATTTTTTCTCGTCCAGTTCTGTTTCAGCCCATTCGTTGTCTTTTTCTAGCCAAATTAACCATGCTTGAAGGCACCTAACTAGCAAGTCTAGTATGTTGTCATTTATTCGTTCCATGATATCAATTGAGAATCAACGCAACATGGTGTTCCAGCAAATTCAGAGTATTTAAACTCCTAGAATTAATTGTTTTAGAAATTCTATTGTTCCTAGAGTTCCCTTCTCCTCAGTAACGTGGTCAGCATTATTTACAACTTGTTCATCTACATCATTAACTGCAACAGCAAATCCACATAATTTGAACATAGGAATATCATTTGAAGCATCACCAACTGCAATTACTCTAGAAGGGTCAATATCTCTTTGATCAAAAGCCACTTTCAGTCCTGTACTTTTGTCCAATCCTGGTGTGCAAATGTGAATGGCGAAACCAGTTGAAACAATAGATAGATCACTATAATCAGAATTCAAAATAACTTGTTTTATTTTTTCATAATATGCTGTTTCATTCAGACACCACTCGGTCTCACGCCATCGATTTGATTCAATACCGGCCGGGTCAATTTCAGGAATTTTTGTAGAAAGCCAATATGCGGCTTCTTTTGCTCTTAAGCCATCAGCAAGTTTCCGTATTGGATGGCCTTCTTTAGTGTCCCAGACCATTCCTCCATTTTCTCCTATGACAAATCCGGAGGTTGCAAGACTCTGTTGTATTGGGGTAACATTAGGGAGTGTTCTTCCACTGGCTAAAGAAATTTTAATTCCAGAATATTCAAGTTTTCGAATCAAAGGTATTAATTCTGGTTGAAACCCATTCAAATCAAGCAGAGTACCATCGATATCAAAAACGATCATATCGAAATTCTCTATGTCGGGTATCGCCACACTACTTCGAGTTGGTTTAGATTGATGATCTCATCGATTCGTTAAATAGCATTTTTTTGGCCCAAAAATAACTTTCATTACGCAGGTTCAAGCGTGACATATGACTCGCAGGTAATATGTCTGACGAGGATTTTCTCATCCTCGATGACGAAGAAACCTCGTCATCTTCTTCTAATTCACGATCACTAATGACCTCGTCAGAATCAAAACAATCTAAATCAATTCTTTCTCTAAAAAATAGGTTATCAAAGACAATTTCTGAAATGGCATCGGCAATTAGAAAGAAAAAATCGAATGAAAATACAGAACAAGATTATGAAATTGTGGATACAGTCTTAGCAGTCGATGGTATTCAGAAGTTTGAATGGCAACTACGCGGTATGGATTGTCCTGATTGTGCAATGAAAGCCACCCGCGCAGTAAATCGATTACCTGGAGTAAATAATGTAATTGTGTCTGCTACTGAGGGAAGTGTAAGTATAGATCTTGATTTAGCTATAGGGCGTGTCTCTAGAGTGTCGTCAGTTCTCGAAAGTTTGGGTAATGCGCCTGATATTGAATGGCAACTTGTACAAGGAAAAACAGCGGGTCAAGTAGCAGGTAAATTAGGAATCAATAGAAGAGGACTTAGGAACGCTATTCTCAATATACCCGGTATAATTAATGCAAATCTTGATGATGGAAGAATAGAGATTCAAAAAGTTCCAAACAGTTCTATGAAGGTTAACGAAATGACCGAAGAAGGTCTTGCTAGTTTACTTGGTGAATATTCACTTGGTGAATCCAAGAGTAATCGATTACGTCCAGATCAGATTCAACTAATTGGAGCTGTAATGACGATACCTCTTCTACTATTGGTGTTTTCAATGGAATATTTTGAGTTACATTGGTGGTTTGCAGCGTCAGTCACTGGTCTTGGAGTTCTATTTTCTGGTTTCCCTATGTTTAAGACGGCAATAGCAAGTATACAAAATAGGGTATTAGGTTTTCAAGTTCTGACATCTCTTGCAGTTTTAGGGGCTTTATACTTGAAGGAATGGCCAGAAGCTCTAATGGTAACTGGCCTAATTGGTCTTGCATCTCACCTAGAAGAAAGTGCTCTAGTTAAGGCACGTAAAGCTATGCAAGGTGGTCTAGATAGAATCCCTAGAAGAGCGAGACTAGTTTCTGAAGGACAGAAAATTAACTCACTATCTAATGAGGAGTGGACTCCGGTTTCTGCTTTAGAGCCGGGTGATATTGTTGAAGTACGTTCTGGCGAGATAGTCCCAGTCGATGGAATAGTATTGGATGGTTCAGGGTCAATTGATCGTGCTCCATTAACAGGTGAGCCTATGCCTGTTTCAATATCTTCAGGATCTTTTGTAGAAGCGGGTTTGGTGATAACCCGTGGTCCATTACATGTCAGGGCGGAGGCAACGGGTGAAGAAACAATTCTCTCAGATTTGATTGAGATGGTTAGAAAATATCGCGAACAACCTACTCGCACCCAAACCATAATTGAACGATTCACTGCACTTTGGGTGCCTTTAGTTCTAGTAGGTTCTGCCATATTTGGAGCGGTAACAGGAGATATTGTTACCATGCTAATATTGTGGGTAGTGTCCTGCCCATGCGCTCTTTTACTGGCCTCTCCTGTACCACATGCAACCGCACTTTCTAGCGCATCATCAAGTGGACTTGTTGCAAGAGGTGGTGATGTTATTGAGGCTGCAGCAGGAATTGAATTAACTCTACTGGACAAAACTGGAACTCTTACGAGTGGTCGTCCTAGTTTAGTTTCAATTAGTGTCACAGAAGATGAAACCGAGGAAAGTGTTCTAGGAATCGCCTCAGGTCTTGAACAACGTAGTAATCATCCATATGCTAATACAATTATTCAGACAGCATCAGAACGTAGTAAAGTCGTAACTAAAATTACGGAAATAGAGGATGGAGATGCAGGTGTTAGAGGCTCTATGCGCGGCCTTGAAGTTATGATTGGAAGAGCGGATTGGCTTATGAGTGAAGGTGTAAAAATACCTCAAGACATTGACTCGGCTCTTGCAGATAGTCGACAAGCAGGATACGGGTCTAGTGTTCTTTCAATTGATGGCCAAGCAGTCGCTGTATTCACATTCTCTCATGATGATGCTAGAGAGGGTGTCGACGAGATGGTGAAAAATTTGCAGGAACAAGGTATCGAAGTTGAAATTCTCAGTGGCGATGAGCAATCTTCTGTTGAGGCCTTCGCCAAAAAATTAGGTATTAACCCAAAAATTTGTCGAGGAAATGTCGATCCAGAAGGAAAAGCGTCTTGGGTTGCTGAGAGAGCAAAGATTAGTCGCACAATGATGGTCGGTGATGGCTTCAACGATTCGGGGGCTCTAGCCGCTGCAGACATTGGTGTTGCTGTTGGAAGTGGAGAGCAGGTAAACATGGATGCAGCAGATATTCTAATTCCGGGACAAGATCCAAGAGCACTTACTAATCTAATTGAACTCTCCAAGAGAACTAGAGCTGTGGTCAATGCAAATATTGCAATATCTGTATCCATTACTGTGTTACTAATAGCCCTCACCTTGTTTGAGATTAACACCAGTATAGCAGCGGGTATTGCAATTCATGAAGCGAGTGCATTCCTAATTATTTTGAATGGAATGTTTGTTGCTGGCCCTGATGGAAGTAGAGTTGGAGTGATAATTGATTTGGCTCGAGAGTTGATTAATGATATCAGAGAAGCCTTCAGGGTGTTATTTTCATCGGATAGAGGTGACTCTCAATCGACCTCTTGATTAACCAAAAGCAGTAGGGTTAGATGATGTCGGACATGGTCGAGGTCGAATCAAAGCACGCACCGCCTCTGGCAGAATGCGTTAATTGCGGGCATATGTTACCTCCCGGTTTGGGTGAAGTATTCTGTGAAGTTTGTGGTGCAGGATGTAAAGTTTCACATGAACCTACAATTAAAGCACTTCAAGAAGAGAAAGTACCATGCCCTCATTGTCATACAATTCTGGTTGCCGGAACTGAGGATCGTCCAGTAGATCTCAGCTGCGGAGCCTGTTCGCGAGAATTTACTCTTACTCCAAAGATAGTCAAAGTAGAAATCGATTGTCCTGGGTGTGAAAGGATTCTTCGTATTAGGCCGAAGCCAGGAAAGAGACAGTTGAATTGTCCTGCATGCGACTCCTCTTTTCATGTAACATTCTAGTAAAATTTTGATATTTGATAAACTAAGCATAGCCTAGAAAACAGCATTATTGTGTAGAATTGCACCCTGCGCTATCAAATAGGGGTCTTATGCCGTACAAACGGGGATGGACTGTGAGTGAGAGCAAGTCGCCAGATGTAGATGACAATGATGTTATCGATGATCTAGCGGCACTTCGCGAAGCTCATGTAAGATCTGCGGCTTCAGCCATCGATACATTGGGAAGAGCCCAAGACCGTCTTGATGATGAATCAAAGCTGCGCTCTAGTATGCGACGTGAAAGACGTAGAAGAGTTGCAGAAATGGGAGAAAGAGTTGAGGGTATGCGTGGTGCCTTAAGAAAGGCAAATGATATCTTGTTTGAGGAAGAACTTCACAGAATAGAAGCCGATATGCGTGCTGAATTGGAAGTTGAAATGGAACGTCTAGAAACCGAAGCGCTTGAACGTGAAGAACGACTTCTCCGTGAAGAGATGCTTCATCGATTGAGACGTGAAGAGAATCGTCTTCGTGAGCAATTAGACCTTGAAAGAGACAGAAGAATCGAAGATCACACGTCAAAACTTCGAGATCGTCTCAAGTCAGAGATGGAAACAGAATTTGATCGACGTAAGGCGTTCCTGAATGATCGTTTGGAATTAGAAGCGGCTCAAGAGATGGAGAGAATGGAACGCAGGGTTGAGATGGACCTTAGAGAGGCAGAAGAATCAAAGATTCATCGTAAAGTAGAGGCACATAGATTAGAGCAAGAAATTGCAATGCGTGAAAGACTTGCCGAATCCCGTAAGAATAGAGAGAAAGAACTTGAAAAACAACTTGCAGACGAATTGAAATCTCTTGAAGCGGGAATGATTGCAGACGTTGATGTTCGTCTTAAATCACTTGAGGAAGAAACTGAAGTAAGTATGTTAGCAGAATTAGATCGTTGGTTTTCAGCCGAAAGAGAGACAATGGAATCTGCTCTTCTACTAAAACGTCAGGAGTTTGCTCTAGAGAAAGAAGTGGAGATGGAGCAGAAGCTTGCAGACTCAAGAAAAAAGAAAGAAGACGATCTTATGAAGAAATTAGAAGATCAGTTTTCTAAGCGAGAAGAGATCTCTAAGAAAGAGATCAAAGAGATGCTAAAATCTCTTGAATCCGAATTAAAAATCAAATGGGAGACAATTTTGATTGAGGCCAGACAAAGTGCCTTAGAGCGTTCAAATGGGAAATGACCTTTTTCAGGTTTTTTCACTAAAATTCGCACAATTATACCATGTTATGATATGGTTTTGCGATTTCCCGTGTGTTAAGTGAGTGATTATGAAGGTTGACAATGCTACCGTAAAAAACCGAGTTAGAACACAGGCAATGGTTGCACTAGCAGTACTAGCATTATTTGCAGGTGCATCAGTTGGAGCAAGCCTAGAGGAATTTGCAGCACCGACATATGCTGAGGATGATTGGACGGCAGGAGTCGTTGATGACGCAACTGATGATGAAGGCTGGGATGAAAGAGATTCTGATGATGGCCCGATGAAGAATGGTGCCAAAGAATTCATTCGTAGTATTATGAGTGATAGAATGGATGACAGGATGGATGATAGGGTTGAGCACCTCGAGCAGAGGATTGCAGCAGGCCAAGAGTTCATCATCGCTCTGAAGTTCTGTCAAGAGCAGACAGAGTGTACTGCAGAATTCGACGATCTTCAGGATATGATCGATAACATGGAGACTAAGCATATTGACATGCAGAAAAAGATTGACGCACATTCCCAAGAAGAACTCCAAGAAGAGGAGCAGATGATGATGGTGGATGATGATGGTCAGGACGATGAGACCGCGTCTTCAGATAACGGTAATGATGAGTTGTTCGACTGCAGAACAAGAGAGATGTGGTCTGATGAAAAGCAGGAGTGGTGTGATAAATTCATGGACAAGGAGAATTGGCATCACTGGGATGACGACCGGAAGATGGACTATGCTAAAGATAGAGCTGAAATGCTGGAAGCCGCCTCCATTGCTATTGCATATTGTCTTAAGGACGATGAATGCACCGCTGATCCTTCAGCGATCACATCAATCCATGATATTATGATGGAAAAACACGATCGACACATAATGTGTGCAGAGGACAAGAAGTGTGATCGTGGTAAGCATGATCGACGCGGACTGTTAGAGAGATTCAGCGACGCAATTCGAGGAGAATTGGGAGAGAAGGAAAATCGAGATGATTTCGACCGAGAGATCCATGTCATGGCAGATATAGAGGTCACACAGGAGATGTGTGAGTTGAGAGGCGGAGATTGGATAGTAGCCGATGATAGATCAGCATGTGTTTGGCCCGAGTTTGATAGAGATTGTGACAAAGATAGGGATCGAGAGGACAGACCAGAAGATGATAGAGAAGAAGAAACTTCAGATTCTGATGATACCGAAGAAGACCGAGAGGATCAGTCCAATGATTCAGCAACCTCGCAAGAGGAATGCGAGGCTAGTGGCGGCACATGGTCTGAAGAGAGACAACTGTGCTACTAATTCATCTAAAGAAACACGAAATCGGCTCGGTGCGTACAATCGCACCGAGCCGCCCAAACTTCAAATTTAGCCTCTATAGCACAGATCATGGCAGATGGTATGCGATCCGATGAATCTGTTAAGATGGATCATATTGCTAAGTTAACATTAGCTCTTGCTGGTTTTATGCTTATTCTGTTAATTTTATTTCCATTTACAATGAGTTCAGATTCTCTGAGTGGAAATGCTCCTTATCTTCTATATTCACTATTCCTAACTAGTGTTGGTATAGTGATTGGTATTTCCCTTACTTGGCTTAATGACCCTAGTAGGTCTACAAGATCTGCAGTATTGAACACATCATTTTCAAATGATAATATACCAATGCTTTCATCAGACGAGAAAATTATAATTGACATCTTGAATGAAAATAAGAACACAGGAAAAATGACTACAATTTGGCAAGCAGAATTAGTTAAAAAAAGTGGCTTTACTAATTCTAAAGCAAGTAGAATTCTGTCTAGAATGGAGAATTCAGGTTTAATCAGGCGAGTCAGAGATGGAATGGGTAAGAGAGTAGAGTTGACAAAGGGAGGAAAGTAATATGGAAATGAAAGTAGAGAACAGAATGACGATCTTAGTAGTATTGGCTTTGATGATAGTAGTATTAGCGGCTAGATTACTGTATCTTGTTGATGCATCTTTGAGAGCCGGAGATGGTTACGGATTTACAGGAGATGGAGCTATACAAACTGTACCATTATTTCTTTTGTTAATTGCAATACTCTGGTTAATAACTGGAATTTTCGATAATTCACCGCTTAATCTCGAAACTTCTGACAAGCAGACTATTGGAATAATATCACTAATGTTTGTCATAGGATTCTATTTTGGACCAAGCATCAGTATTCCAAATGAGATTTTCAATTCCAATGTCGTTGGAATTATTATTATAATAATTCCGATTATCTTTATCTCTGCTATGTTCAATTCAATTAGAGATTCAGTGCATTCAACTGGAAAATCAGAAGGAAATTTAAGAAATTTTGGATTAAATCAATTACGAGATTCTCTGAAGGATATAATCGGCGAGTGGCACGATGATCCTCGAGATGGTAACGATGGAGGCGCTGGAAATCTACTTGAAGACCTCCTTGGAATTGAAGAAAATAATCTTTCAATTGCAGATTATGGGATTTTTGAACTGAAAACTCAGAGGCGAGAGAGCGCTTCTCTAGTAACGTTATTCCATGCAGATCCTTATCCACGTCCTTTCGACAGCAATCAATTCCTTGACACACTGGGATGGCCGCATTCTACAAGAGAAAATTGTTTACGATTCTCTTCCACAACTCAATGTGACAGCACAACCAGAGGTTTCTACATTCATATTGAAGGAAATAGACTGAATTTTGCCCATAATGCAGATCAAGTTTCTCGGAATAATCCCGCACTTGAATATGAGCCATATGAAACGCTTGGAGATTATTCAGACTTGATATGTGCTAATGAAAATTATCAAAATATACTTCCAAAATACTGGGTAATTAATCCCGATGGTGAACATGATATCACCATTTACAATAAATTACAAGATAAATTACAAAATGTCGTATTTGTTGAAGTATCAAGTAGGAGAAATAATGGAATCCGTCAGCACAGATATGAGAAGGCTTGGATCTTCGGTGAATGTAATCTAGATTGTTTCCTTGATCTTGTTAATTCGGGTGATATACTTGTTGATTTTGACTTACGTACCGGGCATAATCATGGAACTAAATTTAGAATTAGAAGTAATCGACTTAGTGAATTATTTGAGAATTCAAATCAACTATGTTAGTATTTAGTTTGAAGAGATCAGAAATCACCGAGGGTTTTTGTTTTCGGTTTCGACCATTTTTCGTCATGTCCAAATTTGTCGAAGTGTGCAATTCTTTTTTTTGCAAGTTCTAGATAACTTTCAGATAATTCAATCCCACAATAATGTTTCTCATTTTTCATTGCAGCAATAGCTGTGGTACCCGAACCCATGAAAGGGTCAATGACCATGTTACCAGGACATGCTTGGACTACTTTATCAGCAAGTTCGAGTGGGAAAGATGCGGGGTGTGGATTATTGATGTCTTGAGTTATTTCCCACACATCACCCCACTTGTTGACTCCTTTTTCGAGTCTGAAATCTTTTTTCGCAATCACATAGATCACTTCATATGTGGGTAGAAAATATCCGGGGTTGAAATTAATACCGCCCTTTCTTTTCCAGATGATAATCTGTCTAACTGGAAAACCCTCAAGGATGTCACTTCGGTCCTGAATCAAGCCTCCTTGTACTCTCCATTTGTGATTGTAGAAAAATGCCCCATTATCTTTCAGAGTCCGCATTACTTCTGAAATCACTTCTCTTTGCCAAGCAACATATTCATCATGAGGCATACTATCTCCATGGTTTTCATACCCCTCTAACAATTTGGCATTCGACCATTTTCCTCCTCTTCCATCTTTCATTCCATTTCCTGTAGAATTTTTCAAATTATAAGGAGGTGATGTGAATCCGAAATCAAAGACTTTATCGGGAATTGTTTTCAGAACATCTACAACATCTCCTTGAATCAATTGATTCTTGATGGCAGATATTTTGAGCATGGAGACAACTCCTAGAATATTGTCAAGGACGGAGGTTAATAAAGTCTTGAAAGGAACTTTTTTTTAAAATTCTTAAGGGATCATTTCAAGATTTGATAATAATTTCAATTCTCTCACTAACTTCACTTGCTAAATTCCAGTATGCTAATGAGCCGGGATTTGACTTGTTGGGCTTCATACCAATTACAATAGGTGCTCCATCTAATGGGGCTTCGGCAATAGATACTAATCGAGGGATTTCTGTTTTGAATAACCGATCTCCAAAATGTTTCCTTGCCTGTTCAGCAACAGTTCCTGAAAGTCTACTACGTTGAACCATCGTTAGTGTAATCCCAAATAGACGTAGACCTGGATTAACGGCCTTTTGCACATTTCTTATTGTATCCATTAACTGACTCATGTTTTCTAGTGCGTAGAATTCTGCTTGAACCGGGATCAGAACCCATTGTGCTGCTGCTAGAGCATTTATTGTCAATAATCCAAGTGATGCTGGTGCATCAATAATTATTACATCAAATTGACTTACTGTATTTTGCATTGCTAATCTTAGTCTATTCTCTCTTCCTATTCGAGTAGCAAGATCTATTTCAACGCCGGACAAATCTAAATCTGCAGGTAATAGCCACAAATTATCTACCTTGAGATCTTTAGGTGGGCCTCTTTTACGTTCTGGATTTTGTCTGACAAAAGCATTTTGCATAGATTTTGTAAGGGTTTTTGGACTGATTAAACATTCATTCAACTTTATCGACGAAGAATCCACTCCTCCCTTGAATAATTCATTCATACTAGGGCCTAAATTCCTTTTATCAATTCCAAAAGTAGTGGCTATATTTCCCTTAGGATCAAGATCAATTAGAAGGACTCTCCGTTTGGGAATTTCCATATCTTTGTTACCCGCAGAAAGTGCCGCTGCTAAATTCACAGCAGTCGTGGTTTTTCCACAACCACCTTTGTGATTGATACAAGCTATTACTAGTGGTTCGGCCATTATATGGCTACTCGCAGTAATGTCCGGTATTTCCACTTCTCGTTAGGATTCTACTGAACCTACCTTTCCTGCTAGGTTAAGGCAACTTGCCACAACAGGTCCTATAATGAGTGCAAATATGATTGTACCAATTCCAAAAGTCCCTCCCAATAACCAACCTATGACCAGTACACTAATCTCAATTGAACCTCTAACTCTTCCTATTGGAATACCCGTGACTCTTTGTATACCTGTCATCCAGCCATCTCTAGGACCTGGTCCTAGATTTGCTGTAAGATACAGGCCACTACCAATCCCTACTAAAATTGAGCCAACTAAAACCTGCAATATTTGCCATTCAAATTTTTCAGGATTTGGCAAAAACCCATCCATATAATGAATTACAGCTGCAATTAAAATAGCGTTAAGAATAGTTCCTACACCGGGTTTTTCCTTCAAAGGAATCCATAAAAAAAGAACTAATACACTAACTAAGAAGGTAGATTGCCCAACAGTCCATCCAATTTTCACAGCCATTCCTTCAGCCAAAACAGTCCAGGGTGTATTTCCAACTCCAGCAGCGATTAGAATAGCATCGCCAGCTCCAAAAATCAATAATCCAGTCACTAGAATTGTAATTGTAGATAATCTAGGTTTTACAGACATAGGGTCTTTAGAACTCCACCAAGTGGAAGGAACTTTCTTAGCAGGTCGCAACAAATCGTAGAGTCCCACGTCTCTCTGATAGAGGTATAGCACTTAACACCCAAATGTGATTGGGGTTAAATTACTGGATTACTGGTACAGGAACTTCACTCAGAATCTTCCTCATAATGTGCTGTCCTGTGACCCCACGAATCTTTGATTCTGGTTTTAGTACGATTCTGTGACTGACAACTTGTAAAGCAACGCTCTTCACATCATCTGGAATAACATAGTCTCGTCCGTCAATAGCAGCACTAGCCCTTGCCGTCTTGAATAGAGACTGACTTGCACGCGGTGATGCGCCAGTAATAACTCGATGATCTTCACGAGTTCGATGAACTAATTCTACAATGTATGAGAGGATTGCAGTATCTACATGTACGGTTTCTAGTGCTTTTTGCATTGCAACAACTTTCTTTGGTGATGTTATCTGTTCGATATCGTAGTCATCCTTTCCTCGTAATTTTCTCCTCTGTAGGATAGATTTTTCTTCTTGTCTGTCAGGATAGCCCATTGACATCTTCATCATGAATCGATCCATCTGTGCTTCAGGCAGAGGATATGTTCCTTCTTGCTCAATTGGGTTTTGTGTAGCCATTGTGATGAATGGAGCAGGTAGTTTGTGAGTTATACCTTCAATTGTAACTTGTTTCTCTTCCATAGCTTCAAGCAGAGCAGCTTGTGTCTTAGGTGGAGCACGATTAATTTCATCAGCGAGTAAGACATTTGTGAATAGAGGGCCAGGACGTAGCTTGAATTCTCCTGCTTGTTGATCATACATGTAAGTACCCATAATATCAGCAGGTAGAAGATCTGGAGTGAATTGAACCCTCTTGAATTTACAACCCAGAGAGGTAGCGAAAGTATTCGCCATTAGTGTCTTTGCTAGCCCAGGATAGTCTTCGATTAGCATATTTGCATTAGATAGTATTCCAATAGCCACTCTTCGTAGATTTTCTTGCTTACCAATAATGACTTTTGCGACTTCTCCCATCAGCCCATTGGAGATCTGTGACACGGTCTGGATCAATTCACGAGATTTGGGATCGCTGGCAGCCATAGTCATCTCAGACACCTTAACAAGCACTCTGCTTGATTTTTGATACTAAAGCGTTGGGTGTCTATGAACGCTAGTTGATTCATTAAATTCATAGTCCCCAGAAATTGGAATCCTTCCTATGGATAGTAATTAATTCATCTAATACTTCTTTTTCAGCAGCACTAAGATCCATCTTCCTGAGCTTCTTAGCATGAGATTCAGGGATGTCAACTAATAGAATATCGTCTTCATCAATTTGCCTTCCAACAGTAACGCCATCTATAGCAACAGCAACCTCATCACCCTGTTTTGCTTCTTTCATTGAGTCTTGTCCAGAACGTATTGATTTTATTTGCCCAATACGTTTGCCATCCTTTAGCAATCTTTGACCTATGTGAATTCTACCGGCTAAAACACGAACCCCAACAACAGCAGGTTTTGAAACTCTGAATGTATGGTCTGGAAGAAGTAGAATTCTTCCCGGATAAACAACCTGTTCTCGACTTTCTACTTCTAATTCCCTAGTACGCTGTTCAATCCATTCTTCTCTTTCTTCAAGAATGCGATAAATAATATCTGACCCTAGATATTTGATTCCGCTCTCAGAAGATTCTATCTCGACTTCAGCATCAGGAAGTATTTCAGTCGAGAATGCCATTATTATACGGTGTAAAGGATCTGCAGAATTCTCTGCACTACGTACATCTCTTCGATTCACTTTACCAATTGATGCATTTCTGATAGGTACCTCGATAGCCTTCAATTCTTTTGCTAGTGCTTCCAAACCTCCAACTGTATCTGCTTTAATCGTAACACCTTCTTCATCCAATTCAATTGATAGATTTGCTTCTTCCGATGCCTGAATAATTGCTGCATCACGTTCAGATTCATTGCTCACAACTCGCATCGTGGTTCCCGCTAATACTCCATCTATATCTGGTGCAGAAATTTTCAACCCACTGGCTGCATATGCAATGTCTGTATTGTCCCAACGATCTCCAGCATCTCTCATTTCTGACATTCCTCGTGGAGCAAACATGCCACGAACCTTGGTGGTTAAACCACCTTCTTCAGTAACTAGTACAATTTCATCACCCTTCTTTATTGATCCTCGATAAAGTATCACGTCGAGGGTTTTCCCAAGACCTCTTTCTTCTTTCATCTCTAATACAGTACCTTCGCCAGAACCCTCTATGTCTGTTAGTTTTTCTTCAAGATAACGTTCCGCAAGTCCAATAACAACAGTCAATAAATCTTGAACTCCTTCGCCTTCTCTAGCAGAAATTGGAACTAATGCAATATCTTTTGTAAAATCTTTAACTTTTGAATATAATTCAATATTAAATCCGTGCTCAGCAAAACTTCCTACTAAATCCCAATATCTTTTCTCAAACATTGCTTGTGCATCCATAGTCTGTTCTCTTACAGCCTGAACCATAGAACGACCCTGTTTAGATTCCCAACCATGTATTCGGTCTACCTTATTTGCCGCAATTACAAATGGTGTTTTTGCTTGTTTTAGAATACGAATAGACTCTATTGTTTGTGGTCTTACTCCTTCCATAACATCTACCATTAAAATTGCTATATCTGCTAGCGAACCACCTCTAGATCTAAGTGTGGAAAATGAGTGATGTCCCGGCGTATCTATAAATAAAAGTCCAGGGGAGTTGAATGATTTTCCTCCAAGAAGTGGTCCACACAGATCGTTTAGCAAGTCAGCAGGCACCTCAGTAGCACCGATGTGTTGTGTTATGCCTCCCGCCTCACGATCCATAACACTGGCTTGCCTTCCAGAACCTAAACTTCGAATATGGTCTAACAAGGAGGTTTTTCCATGATCTACATGCCCTAAAACAGAGACTATTGGTTGACGACGTTCTGACATGTTTGACACCTCATGCGCAGTCCTCAGTTAACTAATAAATCACTCATAAATTTGACTTTCAGAGTCTCGAGTCCATTCGATTACACCTTCAGGGAACCAAAGACCCAACTCAAATTCAGCAGTATCTTCGCCATCAGATCCATGAATGATGTTATGCCCAATATCCATTGCTAGATCTCCACGTATAGTTCCAGGTGCGGCTTCACGGCCATTTGTGGGGCCAATTATGTTACGAGCCACAGAGATAGCCTCAACGCCAGTCCAAGCCATAGCAACAACAGGACCGGATGTTATGAATTCAATCAAACCTCCGTAAAAAGGGCGTTCTTTGTGTACTGCATAGTGCGCTTCTGCTAACTCTAGAGGAGGCGTCAACTGACGTAGTCCAGTTAACCTCAGTCCCTTATTTTCAAAGCGTTGGATGATATTACCAATCAGGCCTCTTTGCACACCATCCGGCTTCACCATAACAAACGTCGTCTGCATTTCCATGATGCGCGCGAATCAGCGAACCCTTTTCAATCAGATGTTTCTAATTTTTTTGAGATTAGTAGAAATTTGATATCAAATAATGGTGAGAGTGAAGAATAAGTAATCGCTCCGGGTATATGATGGGTGAGGAGTGCTGTGATCATGACCATGGTCCCGGAGGCCATTCACATCACAATATAATGGAGGCAGAATTAGTTCTAGATGATCTCGATTTTATCACTCCAAATTCTGAAATTCCGACTCTCAGTGAGTCATTTATCGATCTAATAGATGCGTTTGATATCAATCGAAAAAAAACAGCAATAGTTACCGGTGTATTTGCCGTAATTACAATTCTTCTCCTTGTCTCAATTCAGAATTGGATATTAGATGACGTGGTAGATGAGATAAAGAAAGATCTTGGGATATATGACCGAGTTCCTGTTTGGGAACGTAGTGAGTGGCCATATATCACAGATCAACCACATTCATTTGTCATGGAATTTGGACCCTATGAAGTAAAACAAACAGAAAATCCCTACAACTCTACACATCATTTTGTGGAATTCACATTGCCGATGTCTGAAGGCGGTGCTGCACCAAATGGAAAAGTAAGCCTTGGTCTTTGGTTACCCGATGTTCCAGAGGGAGAAAGAGTCCCTGTTATCTCTGAATTTGGTCCTTATTTTGACGAAGTATCAGTATCTACAGGGCCAATTACAGTACCGGGTACCTGGCTTGGTCAAATGATTATTGATCAAATATTACCACATGGTTATGCATTCGCACAGGTTTCAGTAATGGGCACAGGTCGCTCAAATCATTGTATGGATTTGATGGGTAATGCCGAGCAACTAGGTGTTGATGCTGCAGTAACATGGCTTGGTACTCAGGAATGGTCCAATGGTCGTGTTGCGATGATTGGTAAGTCATATGATGGCTCTACTCCTTGGCAGGCAGCGACATTTGGAAACGAGCATCTATCCACAATAGTCCCAATATCTGGACTAATTGGAGTAATGGAATTGATGTGGAAGAATGGTTCTTCAGAGGCCAGAGCACCATTTATGCACAATGGAGTATACGGATCATATGGAATTGATGGAGATACTGAAGATATAGGCAATATGTGCCCGGATTACATAATTGGCCCTGGTACTGGTGTTTCCGCTTGGATGTGGGGTGGAGAAGCAGCAGGAACATATTGGAAGGAGAGATATTTCCTCGATCGTGTTTTAGATAATTATGAGGGTTCGGTTTACTTAATCCAAGGTATGCATGATTGGAATGTAGATCCGCACATGGCTATACCAGTAATTAATCAACTCAAAGATGCTGGAATTGAAGCTAAGGGATTATTTGGGCAATGGGATCACGATTATCCAGATCGACCCGATTATCACTTTGATAGATCTGGAGAAGGCAGAGGGCGTGAGGGTTATCCTCAGATGACACGTTTTGACTGGATGCAAGATATGTTAGAGTGGTTTGATTATTACTTGCGAGACATTGGTGATAAACCAGGACTATGGGTTGAGATACAGAATAATCAAGGTTCTTGGAGAATTGAGGATTACTATCCTCCTCGAGATTCTCAAGTAATTAGTTTTGACTTGGGAGGTGCATTAGACAATGTTGCAGGAACAACTAATATTCTACCAAATGCTGCAACAGGTCCAATATATGAATCCGAATTATTTACTCAAGATACTTGGATTGCTGGACTTCCAAGATTACATGTTGATGTAACTACTGCGACTGTTGGAGGCCAGATTTACGCCCTTCTTGAGGATTGTAATCCAGATTCAGGTTGTATTCACATAGGCCATGCAATTATGGATTTGCGTTACCATGAAGGTGGTACTGAAGAACAAACTTGGGTGCCTGTATTGCAGACAATCAATGCTAAAATGGAATTTTTTGGTATGGACGCACTAATTAGTGAGGGGAATTACCTAAGGTTATCACTTTCAAGTACTGGTGAAGATTATCTCCCAGCCTCTACAAGTAGCGTTGTTACTATACAGGAAGGTTCTTCCTCTAATCTTCTAATTGATGTCATTGATCCAGAATCAAAGTTATTTTTCGATCCACCAGTTTGTACACATTCATCGTGTACTGATTGGAGTAACAATACACAATAGAGTGTTATTTTCCAATTCTGAATCCAAAGGCGGTTCCAGCTGCGACAATCACAATAATCGCGGCAAGAATTCGTCCTATTTCCCAATCAGATACCAAATATTCTGAATACTCAAATGATACTCTCAATAAAAGCATCGAGATCCATAATCCAACCCAACTAAGCAAGGGAATGCCAGCATCTTCTTCACCTCTAACAAGATAATAAATTCTTATAACAAGATATGATGAAAATAAAACGATAATGGAACTAGTTAAATTAGGAATAAAGAAGAAACCTTTTAGAACCACATTCAGAAAATAAGTAATAGCGAATAGAATTGCTACTTCTATTACTATTGAAACCATTTTTCTTCACTTAATTCCGCCTTTTTCATAACGGCGGGTCCATTTTAGTCTGCGTGGATTACGCTTTAACTTGGTATGATTCTTTCTAGCTTTACTGTCCTTAAACCAAAGCACAGTACCGTCTCTTCTGATGAACATCATCCCAGTACCGGGCTCAATTTCTTCATGAGAGAAACTACAAACTCTTCTTTCTGGCATATTATCTCCCTCATCTTGCACTCAGACGACGTGCTTCTCGTCCAGTGTCCTTTAGCATAAGTATGTCACCAATTCTAACAGGTCCAACTACGTTACGAGTTATGATTCGACCAACGTCACGAGGATTAGGTGCGTCATTGACCCGTACCTTGACTTGAGTTGCTTCGCCAGTCATACCAGTTCTACCAACTATCTCTACAACTTCAGCGGGCCAAGCATCAACTTCTGCCATATCACATCCTCCTTAATTCATGATTTTGCATTCAAGCAGATAGAGTTTCGAAGTGTCCTTTAACTTCTTTGAAGCGATCAGCGCTATCTTTGTTGACATCCATGACTGCTATTGCAGCAGTTCTGGTTCCAATAGGCATTCCTGCAGCTTCTGCAAGGTATGCTTGATCTTCTACGTAAATGAATGGAATTTCTTTTTCCTTACAAATCATTGGTATGTGCGCTAAAAGCTCGCTTGGATTGACATTTTCAGCCATAACGACCATCTGAGCAGTTCCTCTCTCAGCTGCCTTAGTAACCTCATTTGCACCTTTCTTTAGCGCACCATCACCTTTTGCAATCAATTTGACCATGTCGTAGACTTGTTGTTGCACGTCTTCTGGGGTTTCGAATATTTTGTGTACACTCATTGGATTCACTCCTCATGTGGGGTAGTCCGGCGCACGGCGTGACTGATATAAACGCAGCGGATTACCTTCGGTAAACTGTCTGTATGATTATTTCATCAGATTTTGTAGGCCACGAGCAAGAGCCGGAGCCGAACTAACTACAGCTCTTGGATTGGGTAATGAGTCCGAACTATGGACTCCATCTACATGATTCGAGAGTCTCGAAATAGCCCCAGCGGTGAATAAACCATGAGTACAAGCCGCATGAACTGCAGTTGCTCCTTGACGTCTTAGTGCATCACTAGCACGACATATGGTCCCACCCGTGCTGATCATATCGTCTACAATCGCAACAGTCTTTCCGTTGACATCTAGATCCTTCGGACTATGTTCTATAGTATGTGCATCTATGCGAGTTTTTTCTAGGTAACTAAATTCCCAGCCTCCTATCGTAGCAACTTCCTTTGCACGATCAATAGCACCTTTGTCTGGGCTGAGGACGAAGTCTGGATTGACTTCACTTCGTAGCCTATCGGCAATTTCTGGCATCGAACTAACAAATTCTACTGGTACAGATATTTCCTTCAAAACTTCTGGGGCATGAAGATCTAGTATGACCATTCCGTCGCAATAATTGGCAAGCATTTCACCAATCACACGTGCACTAATTGCCTCTCCTGGTGAAAATCTCTTATCTTGTCTTGAGTATCCATAATAAGGGATGGCAAGATAAACTTCGGAGCCTACATCTGGAAGTTTCTGAGGCTCTTTTCCTTTGTAATTAGATAGATCTCCCTTGCGAACATCTCCTATTGCTTTGAGTAGAAGAATGGTTTCTAGGATTCCAGAGTCTGGATAGGTATTTGAAACTAATACCACGGGCTCGCATCGTACTGATTCAATAGCATCAGAGGGGACTCTCACGTACCCTTCACCATCAGGAAATTTTCTACTGAGTAATGGTACGTGTTGCATGTCCAACAACGGTGCCAAAATATCAGCAACCGCCCGACCTGAGGAACCACTCACTACGGGCATGAGTGCTCTAGCGGAGTAGTACTCCCTTCATGACTCCTCCGATGCTCAAGATATCATTAAATTGAGAATGGGCATGTTCAAAATGGATGCCCTTCTCGGTTGCTTTGCTCAAGGGCGTGTAGCTTAGTTTGGCTGGAGCACCCCGCTGATAACGGGGAGGTCACAGGTTCAAATCCTGTCATGCCCACCATTTTTCTTATTCTTCAGTTTCGCCACCATTCAAGGCCAGGTAACTTGGGAGTGTAACTAATCTACTCGCTGAACATCTTAGTATCAATTCGTCAAGGAATGATGTTGTTCTAGCAAGTTGTTTTACGGGCACTATTATCCTCTCAGGTAAATCATATTTTCTTCTTAGTATCGCATGTGTGTTAACTACAATTCCTCTGAAGGTTCTTTTTACTTTGACAAAACTCACTACATTACCAAGATCTATGCCATCATTATCCATAACAGCTCTATCTAGAAGTTCATCAGGAGCCCATAATTGTTCATTTATCCTGATAGTGTTCCTCCACCTGCGCTGTAATTCACGCATTGATTTGGATAATTTCACTCCTCCGTCAGGCCTAATGCTGTGCACTAACTCTTTGGAAAGAGGAGCTGAATCAGCCGGTTTTCGCATGAATTCTCCTGCTACGTCATCCACGACCTCAAGCCTCATAGATTGGACAAATTCATCTCTTGGGTGACTCCGTTCTCCAGTAATAATTCCAACTAATGTATTACCTACGTATACTTCTCTCTGTAGTAGTTCTTGAATTCGATATTCATCGTTCATTTTGCTTCCTCAAATTGCTGGGTAAGTGCATCCCCCGTGCTGTTCCCTGCATGATCTTATGTGTATTAGCACTTAATCTATATGTTAACAAAGACTGATAATCCAATTGAAAATTTCAACATTAAATGAAAATTTCAATTGAAAAATTAAAGTTAATTTGATTTTTAGTATGATTATCAGAAATTTATTTTCAACAATATGATTTTAGTAAAATGCAAATCAAAAAGATCCTAGTATCGGACAAATATTGATGTGCATACCTTCGTTCGGGTCACGATGGCAAAGTGTTTGGACTTACTAAATGACATCCGCTCTAATTCGGGAAATGCTCAAACCACGGGTCTTTCGGATGACATTTTGTATTCCTTTACTGAATCTAGTAAACAACTTGTTAGAGCTATTGAAGAAGCACATGTTAATCATCTCAAATTAAGAAATGACTTAGGTCTTGGAACTTTGATGTTAAACGAAGATGATTTAATTTCTATACTACAGGAAGATTATGTTAATTTCTATTCTTCGGCTACTATCAATCCCTACGTTGCAATATCAGCCCGAGGCCCTTGGATTGTGACATCTCATGGAGCAGTAATTCATGATAATGGAGGATATGGTATGTTAGGTATGGGCCACGGCCCCGATGATGTCATTTCTTCGATGCATCAGAATTGGGTAATGGCTAATGTGATGACTCCTTCATTCAGTCAGAAAAGGTTGGCAGATAAATTAAAGCAAGAAATTGGACATACTCGAGGGTCATGTCCATTTGATAGATTCATTTGTATGAACTCTGGCTCAGAATCGATGACGGTTGGAATGAGAATTTCTGATGTTAATGCACTAAGAATGACAGGACCAGGCGGACCTCATGAGGGTAAACCAACAAAGATGATGGCTATTGAGAGAGCCTTTCACGGACGTACTGATAGGCCAGCGCAAATTTCACACTCTTGCAAGGATGGTTATGATAAAAACCTTAAAACCTTTCAAAATAGAGAAAATTTAGACCTCATTCCAGCAAATAACATAGATGCTCTAAGAGACGCTTTCTCTCGTGCTAATGAGGATGGATTTTTTGTTGAGTTACTTGCAATTGAACCAGTTCAAGGCGAGGGCGCCCCTGGAGTTTGTATAGATCGAGAATTCTATGATGAAGCGCGCCGATTGACTAAAGAACATGGTTCCATGCTAATTATTGACTCCGTACAGGCAGGATTGAGAGGACAAGGTTGTCTTAGCATTGTTGACTACGAAGGATTTCAAGATGCCGAGGCTCCTGATATGGAGGCATGGTCAAAGGCAATAAATGCAGGTCAATATCCACTTTCAGTAGTAGGGATGACTGCTGAGGTTGCTGAACTTTATGTTACTGGAATTTATGGTAATACAATGACAACTAATCCCCGGGCTTTAGAAACAGCAATTGCAGTATTAGACCGCATCACTCCAGAATTACGTCAAAATATTAGAGATCGAGGTAAGGAGCTTGTTGCCCGATTAGAAGATTTAATGTCAGAATATCCTGACGCTATACTTTCAGTACAAGGAACAGGACTTTTGGTGTGTGCTGAACTTGATCCTGCCAGATTTCCAGTAGTAGGTAATGATAAGGTGGAGACATGGTGTAGGAAAAATGGACTAGGCGTTATACATGGAGGAATTAATGCACTTCGATTCACCCCACATTTTGAATTAACTAGTCCAGAAATAGATATCATTATTTCAATAGTCAGAGATTGTATTGATCATTTCATAAAAATTGAAAAAACAAGTCTTTCCATGACTTAAATGAGCATCAGAACCATTTGCAAACCTCTTTTCGGTAAGGTTATGACTGTCACATCTAAACCTGAGATTCGGTCTAAATCAGTATTCTTAATTGGTGAGATTGATGCAGTATATAATTCGCTTGCAAATCGTTTAGAAAGATCTGGTGCTATACTGACTGTAAATCGTGAAGATGCAGATTTGACAGTGTCTCTTGGAAAAATTTCCCATACCTTATCACCCCCTCCTGATGTTGCTATTATTCCTGCTTTTATGGATGAGCCAATTGCAGATTTAGTTGTGAAGATACACGACTTGCTAGTTCCAGAAGGTGTACTAGGTTGGGGTACAGAAATTATTCATGAATGGATTGAATGGGTTAAGTCTGGAGTTGAAGGAATTGCCCCCTCCGATATTGAAGCAAGGCACTGGGTACACATACGCGATGCATCAGACGCTCTAGGATTGCTTATTCTCACAGATACTGGTTCCATTACTCAAGGTGTGATTGATCTAGCTGGACGTAGAGCTTGGTCCTCTGAAGCAATTATAGAAGAAATGCATCTACTTTGGAATAGATACACAGATGCTCTAAATTTTTCTCACTCTATAGAGTCACTTTCGCAAATACCCAGTCCTGTATCACATCAATCTATCGAGGCTGTTCAAAGACCCGATCTTTCATTACTTCATAATGCTTTAAAAAATGCCGGAACAGAAGAGGGCTGGCGTCCTTTAACAGCAATGAGAGTGTCATTAATGGAACTCTTTGCCCACTCTGAAAGTGAGTTGTAGAATGGACAAAGAGTCTACGTAAATCAGAATAGATCAAAAGCAAAATAGTTGATTTTATTCAGGAACGGTCGTTTTGTACCTTCTTACGAACGTCTTGTGCAGCAGATTTGATGCTCTGCATAGTCTTTCGAACGCGTGTTCCAGCCGCGTTCACACCTTTGTCATGCTTTGCAGCATCCTTCATGGCGTCAGTCAATTGGTCTATCATGTCTTGTAACATAGCCTCTACGGACATGTTCGCGAGCCGCGACTATACGCCTCTTAAGCAATGCCCTATCAAGCATCCTACTGAAGTGCTGATTTAGTCATCTAAGATTTTACGAACAAGTCCGCTCCTAGGAGTGGAAGAAGTACACTAGCATCTCCTTCAACTACGACATGAGGGGCCTCAGGTCGTATTTTTCCCCAAGAAATTGCTTCTTTAAGTCGAGCTCCTGATAGTGATCCATCATGTTCAGGGGCAGTAGTTATTGCCACTGCCGAATCTAGCCCATCTCTATATTGATTCCACCAAATTACGTGATGTTTTGAGATCCCACCACCGACCATTAATGCATGAGATTCTTTTGAAGTCCAAGTCAAATCTGATAATATCTGTTCATCAGCCAGAAAATCAATCATAAAATCTGGACTCTTTTGCCTATGCATGAATAGTTGTGCACCAATTGAACCATCTGAAAGACCGGGTATAACCATAGGAATACGATGTTTTGCAATCCAATATAATAGTGAATTTTCATCTTCTATTTTGTCCCCCATTGCCCAGCATAGTTCAACAGATCCAAATCCTAGCCATGGATTATCGGGGTGTGCATCTTTTCTTTCTAATTCTATATCATCTAGCCAAGGAAGAACAATCCTTTCAAGAATCTCACCATAACATTCGTTAGGAACTACTACATTCCCAAGACGATTCAGACCTTGTTCTCCCAGTGCTATATCATCAAGATTAAAATCACCATGGAAATAATCCTGATAAGTTCTAGCAATATCATGATCTAAAGTTCCACAGGTAGTGATGATGACGTTGAAAGATTTCCTTTTTATTGCCTCTAAAAAGAATCCTCGAGTTCCAGTGGCACATAAGCAGGCAGGGAAAGAAAGCCAATTTAGTACTCCTTCTTCATTTGTATTTTTTATTGAATTTTTCAGTATATCTCGTGCATGTGCTAGTTTAGTTGCGGTAAAACCACCTGCTTTTGCCATCTGGTCAATGAGTTTACTCGGAGTATCAATAGAAGAGAAGTCATAGTCCTCTACTGGCACCTTAAAGTCATCACGCGAGTAGACCGTCACAAATAGGGCGGGGCGCTCTTTCGTATTCAATTCAACGAATCATTCTGCTGTTTGTATTTGGTAAATTCTATCTCGCAAAGAAGCGGCTCTCTCAAAATCCAGTCTTGCCGCAGCTTGCTTCATTTCCTTCTCTAATCTTTCGATCAATTTCGTTTTTTCTTCATCGTCAATTGAATTAGATTGTAAATTGTGTTCACCCAAAATTTCGTAGGCGGATTCCACCCATTCTGGCTGACTAATGTTGTCTAAGACTGAATCTGTTGAATTCCAAGCCCCTGCACCAAGTGAAAATTTTTTCACCAATGCTTCAATTCCTTTCTTACCTGGTTTCTTTCCGACCAATCTTCTACCGCCCTTCTTCCCCTTTCCTGCTGCACCAGCTAGAAGATCATCTACTTCAGAGCCCATTTTTGGTTTTGCTTTCATAATCGTCATAGGAGTAATTCCATTTTTTTCATTGAATTCTGTCTGTCTTTTCCTTCTTTCTAGAGTTTGTTGTATTGACGCTTCCATTGCCGAAGACATTTCATCAGCATATAATATGACTTCTCCATTAGAATTTCGAGACGCCCGACCAATTGTTTGTAACAAAGAGCGCTCATTACGTAGAAATCCTTCACGGTCAGCATCGAAAATTGCAACTAGAGAAACTTCAGGTATATCTAGACCCTCACGAAGTAGATTTATTCCAACTATTACGTCGATATGACCAATCCTTAGAGCCTTTATAATCTCAGTTCTTTCTATTGTGTCTATTTCAGAATGTAGATAGTGTGCTTTAACTCCCATTTTCTGTAAGTAAGAAGCAACCTCTTCTGCAAATTTTATTGTCATTACGGTAACAAGTACACGCTCATCTTTCGCAACTCTATTTGTTATTTCAGTAAGTAAATCATCAATCTGACCTTCAGTCCCTCTTACTGATATAGCAGGATCTAGCAATCCAGTTGGTCTTATTTCCATTCTTACCACCCCCTCAATTTCGCTCAATATTTCTTCCATAGACCAGCGCCCTTGCTTTTTTTCATAGTTCGAAGGCCCTCCTCCTCCTTTAGATGGAGAATGTAACAATCCTTCATGTATATTCTGATTAGTAATTTCACAAAGATGCCTCAACTCACGTTCACCCGGTGTTGCACTAACATACAGCATCTGAGGTATTATTTCTTGGAACTCTTTAATTTTCAATGGTCGATTATCATGTGCACTAGGTAATCTAAATCCATGTTCAACCAAATTTTCCTTTCTAGACCGATCTCCACCATACATACCACCAACTTGAGGTAGAGTGACGTGACTCTCATCCATTATTACCAGATACTTATCAGGTCCACCATGGAAGTTTTCAGAGCAGAATCTATAGAAATCTAACAAACAGTAAGGTCGCTCCCCTACTTCTCTTCCATCAAAATGTAGAGAATAATTTTCGACTCCTTTACAGGATCCCACTTCTCTTAACATTTCTAAATCGAACTTCGTTCTTTGTTCAATTCTATGAGCTTCTATCTCCATACCTTTGTTTATGAAAAAGTCAATCCTATTATCTAATTCATTTTCAATATCTTCTATTGCCTGTAAGAATCTTTCTTCACTAGTCATATAGAATTCTTTAGGATGAATCCAGGCTTCTTCAAAATCATCCAATGGCTCCCATGAAATGGCTTCACATACTGTGATTTTTTCTATTCCATCCCATCCGAAGCGAATCCTTATTGGGTCATCTCTACTTGGCATCCAAACATCAAGAACTTCCCCACGAAGCCTTACATCACCACGAGCAATATCGCCTGTTGTTCTTCTGTATTGCATATCCACAAGTGCTCTCATAACTTCTTGAGGATCTTTCTTATCACCTACTCCGAGATGTAGATATGATTCCTGAAAAGATTCAGGAGGATTAAGCCCGTATATTGCACTAACAGTTCCCACCGTTATTACGTCAGGTCTAGATACTAGACTTGCTACGGTGGAGAATCTTTCTTGTTCTATTCTTTCATTCATTTGAAGTTCTTTGTCGATATATAGATCTCTATTAGGTAGATACGCCTCTGGCTGATAGTAGTCATAATAACTGACGAAATATTCAACAGCATTCTCCGGAAACAACTCACTCATTTCTTGCCATAACTGCCTTGCAAGGGTCTTATTGTGTGAGAGAATCAATGTTGGAATACCCAGTCTTTCAATGATATTTGCCATGGCGAAGGTCTTGCCGGAGCCCGTCACCCCCATCAGAACACAGCGTTCCTGATTTCCTTCGATCTGCTCTATGAGTGAATTAATCGCTTGTTCTTGATCCCCGGCAGTACCGTAATCTGAACTTAGTACAAACATCCTAGCACCTCAATTGAACAAACTATCACTGGATGGTTCAATCATCATAATAGATATTAGAAGAACCCACCCAGTAAGCATTGATACACGGAATAGAGTAGTTTGGAAGTCCGCTAATTTCTCTCGAGCAATAATGACTGCAATATTCAGTGCAGACATCATACCTGCTGCAGCAAGAAACCAAATCTCATCCATTGGGTTGGAGATGGCGAAGCAGGCGAACCACAGTAAAGTGAGTTGTACCGAAGTCCTAGTTGTAGCGGCCTCACTAAATCTAGAAGGAAAAGAATAGATACCACTTTTACGATCACTATCGACATCCATTCTTGCGTAATTGATATCAAAGGCAGCAATCCAAAATGTTACTCCTAAAGATATGAAGAATATTGTCGGATACCAAAGATATCCTTCTTGTATTCCTGTAATTGCAGCCCACCCATGTACGTCTGCTGTTACAGCGACCCAAGCTCCCGCTGGTGCAAGTGCAAGACATATACCTAGCCAAAAGTGGCACAGCCAAGTGTAACGTTTTGTGTATGGGTAGATGACGAAAACTAGCACTGGGAGCCAAGCCATCATCAGTGCAACTTCGTTTAGTTGCCATGCACCAAATAATAGCATTACGAGGAAAATCGCCGAAAGAGTCCAAGCCGTATTCATCGACATCGCTCCAGAAACTAGATGTCGATTTTCTGTTCGGGGATTCGCAGCATCAATGTCTCGATCAATAATTCGATTCAGAGTCATTGCAAGACCTCGAGCTCCTACTGCTGCGATTAGAATCCAAAGAATATCAATGCCATACTTCTGCGAAGAAAGTTCATGCATGAATTGATTGTGTGCAAGCACATATCCAATGAAAACAAAAGGGAGGGAGAATAGTGTGTGTTCAACTTTAACAAATGAAAGAATATTTTTTATTTCCATCAAAGCCCCTCCTTATCCATCCATGAATTTACTTTAGCCTCAACAATAGGATCATGGAGCGTTACAGCAGGCCAACGTCTGACTGGAAGAGGCCCTTCCATACTGGGTATGGGAGCAGTAGCATCCCAAGCAAGTCTTGTAGATTTTTCATCAAAGTGAAGATCTCTTGAAACCTCAAATCGACAAAATAATTGCCATAGAAGCCGTCTTTTCCAATCTTCACTCTGTAGGTCGGTATCATCATCAGTAATGAATAACCATCTCAGATTTTCAGAATTTTCCATAGACCAAATTTCATCACGAATTCTAGCAATTTTAGCCCTTTGTTTTCGTGCTGCGTCTTCGTCAACTTGTTCCATTGAAGTATCTTGCTTAGGCCCTCCTTCGATATGTGTTGTAACAACCATCATTGAAGGACGCATCATTCTTACAGAACAGATTCCGTCTACAGAACTTACAGCCTCTGCCAATAAACTACCAGGTCCTTCTGGTAATTCTGTTCCATATAGAGGATCTCCTACAACAGGACTCGAAGCATCGATTATAATTTTTGAATGAACATCGTTCCAAGGAGAAGCATGAGCTAAGGAATCTGCAACTTGTCCATGTAATACTTGTATATCATCGCATACTGAAACATTCGAATCTAATACGTCTAGTAAGGCTTCTAAATTTTTCACTGGATGACTAGGATCACAAGCAATTATTGATTTTAGAAACATCAGTTGGCCTGCACCTAAAAGTCCTAAAGCCGTTTTTCTTGCTTGCCTTGCATAGCGTTGTTTACTTGCAACAATAGCTAAATTATGGAAACCAGTTTCTAGAGGTAAAAACAAGTCAATTACATCTCTGTGTTGGAATTGTAAAACAGGTCTAAATGCATCACCTACTCCCTCACCAAGATAGCCATCTTCCATTGGTGGAGTTCCTACTATTGTTGCAGGAAGTATAGCATCTCTACGATGTGTTATAGCCGTAACATGTAAAACTGGGAAGTCATCTTCTAGAGAGTAATATCCGAAGTGATCGCCAAATGGTCCTTCTACTCTCTTTTCATTAGGTACAGTATATCCTTCTATAACAAAATCAGATTCTGCAGGAACCAATAGATCATTTGTAAGACACTTAGTTAATTTCAAACGCTTTGAACCTAAAAGACCTGCAAATTCATACTCAGAGAGGTTGTCAGGAAGAGGAGCAATTGCACTAAATATCAATTCAGGAGGTCCTCCTATACATATTGCAACAGGCATCTTGTTATCTTCTGTATTAGATGCATGATCTGCTGCGTGTTTATGACTTTGCCAATGTAGACCTACCTCTCTTGGTCCAAATATCTGTCCACGATACATTCCCAGATTATGCGAACCATTTTTTGGATCACGTGTCACTACCAATGGTAGCGTAATGAAGGGACCACCATCATGTGGCCAGGTTGTAGGAATTGGAAGTTTAGTTAAATCCGGATCAACCATTCTTACTTGTTGGCATGCTCCTCTACGGACTTTCTTAGGAGCCATGGATAATCCTCTGAGTGCCAATGGTATACCTTTCCATGGCGCCCTTAGAATAGAACCAATATCAGGTTTCATTAGTTCTACCATCTTCATCCCAATATCACTAGGGTTAGTTACTCCCAGTGCTTTGTTGGTCCTTTCACGAGTTCCGAATAGATTCATTGCTAGTGGAAATTCACTGACAGTTCCATCTGCAAGGATAGGTTGTTCAAAGAGAATTGCAGGTCCACCTCTTTTCACTAATTTGTCTGCAATACAGCCAGCCTCTAGTTGACAATTGATTGGTTCTGCGACTCTTTTTAGCTCTCCAGAATCTTCCAATGCTTCCAGATATCTGCCCAGCCGGACCCAAGCCATGGACCGTCTGGAGCAATTCTTAGTTGTATATGTTCGTCTTACTATCATAGATAGTAGAAGCGACGGTTTCTTGATGGAAGGCTTCACCCAAGACACTGTGGAAGGCCCCCTCACGACATGCGATGTCCTAGTTATTGGTGCAGGACCTGGCGGTGGAAATGCCGCTCTACATAGCGCTAGAGCAGGTCTAGATGTCATATTGATTGAGGATCATAAAGAGATAGGTACGCCCGTCCATTGTGGGGAATGTATTTCTGACGTTGCCTGTGATAATCTGAATCTAGATTTACCTTCACATGTGATTAGCAAGCGTGTACATGGTATTCGAGTAATATTTCCGGATGGAACTGCAAAGAAACTAACTGAAGAAGGGTATGTACTTGAAAAGCATCTTTTCGAAAGATGGATTGCCGAAGAAGCAATTGCAGAAGGTGCTAAACTGCATTTATCCCATAAATTACGCAGTATGGAGAAGCAGAAAGATGAGAATGGTCGTTTCACCGGTTGGCTTTGTGACGGTAATGGAGATAATTTCCCAATACAGGCAAAGGTTGTCATCGACGCATCAGGAGTATCAGGGGTTACATCTCGACTCTTAGATCTAAACCCCAAAGGAAAGGTAATTGCCGGTATGCAATACGAACTGCTTGAAGTTCCAACAGATGGATATCTAGACTTCTATATATGGCCTCAATATGCAGAAAAGGGATATCTATGGATGATCCCTAAATGCGAGGGAAGAGCCAACGTTGGTTTAGTTACTGAAGATAAATCTAGAACCAAGAAAGCACTTGATGAGTTTATTGAAAACACTCATTTCAAAGAGCTGACTCAGGTTTCGCCTCCTTGGAAAGAGAAAGGGAACCCGGCTTTTGGTGGAACTATACCAATATCCGGACCATATGAATTAACTTATGATGATGGGTTAATGTTAGTTGGCGATGCTGCTGGCTTCACATCTCCACTGTTTGAAGGAGGTTCCCATCTTGCCCTAAAATCAGCCGTATTTGCCGCAGAAGTTGCTAGAAAAAGAATCGATGAAGACGATCTTTCAGCAGAAAAAATGAGTGAGTATCAGAAATTATGGAGTAAAGAATTCCCTCCTTATGATAAAATTCTTAGAGGTAAAACAGCACTTTTTGATCTCACCGATGATGATCTTTCTTTGATGGCTCGATGCTTCCCTGATGAGATGAGTAATATGGGCCCTCATGGTAAAATTGCGGTGTGTCTAAGGATCTTATTTAGGCGTCCAAGTCTTTACGTAAAGCGCATAATTCCAGCAATGCTTTCATTCGGATACTCACGTGCTAAATTTTACGGTTGGTGATAGGATCTTACCCACCGTTGGTACACTACTGATGTTCATTGCTGTAGGATCTAGTTTACTTTGGTCATTCACAAGACTACCTTCAGGAGAAAATTTTGCTAAACATACTACTCTAGTGGCGCAAGTATCTCCATTTTTATTACTAGCAACCGCCTTTATTTATGACTTGGATAGTCTAGATCTAGTTTCTCGATATGGAGGGGCAGATTTACCACTTCTATATCGTTTATCTGCAGTCTGGGGAGGGCGTGCTGGGCCATTGCTTCTTTGGGCAGCAATAATGGCCGTAGTAACATGGTTTATGTCAGATAAAAATGCGTCTAATAGTTGTGAAATTAGACTTATGCATGGTGCTACAGCAATGATATTGATAGCCTCTTGGATATTATCTCCATTCGCTCAGTCTAGTGGTTTCAATGGAACATTAAATCCTCTGCTTCAGACGGATTTGATGGTGATCCATCCACCAATCGTTTTTGCATATTATTCTCTATGTTTGGCGGTATCTTGTATAGCGCTTGCAGGTTTAATTGAGGACCGTAAACCTGAGTCAATACATAATTCCATGCTTCATTGGGCTCGTGCAGGTTTTGTTATCGGTACAATTGGTATTGGCTTGGGTGGGTTATGGGCTTACACTGTACTCGATTGGGGTGGATATTGGGCTTGGGATCCAGTTGAGACGGGTTCTATCTTACCATGGTTTGTTCTTCTAATGATTGTTCATGCCCGTGCAAGAACCGATTCAAATCGTCAATCGGCTTACATAGCATCTCCATCTCTTGGAATGTTATCAGGAGCCCTTGCAATTCATGCTACTTTAGTAACCAGAGCCAATGGTGTATGGGCTTCTGTACATTCATTTGTTGGTAATGAAGAAACTCGAGTTTATGATGACCCTTATATCAGAATAATACAATTATTTAATGATGGAGCTCCGGGCATAGAGGTAGCAATATATTCCTTTATGATGGTTATATTATGCATAGGTGCAGTATATTGGATGGTATTGCAACAGAAACGTTTACTCAAAAATCGGGGTATATCTAGTTTATTTGATTCCAACCGGAACATCGCAATTTCTCTGCTATTATCTACAATTATTCTCGGCTTTTGGATAAGTTCTACCGCTGTAACTTTAGTTGCTTTTGCATTAATGCTATTGCTTGTTTTTGGTGAAGAATCCCGTCCTCCATTAACTTGGGTTTTTTCCGGTGTCTTTCTGATGCTTTTTGCAAGTTGGACTTGGACTGCAAGTATATCTCAGGCAGTCATAGGAATGATTCTATTCCTTGGTCCGTGGTTAATCTCAACAGATGAAGAAGAAATGAATCTGTTAGATTTTTTCACAAACACAAGATTGCGTATGAATTTGGCACGCACTATCCCTTGGTTCGGTGCAGCATCCTTCCTCACACTGACTTGGCTTCTCCTCACGGCTGAAATAGATGGAACGAGTCTTGCAGCACATGAGTTCTATGGTGCACCAATACTCTGTATTGCTGTGTTAGCTTTGACAATATACGCATGGGGTAAGACCGTTGACTCCAAAAGAGGAAATATCCTCATGCTTGTAACTTTATTTATCTCAGTTATTTTATCTCTAAATGCAGACCAATTTGAATTACCTGGAGATCCTTCTCTAATGCTTACCTCATCTGTATCAAGAGGGGCTCTTTCCATATTCATGTTAACATGGATTTTCATCGCAATACCACCCACTATTACACAACTGTTTAACACTGCTAGAAGAACAGTACCAAGTCTAAGAAAGGATGGATGGTTGTCAAGCAACAATTCCACCAAACTCCGTCTTCTGGGATCTCACGTTGCTCACTTAGGAATCATTCTTCTTTTGCTAGGTCATGTGCTAACGACGACTTTAGTTGATCGAGCAGACCCCAGTCATTTGATTTCTTTAGAGAAGGATGAACCTGTTGAATTCAACGGATATGAATTAATATTTCGTGAAACTGTCTTGTTAGGCCAAGATGATTCAGACTATCCATATAAGATCGGTGAAGGATTTGCTGGTTTCTTGATTGATATTGAGAAGGATGGAGAAAGTGTAGATCAAGTAACTCCTGGAATAATTCGTTTTAATTTCTTTCAACAACGTTCTGAGGTAGATCGATTTATTCGTCCGAGTGGAGATATGATATTCATTCTTGATTCAAATCAGGCATCTATTAGTTTAGGAGCCATGATGTCTGGGGATATAGATGAGATAGATGAGATAAGAGTTACAGTTCACGACTTAAAAGGTTCTCACATTGTGTGGATTGGATGGATATTGATCATTCTCGGCGGTCTGGCAGCACTTTTCAGTAGTAAAAGAATTATTCCGGTAGATGCCGAGCAATCCATCGATTATGAAGAAGAATGATGATTTATTGGTCTACATTTTCATTTCTCTTTGACCGTTTGAATCAAAAAGGAGAGATAGTTCGGCGGGTCGCCCTCAGGAGACACTAACATGGAAAATGGTACAATCGTTCACATCGATTACGATCTTTACAATGCAGATAGTGATAAGTTAATCGAGACCACTCGAGAAGAAGTCGCTAAAGAACATGAAGTGTTTGACGAAGCTAGAACATATGAGCCAATGATCACAGTTATTGGAGACGGACGTCTTATTGGTGGCTTTGAAAATCATCTTGCTGATGCTGATGTAGATACAGAGTATACCTTTGATATCGAGCCAGTGGATGCTTATGGAGAACGTGATGCTTCACTTGTAGAAACAATATCCCAAAATGTTCTACTTAGAAGTGTGAGAGATCCAAATATGCTTGCAATAGGGGCACCTGTGGAGATTGGAGGTCGTCAAGGCGTTCTACAAATGCTACGAGCAGGACGTGCTCGTATTGACTACAATCATCCACTTGCTGGAGTTACTCTACGATATACATACACCATCGTAAAGGTGGTAGAAGATCGTTCTGAGCGAGTAGCAACGCTTCTACAGATGAATACAGGGAGATCTGACTTTGAAGTTGAATTCGATGGTGACGATGTCACAATTACTCTTCCTGAATCAATTGCTTACGATCAGAATTGGGCATATGCAAAGTTCTCTCTTGTACGCACTCTAAGGGAGCATCTAGCAGTTGGTACAGTTGTCTTCCGTGAAGTTCACGAACCAAGAGTAGCATCAGAAGAAGAGTGATTAGAGCACACTCTTTCGATGGGTTGCCTCAATGACGACAAGAGGGTCAACTGAGCCTTATGGCGTTGACGTGCCCTATGAGTACCGAGAGGCACCAATTCACTATTTCTCACCTTCATGTAGCCGTTCGGTTGAAGTCTTAGTGATGGTTCAGCCGATACATGCGTTCGCGCGGGGCTCTCATTGGGGTTGCTCTTATTCTGCTGTTTTCTTCACTTAGTTCTGGGTGTCTTAGTTTAGTTATGCAAAGAGAAATAATGGAAGATATTAGAGAAGAACCAGATACTCTTGAGAAAGAGGAAGAATATAGGTGGAATGTTAAATTTGAATCAGATTCAATTGAACAACTTCAATACACAAACAATACTCCTGTAATAATAGACGAAACTGCTTCTAAAATGGTAATCACTTTCGTAGCAGAATTTCCATACTCAAATCTCATCGAAGAAGTTGTAGGTAACGATACCAATGAGATAAGATATGTAGAGATTAAATTATGGGAACCTGGTGTCAAGGAATCGGGCGGTACTCCTTTTTGGGAAATCCGTGCAACTCAGGATTTCCCCTTTGAACGCTGGGAGGTCTCCAATTTAGCTAATGGAAACTGGCTCGTCGAAATTGATGCTCGTGGTTATGGTTGGAACGCCCCCATCGATCAATTCTCAAGTCATGATCAATTTGAGTTAACTCTAGTAGTTCACAAGCCTTGTGTACACTTTGCAGAAATCCATGATACGGGCGAATGTACTGATCTTTCAGATCTACAATCGTATTAAATTTGACCTCTACACCCCCTTGGGGTGAGACGTAGCGCTTATGAGGGGAAGGAGGGTCGCCGCGCTGCTGAGGAAGCAAGATGAGTGAGTCAGAGTCCCCCCTCGTTCCGTTTGATGTATACGAGACACATGCTGTGCACATTGGAACAAATCAGAAATCATCAGACATGTTAAGATTCATTGATACTGAAAGAGCTGATGGTTCTGGCCTTCACTTAATTGATCTAAATTATACTGATCAGCGCATTAGGAAAGTCGCGAATTTCTTGTCTCGTTATGATCCAGAGCGAATTCTGGTTGTCAGTGCTCGTCAATATGGTCAGCGCCCAGCACGAAAATTCGCTCAATCTATTGGTGCTAAGAGAATAGTTGGAAGATTCATTCCAGGAACTTTAACTAATCCTCAATTACGTACTTACACTGAACCAGAGGTTCTTTTTGTGACAGATCCAGCAGCAGACTCTCAAGCACTTTCTGAGGCAGTATCATCAGGACTTCCTATTGTTGGGATTGTAGATGCCAACAATACATTACGAAACGTAGATCTTGCACTACCAGCAAATAACAAAGGTCGCCGTTCGCTTGCACTAATTTACTGGCTACTGGCTCGTGAAATGCTTACTCAACGTGGTAGTACTAACTACAGCGATTGGGAACGCGCTCAGGATGTTGAAGAGTGGGAATCTACTTTTTGAGTAGATAATTATTTTCATTTCTATGTTCAAAGGACATTGGTTATGTTCAAACGAAATTCATTGTTGCATAACTCATGGGATCCAGCATACGGACCGACCATCTTCCGTTTCCAATGCCTGAGAGGCCACATGCATTGAGTCAAGAATGGCGTAATCTTACTCTAATGCATTGGGAAGTAGAACCTAAACATTTGATTCCTTACCTCCCTGATGGTCTGGAGTTAGATCTTTTCGAAGGTAAGGCATATGTTGGAACCATCCCATTTCAGATGAAAAATGTAAGACCTCGCCTTCTTCCTCCAATACCTGGAATTTCTAACTTTCCAGAATTTAACATTAGAACTTATGTGACTAAAGATGGTAAGGGAGGAGTGCTATTTCTAACTCTAGATGCTCATAGTAGGGTGACTTGTAGTTATGCCCCATATGCATATGGTCTTCCTTATCGATATGCGAAATGTAATTTCTCAAAAAAAGATGATTATTACACATGGAGCTCAAAGCGAGAGAGCGATGGTGTAGTGTTACGTGGTGAAGCGAAGGCTACTGGTGAGTTAATGAAAGCAAAACCAGGTTCATTAGAAGAATTTCTATTTGAGCGCTACTCATTATATGTGGAATACAAAGGAACATTACAAATCGCTCATACTCAACACGATCCATGGACATTCCAAGAGGGAGAAGCGACTCTTGAGAAGAATTCTCTAACAGAAAAATACAATCTTGGTATTGAAGATGTATTAAAACCAGATTTAGTTCATTTATCAGATGGAGTTTACGTTCATACTTGGCCTATAGAATTAGCTGAGAGAATCAACCCAAAGGACACACGTGATTACCTATTCCTAGATGGAGACTGCGGTCTTTGCCATCGTCTTGCAACATTTATTGACAAAAGAATAGCCAAGGGAAAGGAACTAGGTTACCGCCCGATATTGGATAAAGATGCGCAACGTGTAATATCCACACTACCTCAAAATATCCAAAACGCTGACTCTGTGTATCTAATACGTAATGGTAAGCCATACATTCGTTCATCAGCGGGAATAAGGACTCTATTGTATATGAGGTGGTATTACAGAATTTGGTATCCATTTGTATGGTTGATTCCGTTACCAATAAGAGATATAGGATATCGATTTGTTGCTAAATATAGACATAGAATTTTTAGTCGTCCAGAAATCTGTACATTCCGAGTTGATTGATCATTGAACTTGGTTAATCATCGCTGGCTTCATGATGAATTGCATCTCGCCTAAGTTCATGAGTGACCAGGTGCCATTGTTTCTTGCTCCAATGGCTGGCGTAACTGATTTAGCATATAGGCTGCTTGCTAGAGAGGTCGGTGCAGATCTAACATTCACAGAATTTACAGCAGCATCTGGTCTTTCAAGACATGCCAAGCATTCTTGGCTGAAGGTGGAATCAGACCCTAGAGAATCACCATTTATCCCACAGATATTTGGAGGAGACATAGGCGAGATGGTTCAGACAGTAAAATTACTACAAGATCGGGCAGACATAATTGACCTAAACTTTGGTTGTCCTGCTCCCAAAGTATGTCGTAACGATGCTGGCGCAGCCTTACTTCGAAATCCAGATAAGGTTGTTGAAATGGTACGTTCATGTATTGATGCCGCAGATATTCCAATAACAGTGAAGATGAGATTAGGAACAGGTAGTGGGCCTAATACCGCTTTGGAAATTTGTCAGAGGATAGAAGCCGAGGGTGTAAAACGTATTTGTGTACATGGCCGTACTCTCCGTCAGAGATATTCTGGTGAATCAGATTGGTCTCAAATTCGTGATATAGTCGATGCTGTAGATATTCCAGTAATAGCTAATGGAGATGTTGTAGATGCTAAGTCAGCCGCCGATTGTATAGAGGCTACTGGTGCAGCAGGTCTAATGATCGGCAGAGGTGCCATAGGAAGACCAACAATATTTGATGAAATAAAACGTGATCTAGGTTGGATTAGCAACGATCCAATATGGGGTGAAGAAAATCAGGCAATTGCAAGATCATGGTGTTGGGAACGCTATTTGGAATTATCCGATGAAGTGTATGAAGAGGGCCAATGTAAGAACATGAAACGTCATGCAGTATCTTTTACAAAAGGTCTCCCGGGTGCGTCTAAGATGCGAGTTGACTTACACAATATTCAAGATCAAAAAACCCTAGGAATCAGAATTTCAAAATATCTTAGAGACTTAGCAGAAGAACCTCAGATAGCGATGTAAAAATTCACAGACTATCATTTATTGAATCATCTAGCCGTTTCGCTACTGTCCTCAACCTTCTTAGATTTCTTTCAATCATCTGCATCACTCTCTCTGTTACCGCATCCGAATCAGATCCGGCTACTCGATATCCATACGGCATCCTACCACCTAGCGTATTGAGTAGTATTCTTTGACTTTCAATAGGTACAGGGGTCAATATGTCCTCAACTTTTTCTATACTCAGATTATCTTTTTTGGCTCCTGTTATGAGATCCTTAGTAACTGTTTCTTCAAGTCTACCCAGGCCTCCTCTACCAAGAAGCCATTCTTCCCCTCGTGCATTGTATTGTCTCATCAAACCAGCATAAACATCCATTGCAATTCTATCTCGCATGGCTACTCTTTCGATAATTCCAGCATCTCTCAATCTTTCGATAATTCTCTGAGTTCTTGATCTAGTAGATTCGGTTCTATCTGAAAGTGTTTGAAGAGTAAGAGGCCTCTCGCTTTCAGCTAATTCAATCAGAACTCTTCTCGGCAAGTCATCTCCAATTTTCACTCGGTCTCCGGCAATACCCATATCCACAATCCATGCGTCTAGTCTGTCCCCTCCATCGGGTGTAGGTCCGGATTCAGAAATATCAATTCTGAAAACATCATTAGAGTCTTCCGAAACCATATTCATACGTTTTTCAGAATTTTTAACAACATCTCCCAATTCGTCCAATCGCATTTTTGCAATAACTCTAGTTTGTGCAGAAACCAATTCCATGGCTTTAGCCATAGAACCTCCCCTTAGTACATTAACATGCCAACGACCAGATAACTTTGATGCAATAATTCCGGCTTCTCTTAATTTCTGCATTTGGTTATGAACAGCCGTCATTGATAGACCGGAGAAATCTGATATTGCAGCGTTATCCCAGCCAATTAGTGGATCTTTCAGAAATGTCTGCATGATAATTCTATGAATTGCCCCTTGTTCCTCATCGACTGTAGTTCCTTCAGCTTTCCATCGGACAAGCCCCATAGAATCTAGAATCCAAGCAAGAAGAACATCGGGGTCCTTACTACCTGTAGGCATAGGATGTTCAATCAGACGAACGCGGAACATTCAATCAACTGCGAAAATTCAATGTGTAATAGGATTCTGTATATTTAGACTATTATGGATGCTGATTTCAACCCTTAATATTGTAACCGAATAAAGTTTTTTT
>CETM01060173.1_pt1 | contig 49421 bp, 40 predicted proteins | sample 361451 | NCBI WGS metagenome assembly CETM01 (sample SAMEA2622690, study PRJEB7988) | marine metagenome | isolation source: saline water (ENVO:00002010), including
CTCCGAGCTGCATGTGGGGGCCGACCCGCAGTACTACCTGCCGGTACGCATGACCACCGAGACGGCATGGCAGAATCTCTTCGGTCGCACCATGTTCGTGCGTCCCGAAGGCTATAATCCGGCCACCAAGGATGAGTGGACCATCCTCAATGCCGCTCATTTCGCCTGCGACCCGGCTCGCGATGGCACTAACTCCGAAGCGGCGGTGATCCTGGATTTCGCCGGCCGCCGGGTACTGATCGCCGGCATGCACTACGCGGGCGAAATGAAGAAAGCCATGTTCTCGGTGCAGAACTTCCTGCTGCCGGCCCATGATGTGCTGCCGATGCACTGCAGCGCCAACGTCGGTGAAGACGGTGAGACCACGCTGTTCTTTGGCCTGTCCGGTACCGGCAAGACCACCCTGTCAGCCGACCCGGCGCGCTACTTGATCGGCGACGATGAGCATGGCTGGGGCAAGGGTACGGTGTTTAACATCGAGGGCGGCTGCTATGCCAAGTGCATCGATCTGTCCGAGAAGAACGAGCCGGTCATCTGGCAGGCCATCCAGTTCGGCGCGGTACTCGAGAATGTGGTGCTCGATGACCGCCGCAGCCCGGACTATGCCGATGACAGCCTGACCCAGAACTCGCGTGCCGCCTATCCGCTCGAGCACATCGAGAAGCGGGTGCCGGAGAACCGGGCAGGCGAGCCCAACGCCATCATCTTCCTGACCTGCGACATGTCGGGCGTGCTGCCGCCGGTGTCGGTGCTGTCCAAGCAAGCCGCTGCCTACCACTTCCTGTCCGGCTACACCGCCAAGGTCGGCTCCACCGAGATGGGCTCTTCGGCAGGTCTGGAAGCGACCTTCTCGACCTGCTTCGGTGCGCCTTTCTTCCCGCGCCCGGCGCGCGAGTACGCCGATCTGCTGATCAAGCGCGTCGAAGAGAATGACGCCCGCGTCTACCTGGTCAACACCGGCTGGACCGGCGGTGCCTATGGCGAGGGTGGCTCGCGCTTCGCGATTCCCACCACTCGCGGCATCATCAGCGCCATTCAGTCCGGCGTGCTGCGCGACGTGGAGACCCGCACCGTCGAGGGCCTGAATCTCGAGGTGCCGCTTTCCGTGCCGGGCGTCGACTCCAGCCTGCTCGATCCGCGCGAGACCTGGGAGGACCGCGCCGCCTATGATCGTCACATGCAGGACCTGGTGGCCAAGTTCGTCGACAACTTCAAGAAGTTTGCCGGCGTCGACGAGGCGATCGTGGCAGCCGGGCCGAAACTGGCGTAAGCGCCTATCGGTCCAAAGGTTAGCGCCGGGACGAACCCCGGCGCGAATCGAGAGTCAGATAAGGGAAGCCGCGGCTTCCCTTTTTTGTGGGTGTCGCCTTTCTGGCAGCAGTAGTTGGATGCCTGTCTTCAAGTGCTGACGCATATCCAGGCACTCGGGTTAAGCACCGGATCTTTCAGGCGAACCGTCGCCATCTTGGATGAACCGGTGCCATCAGTGGAGGTAGTAATGAAACGTCGACACTTTATCGGTCTGCTTGGCGCCGGTGGCATGGCAAGTCTGTTTCCCGCACTGGCCAATGCCCGGCCCAAACCGAACCTGGAGCGCGCTCCGGGCCTCGAGGTGCTCGAGCTCAGCGAGGCGCAGTGGCGTGAGCGGCTCAGCGAAGCGCAGTTTCATGTGCTGCGCGAGGCGGGTACCGAGCCTGCGCATTCGAGCCCCTTGGACAAGGAAACCCGAAAGGGGGAGTTTCGCTGTGCGGGCTGCGAGCTGCTGCTCTTCAAGAGCGACATGAAATATGACTCCGGCACCGGCTGGCCAAGCTTCTTCACCCACGTGGAAGGCCATCTGCTGACCGAGGTCGACTATTCGGCGATCTGGCCGCGCACCGAGTATCACTGCGCGCGCTGCGGTGGGCACCAGGGGCATGTATTCGAGGACGGCCCAGAGCCCACCGGCCTGCGCTGGTGCAACAACGGCCTGGCGCTGACCTTCGTCGCAGCCTGACGGCCAGACGGGGTGGTTCTGCGCCGGCCCCGCGTCAGGCAGCGATGCCGAAGCGTTTATGATACCTTGTCGCGATCTTTCGTCGGTCGAACGTCAAGGACTCCATGGACGCACAAGCCAAGATCAATGCTCGCCTCGCCGAAGAACTCGCTGTTCGCCCCCAGCAGGTGGCGGCCACGGTTGAGCTGCTCGATGGCGGGGCCAGCGTGCCCTTCATCTCCCGCTACCGCAAGGAAGTCACCGGCGGGCTGGACGACACCCAGCTGCGCCAGCTCGACGAGCGCCTGCGTTACTGTCGTGAACTCGAAGAGCGCCGCGAGGCGGTGCTGGCCGCCATCGACGAGCAAGGCAAGCTCGACCCCAAGCTTGCCAAGCAGATTCGCGATGCCGACACCAAGCAGCGACTCGAAGACCTCTACCTGCCCTATCGCAAGAAGCGCCGTACCAAGGCTCAGATCGCCCGCGAGGCTGGCCTGGAACCCTTGGCGGATGCACTGCTTGCCGATCCCTCTCTCGATCCCCAGCAGGAAGCCCAAGGCTATTTGCGTGCCGCCGAGGGTGATACCCCGGCCATCGAGGATGCCAAGGCGGCTCTCGATGGGGCCAAGCAAATTCTCATGGAGCGCTTTGCCGAGGATGCCGAGCTGGTCGGGCGCCTGCGCGAGCGATTCTGGGAAGAAGGCGAGCTAAGCTCTCGCTTGATCGAGGGTAAGGCCGAGGAGGGCGCCAAGTTCTCCGACTACTTCGAACATGATGAACGGCTGGTCAAGGTGCCATCGCACCGGGCGTTAGCGATGTTCCGCGGCCGCAACGAGGGCGTCCTGGCACTGGCCCTGAAACTGCCCGGCGAGGATGAGGCGCCGGTGCACCCGGCCGAGGTCGCTATCGCCCGCCAGGCCGGTATCCAGGATCACGGCCGCCCGGCCGACCGTTGGCTGCGGGAGGTGGTGCGCTGGACCTGGCGGGTCAAGCTCTATACGCACCTCGAAACCGAGCTGATGGGGCGGCTGCGTGAACGCGCCGAGCTTGAAGCGATCAACGTCTTTGCCGCCAACCTCAAGGATCTGCTGCTGGCGGCACCGGCGGGCCCGAAGGCCACCTTGGCCCTCGACCCTGGCCTGCGCACCGGCTGCAAGGTCGCGGTGGTGGACGCTACCGGCCAGTTCCTCGAGCACGCCACCATTTACCCTCATGCGCCTCAGAATCGCTGGGATGAGTCGCTTGCCGTGCTCGGTAAGCTGGTTGAGAAGCACGGCGTCGAATTGATCGCGGTAGGCAACGGCACGGCCAGTCGCGAGACCGACAAGCTGGCCGGCGACCTGATAAGCCGTCTGGGCGGTCAGAGTGGCCGCAAGGTCAGCAAGGTGATGGTTAGCGAGGCCGGGGCCTCGGTGTACTCCGCCTCGGAGTATGCGGCCCGGGAGTTCCCGGATCTCGATGTCACCATCCGTGGGGCGGTCTCGATCGCCCGTCGTCTGCAGGACCCGCTGGCCGAGCTGGTCAAGATCGAGCCCAAGTCGATCGGCGTTGGCCAGTATCAGCACGACGTCTCCCAGGTGCAGCTCTCCCGCAGCCTCGAGGCGGTGATCGAGGACTGCGTCAACGCCGTGGGGGTGGATCTCAACATGGCCTCCAGCGCACTGCTCTCGCGGGTCTCGGGTCTAAATCCGGGGCTTGCCGAAAACATCGTTGCTCGCCGCAACGCCGAAGGCGCCTTTGCGAGCCGTCAGGCGCTGCTCGAGGTCAGCCGGCTGGGGCCCAAGACCTTCGAGCAGTGTGCCGGCTTCCTGCGTATCATGAACGGTGACAACCCCCTGGATGCCAGCGCCGTGCACCCTGAGGCCTATCCGCTGGTCGAGCGCATCGCCAAGGCCGGGCGCCGCGAGGTGGCGAGCCTGATCGGTGATAGCGCCACCCTCAAGGCGATAAAGCCCGCCGAGCATGCCGATGAGCGCTTCGGTGTGCCGACTATCAGCGATATCCTCAAAGAGCTCGATAAGCCGGGCCGCGACCCGCGTCCGGAGTTCAAGGCCGCCGAGTTCCGCGAGGGCGTCGAGACCCTGAAGGATCTCGAACCCGGGATGCTGCTCGAGGGCAGTGTGACCAACGTCACTCACTTCGGCGCCTTCGTCGACATCGGCGTCCACCAGGATGGCCTGGTGCATATTTCGGCGTTGTCGCACAGCTTCGTCGAGGACCCGCGCAGCGTGGTCAAGGCCGGCGACATCGTGCGGGTCAAGGTGATGGCGGTGGATATTCCGCGTAAGCGTATCGGCCTGTCGATGCGGCTGGACGACGAGCCCGAAGCGCCAGGAGCAGAAACCAGCGGCGGACGCGGCGGTGATTCGCGGCGCAGCACCCGTGAGCGCAAACCGCGTCGCCAGGAAAGCGAAGCCTCGCGGAGTGACCAGCCGGTGGGCGCGCTGGGTGCGGCTCTTCTGCAGGCCAAGCACAAGACCAAGTGATGGCCTGCTGATGGCGCCTTGAAAGCTGCCATCGAGGCCGCATAATTACTCGTTTGAACTCCCGATTGTGGGAACCCGTTTCGTGCGAGCGTCACGCCTATGGCGCTCGCCCCGTTTTCAAGAGCGAAGAGAGGGGCCCGGCCCCGCCCTTCCATGACATGGGGTGTTCACCTTGTCCGAGCAACTCGCCACCGTTCTCTCCCGTCTCAAGGGGCCTGCCCGCAAAGGGCTGATCGGCCGGCTGCGTCGTGGTATCGAGAAGGAGGGCCTGCGCGCCGATGCCCACGGCATGATCGCCGCGACGCCACATCCTCGTCGCCTGGGGTCGAAGCTGACGCACCCGTACATCACCACCGATTACTCCGAGGCGCTACTCGAGTACATTACACCGGTTCACTGTCGGCCGGCGGATGCGCTGGCGTTTCTCGGCGACCTGCATCGCTATAGCTATCGCTACTTGGGCGAAGAGCTGATCTGGCCGGCCAGTATGCCCTCACGGCTCAATGGCAACGACAGCGTGCCCATCGCCGACTACGGCGACTCCAACGTCGGCACCATGAAGCATGTCTATCGCAAGGGCTTGGACGTGCGCTACGGACGCATCATGCAGGCCATCGCAGGGTTGCACTACAACGTCTCGGTGCCGGACAACCTTTGGCCGCTGCTCAAGGAGCTCGACCGCCAGGCGGGTCGCGACACCGAAGGGGATTATCGGTCGCTGCGCTACTTCGGTCTGATCCGGCATTTCCGGCGCAACAGCTGGCTCTTGATGTACCTGTTCGGTGCCTCGCCGGCCATTGACGAGAGCTTTCTCGATGGCCGGCCCGCCTCCGACAAGCTGCATCATCATGGCCGCCGCACGCTGCTGTCCGACTATGCCACGACGCTGCGCATGTCCGATCTGGGTTACCAGAACAAGGTGCAGGAGCAGCTCAAGATTTGCTTCAACTCGTTGTCCAACTACGTTGGCACCCTGCGTCACGCCATCTCCACCCCCTGGCCGGCTTACCAGGACAAGGGCGTGAAGGTGGACGGCGAATGGCGGCAGCTCAATGCCAATATCCTGCAGATCGAAAACGAGTACTACAGCGATATTCGCCCCAAGCGGGTGGCACGCCACGACGAGACCCCGACCCAGGCCCTCGAGGCGCGGGGCGTCGAGTACATCGAGGTGCGCTGTCTCGACCTCAACCCCTTCATGGCACTCGGCGTCGACGAGGCGCAGATGCGCTTCCTCGATACTTTCCTGATGTGGTGTTTGCTGGCCGAAAGCCCGTGGATTTCCGATGAAGAGTGCGACCGGCTCGACGATAATCGCCGTCTCGTTGTCGAGCGTGGCCGTGATCCCGAGCTGCGCCTGACCGTCGACGGCCAGGCGCAGCCTCTTGCCGAGCGCGGCCACGTGATTTTCTCGGAGCTCGAAGGCGTGGCCGAATTGCTCGATATCATCGAAGGTGGCGACGCCCATGCCCAGGCGCTGAGTACACTGAAACCGCGCCTCGATGATCCGAGCCTGACGCCTTCCGGTCAGTTGGCGGCTCGGCTGCGCGACAACGATGAAGACTTCGTCGAGGCAACTCTTGAGTTGGCCAGAGAGCAGGCGAATGCCTGGCGCGCCGAGCCGATGGATCGCGCCCGCGATGCGCTGCTGGAAGAGCTTCGCGAGACCTCCTTGCAGCAGCAGGGCGACATCGAGGCGGCTGAAGTGGAAAACTTCGACGACTTCTTGGCGCACTATTTCGCTCAGGCGCGGGAACCTCGCCCCATCGGCGATGCCTGAATGCTGGTCGGGCCTCCCCAGCTAGGGTGGGGGCCTTGGTCTCTGATTTTCTTTAAGGATGTGTTCCGCATGATGCGATCTCTCGAGGCGTGGACGCCGCGACGCTTTGCGTTGGCAGGGCTGGGCTTTTGTGTGCTGATGATGGGCGTTGCGCTGTTGCTTGAGCACGTCATGGGGCTGGAGCCCTGCCCGCTCTGCATCTTCCAGCGTGTCGCGGTACTGGCCACTGCTTTGGTGCTTGCTCTGGCCGCGCTGCATGGGCCACGTGGATGGGGAGGCATCGTCTACGGAGTGCTGGGGCTTCTTACGGTGGCGGTTGGGATAGGGCTTGCCGGACGCCACCTGTGGCTCCAGTCGCTGCCGCCCAGCGAGGTGCCCAGCTGTGGCCCGGGGCTTGATTACATGCTGGAGATTCTGCCGCTCCAGAAGGTATTGAGCATGGTGTTGGTAGGCTCCGGAGAATGTGCGGAAGTCGGCGGGCGGCTGTTTGGCCTGTCGTTGCCGGGTTGGACCCTGATCGGCTTTGTGGTGCTGGCACTGGCACCGCTTGGCGTGTTGCGCTCCGCCTTGAGCGGGCGCCGTCGTCAAGCGACTGCTTGAAACGCCCGTGCGTTGACTAAGGGTTGTCCTGGATCAATAGAGGCGACATCTTTGCATTGACAGGCTATCTCTGGAAGCGGAGTCTTGCTCACAACGGAGTTACGTTAGAGGGCATAGAGCCCGGGCTTGGGAGGCCACTATGCTGGAAGATTGCCAAACCGCATTGGAGCGCTGGGGTGGAGTTCACCGGTTAATCGATCGTTGGCTCGAGGAGCGCCGAGTGATGCTCAATAGCTTCGTCGCGCTCAGGAAGGATTGCGACGACGCTCTCGAGTCGGTTGAAAAAGCGCAGATCGATGGCTTCAGTGAGCTGCTCATGGACTATATCAGCGCCGGCCATTTCGAGATTTACCCGCAGCTGCGCGAGGAGGCCAAGGCCTTTGGCGACGACGAAGCGCTGACCATTGCCGACCAGCTGCTCGAGCGTCTCGAGATGTCCACTGAACTGGTGCTGTCATTCGATGCTGATTACGCCACCCCGGATCGCTGCGAATACTATCTGTGTCGCCTACCGGCTTGGTTGGATCGCCTGGCACGGGGCTTGGAGTCGCGGTTCGATCTGGAGGACCAACTGATTGGTCGTCTGCATGCCGCACATTCACCGCCAGCAGAGGCCCAGCGCTCTATCGGCGTGACCAGCTCCTGAGCTCAGTCTTGAATGGGACGGAGCCTGGTGCCTGCCTTAGGCCTCGCCCCGATCGAGATATCTTGGTCAGGCGCCAACGAAAACGCCCCGGTACACGACCGGGGCGTTTTGCGTTCTGGGCTTGAACTTGAACTTGAACTTGAAGTTCAGGGCAGTGAGATTACATCAGCGATGAGGCCTCGGGGCGCTCCAGGTCAGTCAACGGCACCTCACCGGTTAGCAGGTCCTGCTCGAAGGCGTCGGTGTCGATGTTGAAGCCGAGGAACTGCTGGGCCAGGAACATGTCTTTCTCGGCATTGCCAAGGCAGCTGGTGCCGCCCGGAGAGGGCGTCATGTTGAAGACGATGCCGGTACCCGGGTTGATCTTGGCCTCGCCCATGACCAGCTTCTGTTTTTCCTTGTCGATCAGCTGCGGGCGCACGCCTCCGAAGCCCTTGGCAAAGCTGACGTCCTTGACGGTCAGGCTAGGCACGATCTTCTGCACGTCCTTGAGGAACAGGCGCTCACGCAGCCAGGGCACCTCGAACATGAAGTTCTTGAAGATGTAGTTGCGGATGTCGCGCACCTTGAGCAGGTCCCACAGGGCCTTGACCACGTTCTGGTCCAGGCGCAAGACCTTTAGAAACTCGATGAACGTCTTGCCGTTGTAGCGTTCGAGCAGCGGCAGCATCAAAGCCGTAGGGCCAAAGCGGGTCTTGTTTTCGACCAGCACGTCCGGGTCGCCGTGAACCGCGGCAAACGGCAGATTTTCGTTCTGGACGGTATAGACCTTGCCGTTGAGCACCTTCGGTGTGAAATAGAAGGAACCGGCCATTGGCAGGCAGGACTTGTCGAGGCCATAGCCCATCTGATGGGCGAACAGCAAGGAGTGACCGCCGGCGCTGACCACTACATAGCGAGCCGTCAGGGTGCCCTTGTTGGGTGTCTCGATCTTGAAGAGATCCCCTTCCTGATGGATCTTCTCGACGGCGGTCGAAAGATGCACGTCGTAGTCCATGCCCTTCTCGTCGGCGGCCTTCTTTCCTTCTTCAACGAAGGCCTCGGAGAGGGTGGTGTAGTTGACCGCGGTATATTCACCGGTTGAGCCCATGGCCACGATCGGTTCTTCCGGGCGACGGCCTTCCACCAGCTTGGGCTCGAGCTCGGCGATGTCGTCGCGCTCGAGCAGCTTCATGTTGGGGAACAGTTCGGAGAACCTGGTGAAGCGGTTGCGCAGGAAGTCGACTTCGTGGTCGCCCACGCCTAGCACCATCTTCGGATACTTGTAGACGACCTTGTCTCGCTTGGCCGGGGTCAGCTTGGTGGCGAAATTAATCACCATGCCGGCGGTCCGCTTGGTCACCTTGGCCTTCTCGAGGGTGTAATTGGTTTCGATGTCGCCGCAGTGAATGGTCTGGCTATTGTTGCGACCATGGGAGTTGACGATCGCCACATGATCGTACTTCTCGACCAGACCGACGGCCTTGAGATCGGTGTAACGGGCCAGTTCATATAGCAGGGCGGTGCCGGAAACGCCGCCTCCGACAATCAGCACATCGTAGGTCGGGGTAGTCATGGGGTCTCTCGCTTGTCTTGGTGCGGGACGAACCCTCCGAGACAATCTCGGAGGCCCTGAGCCTGCAGGCAAGGCGCTGCCGCCTACAGGGTCGACATGAAGCATCTGCGGGCATTATAGCTTCTTCGCAGACAAATAAAATCCATCCCAAAGCTCGACTTTATGCTGAAGAGGAACCCTATAAGGAATACCTTGGGTTCCTAAATTCACATTTATCACATACAAATCAGTGGGTTGTCGCATCAGTGCGGTTTGCAATATTTGCTGCATTGCACCAATGGATAAATTTCATCATAGCCATGAATTGTCGATATGCCCTGCCGATTCGTGCCATCTGCAGGTGGACAGGGCACTGAAAGCAGCCAAGCGAGTAGGAACAAGTGCCGGCTGGCGCTCCCTGTGTGCCCCTTGGTGTGCAACGGCCCTGCCTGCCACTGAGAGCAATACGGCGGAGCAGGGCGATGTGGGCGCGGGAGAAAGGGTAGGGGAGGTGTTGGCTCAGCGCAGGCTGATGAGGCGCCAGCCCTGATCCAGGGCGTGCTGGCGCAACCTGGGGTCGGGGTCGACGGCCACCGGGTGGTCCACCTGCTCCAACAGTGGCAGATCGTTATGAGAGTCGCTGTAGAACCAGGCACCATCCATGGTCACGCCGCGACCTTCGAGCCACTGCTCAAGCCGCACGACCTTGCCTTCTCGGTAGCTTGGCGTGCCGGTGACACGGCCGGTATAGCGCCCGTTATGAATTTCCGGCTCGACGGCAATCAGGTTATCGATACCCAATCGCTCGGCGATGGGGCCGGTGATGAAGCGATTGGTCGCCGTAATGATCAGTAGGGTGTCGCCTCGCGTACGGTGGCGTGCCACCAGCTCCTCGCCGCGCGTCAGAATGGCCGGTTCGATTTTGCTGGCCATGAACTGTTGGTGCCAGGCGGCCAGCTGCTCGGGGGTGTTTTCGGCCAGCGGCTTCAGGGCAACTTCAAGGAAGGCATGCATATCGAGGGTGCCGTTCTCGTAATCGCGCATGAAGCGTTCGTTGGCCTCCCGGTAGGCAACCGGGTCGACTGCGCCCTGTTCGAGCAGGAACTCTCCCCAGGCATGATCGCTATCGATGCCGATCAGGGTGTTGTCAAGATCGAAGATGGCCAGGCTCAAGGCACACTCCTTGTAGTGTTGGCGGAGGACGACAGGGGGTGCGCCAAAGGGCTTGTGCCGCAGGGCGTGAACCTGTCGCCGGGAGGCAACTGAATCAAGGGCGGATTATTGCAGAGTGGTTCGGCATTGAACACCGCTGCAGCTGGGCGCTGTGAAGTGTATTGATGCCCTTTCCAGCTTTGTGGAAGAATGGCCTCAATATTGGATTCATAAGGTGATGTCCGTGATCGACGCTGACGGCTTTCGCCCCAATGTTGGCATTATCATTGCCAACCACGAGGGCCAGCTGCTTTGGGCGCGTCGGGTAGGACAAAATGCGTGGCAGTTTCCCCAGGGAGGCATCCAGGCCAACGAGACACCGCAACAGGCCCTGTACCGGGAGCTGAAAGAAGAGATCGGCCTTACCGAGGCCGATGTCGAACTGCTCGCCTGTACCCGAGGGTGGCTGCGCTACCGTCTGCCACGACGCATGATACGAACCCATTCACGGCCGGTATGCATCGGCCAAAAGCAGAAATGGTTTTTGCTGAGGATCCGCTGTACCGACAGCCGGGTCTGCATGGATACCACCCCCAAGCCTGAGTTCGATGGTTGGCGCTGGGTGAGCTACTGGTATCCCTTGGGGCAGGTGGTGCCCTTCAAGCGAGAGGTCTACCGCCGCGCTCTGCGCGAGCTGGCCCCCCGCGCGCAGCGACTGGCTCTGGGGGGCGACTGACCCCGGGCCGGGCGCCGACATTCAAGCCGGCGGCAATTCAAACCGACAATGACAAGAAGAACGCTCATGCTCGACGTGCTACGTCGTATCGTCCAGGAGGTCAACGAGGCGCGCAGCCTGGGTGCCGCGCTCTCGACCATGGTCCGTCGCATCCGCAAGGCCATGCGCACCGACGTTTGTTCTTTCTATCTTTACGACGTCGAGTTAGAGCGCTTGGTGTTGATGGAAACCATCGGGCTGCATTCGCGTGCCGTCAAGCAGGTCAGCATGCCCTTGGGTGAAGGTCTGGTCGGGCTTGTCGGTCAACGCGAGGAGCCGCTCAACCTGGAAGATGCGCCGGCGCATCCGCAGTTTCGTTACTTCGAAGAAACCGGTGAAGAGCGTTTTTCGAGCTTTCTCGGGGTGCCGATCATCCACCAGCGCCGCATGCTTGGCGTCCTGGTCGTGCAGCAGCAGGACAAGCGGCGCTATGACGAGGGCGATGAGGCCTTCCTGGTGACCATGGCCGCCCAGCTGGGCGGGGTGCTGGCCCATGCGCTGGCCACCGGCGCTTTGAGTAGCCCGGTGAGGGCCGACGGCCAGGCCATGTTCACTGGGGTTGCCGCCTCGCCGGGCATGGCGATTGGTGACGCCGTGGTGATTGCCCCACCCGCTGACCTGGACAGCGTGCCTGACTTGATTCCTACCGATATCGATTACGAGATCGCCAGGCTCAAGGAGGCAATCCTCAAGGTGCGTGATGAACTGCGCGCCACGGGCGAACGCCTGGCCAGCCGGATCAGTGCCCAAGAGTTGGCATTGTTCGAGGTCTACCAGCAGATGCTCAGCGAGGCGGCCCTTGGGCAGGAGGTCGAGAAGCGTATCCGCGAAGGGCAGTGGGCGCCCGGCGCCCTGGCCGACGTGGTGCGCCGCCATGTGCAGTACCTGGAGCGAGTCGACGACAACTATCTGCGTGAGCGTGCGGCCGACGTGCGCGACCTGGGCCGACGTGTGTTGGCGCATCTTCAGGAAGAAAGCGCTGAGACGCCCTCTACCTATCCTGAGCGGACCATTCTGGTTGGTGACGAGATCAGCGTGGCGACCCTTGGCGAGGTTCCTCGCGGCAAGCTCGCCGGCCTGGTATCGATTCGCGGCTCCAGCACCTCTCACGTAGCGATCCTGGCCCGGGCGATGGGTGTGCCGACTGTACTCGGCATGGTCGATCTGCCGCTGACGCGACTCAACGGCGCGCCGGTGATCCTCGACGGGCATCGTGGCCGGCTGTTCGTGCGTCCCGCAGAGGAACTCAACCGGCACTATCAGAACCTGATCGCCGAGGAAGATGCACTGGCCGAGGTGCTCGAGCACGAGCAGGACCTGCCCAGCGAAACGCCTGATGCTCATGTGATGAAGCTGATGGTCAACACCGGCCTGGCCGTGGATGCGGTCGCGTCACTCAAGCCGCGTGTCAGTGGGGTAGGGCTCTATCGAACCGAAGTGCCATTCATGATTACGGAGCGCTTCCCTGGCGAGCAGGAGCAGACTCGGCTATATCGCGACCAACTCGAGAGTTTTGCGCCACTGCCAGTGGTGATGCGCACCCTGGATATCGGCGGCGACAAGGATTTGCCCTATTTTCCCATCGAGGAAGCCAACCCCTTCCTTGGCTGGCGTGGCATTCGCGTGACGCTGGACCATCCCGAGGTGTTGATGGTCCAGCTGCGCGCCATGCTTCGGGCATCCCATGGCCTGGATAATTTGCAGATCCTGCTGCCGATGATCACTAACGTCGAGGAGGTCGACAGTGCCCTGCGCCTGATCGACCGAGCCCAGGCCGAGCTAGAAGAGGAGGGTATGCTGATCGAGCGCCCGCAAATTGGCGTGATGATCGAAGTGCCGGCCACGCTCTTCCAGCTTGGAGCACTGGCCGAGCGGGTGGACTTCTTCTCGGTGGGCAGTAATGACCTGACTCAGTATCTGCTGGCGGTGGATCGCAACAACCCACGGGTGGCCGAGCTCTATGATCCTTGCCATCCGGGCGTTCTGTCCGCGCTCGCACGCCTGGCCGATGAGGCCTCTGCGCTTGCCATGCCGACGTCGGTATGTGGCGAGCTGGCGGGGGATCCGGCCGGGGCACTGCTGTTGATGGGAATGGGCTTCGATACCCTGTCGATGAATGCTCCCAGTTTGCCACGAGTACGAGCCGCCATTCGTCGCGTATCCTTGCCGGCGGCCCAGGCACTCGTGCAGGAAACCCTGTCGCTGTCGACGCCTTCGGCGGTGCGCGCCCACCTCAATGCCCGGTTGGGTGAGTGGCAGCTTGCACACCTGCTTCCGCCCAGGGACTAGGACTAGGGGCTAAGTCGATTTTCGAGAGGGATGTTGCCTGGATCGTGCCTGGATCGTGCCTGGAAAGCGAAGCTCAGTAGGCGGGGCTGAAAGCCAGGGTGATAAAGGCGGCAGATATCATGCCTGCAGCGTGCTATCCCAATGTTCTGTCGAGACCGATAGGTTTGTTTCGCCGAGGTTGCTGGCGTTGGCGCCAAAGCGGCGTTCGCCGAGTTCGAGGTGGCCGTTGCGGTGCCATTCCAGCCAAGTGGTGGCGCGGGTGCCATAGGTCTCGCCAACAATGAAGGGCGGGGCCAGCTGGCGCTCAAGGGTGAGGCCGACCCCGGTGTCGGGCAGTGCCTGATCGTTGACGTCGAGGCATGGCTGGCGCATTACGGCCAGTGCCAACTGCGGCCAGTTGCCTTTGGCGAGGCTGTCGGCCAGTCCCTGGCGTGCAAGGGTCAGCTTGGGCCAGGGCGTGTCGAGCCTGGCATTCGAGAGACCGTGCAGGCCTGCGGTCAGGCGCTTGAGCTGAACGGTATCTCGACCGCGGTGCAGGTGCCAGAGGCCTGAGTGATCGCCTACTAACAGGTTAAAGCCCGCGTAACCATAGGCTCCGCCATTGGCCAGCGTCTCCAGCCAAGCCGAGAGGTCATCCACTTTTAGGGCCTCGGGTACCAGGTGTCCCCGGCTAGGGCCGTCGGTCGGCGGCTCGATAGCGGGATCGCGGACATTGGTTACAGCGGCAAAGCGTCCCCGGCGGTGCACGGCTAGCCAGCTGCCACCGGCGACCAGGTCGCGACCGCCGATGATATCCGGTTCCTCGTTCCATGCCCCCAAGGGCGCGCTGGGCCGCGCGAAGAATTCATCCCGGTTGGCCACCAGGCGCAACCAGGCAGAAGCGTGGGGTCGGTAGTCGAAAGCGATCAGGCACATGCCGCCACTTTACCCTGCGACGCCGAAGCCGCAAAGTCTGATAGGCGCGTGGCTATTGCGGTATCTTTCCTGCCCGGGTCTTCGTCCCTGCCATAAGCATGGTGGTGCTTGGCAGAGAGGCAATAGGCGATATGCTTTGTATGTAGGCGATTGCCGACATCGGCAATCGGTTTCATGACAGGGTTCCCACAGCCACGTACACTCAGCCAATCTTCGACCGATGAACCGAAAAGGCAGTCAATGCGAGTGGAAACGCGTCCAGATAGCCTCTGGCAGCGGCTGATATGGCCGGTGCTATGGCCTCTGTTGCTGGCCGAAGCATCACTGGTGACGCTGTGCGCCGTGGCCTGGATCATGATATGGCGGGCATCGCTTGCGGTACACAGCACGTCGCTTGCACTGGCTGTGCTGATGCTGGTGCTGCTGGTCGGCACCGGGCTGATCGTCAGCATTTTCCTCGTCATGGTTCGTCATCGTCTGCAGCGCTGGGAAACTCACCTCGGCGTGCCCTACGAGCGTCTCGAAAGGCTGTTGCGCGAAGTCCAGAAGGAACTGCCCAGTTGGCTAAAGCCTAAGCGCGTTCACCTGGGAGGTGCTCAGATGGGCAGTCCCGTGACGCGTTTGGAATCCCTGCTCGACAGCCTTGATACCTTGTTGAGTCGACTGACCGAACGTCCTCAGCTCGAGCAGATGCTGGCAGGCTTGTCGATGCCGGCCTTCATGATGCGCAATGATGTGTTGGTGGATGCCAATACCGCCTTTGAGCAACTGATGGGCTGCAGCAAGGCAGACCTCAAGGGGTTGAGTGCTCAGTGCATGCTTCGCTGCGAAGCCCCTGCTGCCGAGTGGGCCAAGGTGCGGTTGCATGATAGCAAGGGCGGCTGGCATGGGCTGCGCATGCTGTCATTACGCGATCGTCATGACCATGAACTCTGCATCCTCGACTCGGTGGACAGTGTGCCGGATTATTCCGGTCAGTTGGTCCAGGCCCGCGATCGCGCGCGAGAAGACTCGCGACTCAAGTCGACTTACATGACCTTGCTGCAGCGTGAGCTCGAGCCCGTGGTCCAGGAACTCAGCCAGTATTTCACCGACGATGCCGCCCCTCCGGGGCAGGAGCGCTTGCGTGAACGCTTGGCCGATATTACCGCCTTGGTCACAAGCCTTTCGGAACCGATGCCGGAGTTGCTGGGTCAACCTTCTGAGCCCGCTGAAAAAAGCGACAAGGTGCCGTACTGGCCCAAGGTGCTGGTCGTCGATGACGGTCCGGTCAATAGCATGCTGGCGCGTAATGTTCTCGAAGCCGAGGGCTTCGACGTCGATGTGGCCGAGAGCGGCGAAGAGGCGCTGAAACTCGCCGCAGAGCAGTTCTACGACCTGGTGTTCATGGATATTTACATGCCTACGCTCGATGGCTTGGAGACCAGTCGCCGCTGGCGAGCGCGGGAGACATTACGTGAGACCGAAAGCGGTGAGGGTGAGCGAAGCGTGTTGATTGCCCTGACCGCTAACGCTAGCAAGGCCGATTGCGAGAACTTCAGGTCCGCCGGCATGGACGATCATTTGGCCAAGCCCTATCGTCCTCAGGCGCTGATCAAGATGATCTGGCGCTGGTTGCCGGGGCTGGGTCGCGCCTCTGGCTGAGATGGCTGCTCACTTTCCGCACTTTTTCACACATCTCATTACTTCAATACATCTGGATACAAGATGCTGAATTACCCCGCGATCGATCCGGTAGCCATTGCCTTTGGTCCTTTCAAGGTTCACTGGTACGGCCTCATGTATGTGATCGGCTTTGTTGCCGCCTGGTGGCTAGGCCGTCGTCGCGCCAGCCGGGTAGGTCTCTCTGGCGATGATGTGGGGGATCTGATTTTCTATGCCGCCATCGGCGTCGTTGTGGGTGGTCGGCTGGGGTATGCCTTCTTCTATGGTCTCGACCGCCTGCTCGCCGATCCGTTATGGCTGTTTCAGGTCTGGGATGGCGGCATGAGCTTCCACGGCGGGCTGCTTGGCGTGCTCGTGGCGGCATTGCTGTTTGCTCGCAAGCATCGATTGGCCTTTTTCCAGTTGACCGATTTCGTGGCACCGCTGGTACCGATCGGCCTGGGCGCTGGGCGGATCGGGAACTTCATCAATACCGAGCTCCCCGGCCGGTTGACCGACCTGCCATGGGGGATGCCTTTTCCCGGCATGGGGCCGGCCCCTCGTCACCCCTCGTCTCTCTACGAAGCCGTTCTCGAGGGGGCGGTGCTGTTCACCATTCTGTGGTGGGTGTCCGCGACCCCGCGGCGTCGCGGACTGGTGTCGGGACTCTTCCTGGTCTGCTATGGCGGTTTCCGCTTCTTGATTGAGTTCGTGCGCCTGCCTGACCCACAGCTGGGCTTCATCGCCTGGAACTGGCTGACCATGGGCATGTTATTGTCGCTGCCAATGATTCTGGCCGGTGGTTTGCTGATGCTCTGGTCACGCCATCGCCCGGTGGATGATGCCCGCCGCACTGATCCGGCGCGGGCCTGAGCAGCGTTCGCCTGACGGGTACTCATCTGCCCAGGAGCTCTATCCTGGCGAAGTCGCTGGCCTGAAGGGTTGGCGGCGGATTCACTGGCTCAGTACACTACGCCTTTTTGTCACAACCTTTGGCGATACCGTGATGTCAGACGACACGCATGAAGCGGCTCTTCAGACCGAGCCGAATGATCAAGCCTGCGGCGCCCCGGCGCTCGAGCAACCCTACCTGGATTTGATGCGCCATGTGCTCGAACATGGCGCTATCAAGCATGATCGCACCGGTGTCGGCACCAGGAGCGTCTTCGGCCATCAGATGCGTTTCGACCTGGCCCGTGGCTTCCCGCTGCTGACTACCAAGAAGCTGCACCTGCGCTCGATCATTCATGAGCTTTTGTGGTTCCTGGCCGGCGATACCAACATCGCCTATCTGAAAGAAAACGGCGTACGGATCTGGGACGAATGGGCGGACGAGAACGGCGACCTGGGCCCGGTCTATGGCTATCAATGGCGCAGCTGGCCGCATCCCCAGGGCGGCCACGTCGATCAGATCGCCAAGGTGATCGAGCAGATCAAGCACAACCCGGACTCGCGTCGCCTGATCGTTTCTGCGTGGAACCCGGCGCTGGTCGACGAGATGGCTCTGCCGCCCTGCCATGCGCTCTTCCAGTTTTATGTCAGTAACGGTCGCCTGTCCTGCCAGCTCTATCAGCGCAGTGCCGATATTTTCCTGGGTGTCCCCTTCAATATCGCCAGCTATGCCCTGCTAACGCAGATGATGGCTCAGGTCTGCGGCCTCGCACCGGGGGAGTTCGTGCATACGCTGGGGGATGCCCACCTGTATTCGAATCACCTGGAACAGGCCGAGCTGCAGCTGTCCCGGCCGCCCTTGGCCGCCCCCTCGCTTTGGCTCAACCCCGAGATCGATGACCTCTTCGCCTTCCGCTTCGAGGACATCCGCATCGATGGCTATGAGGCCCACCCCCATATCAAGGCCAAGGTGGCGGTATGAGCGATACGACCATGCGTGATGCCCAAGAGGCGATAGCATCTATCGAGACCGTGGTGCCGGTGGCGATGATCGCGGCCATGTCCCGTAACCGGGTGATCGGGGTCGATAACCAGCTTCCCTGGTACCTGCCCGAGGATCTCAAGTTCTTCAAGGCCATGACCCAGGGCAAGCCACTTGTGATGGGCCGCAAGACCTTCGAGTCGATCGGCCGCCCACTGCCGGGGCGGCGCAATATCGTGGTTACCCGCGACCCGAGCTTTGAACACCCGGGTGTGAGTGTCTGTCATGACCTGGCCAGCGCTCTGGATCTCGCCGATCAGCAGGCGATGATCGACGGCGTCGAGGAAATCATGGTGATGGGCGGCGCCCAGATCTATGCTCAGGCCTTGCCTCTCGCCAGCCGGCTCTACCTCACCGAAGTCGACATCATCCTTGAAGGAGATGCCTTCTTTCCCGAGTTCGAAGGGCCGTGCTGGCGGCGGGAGCAGGCTGTCGACGGCACACCGGTGCAAGGGCAGCCGGCCTATGCTTTCTGCGAGTATCGGCGCGTCTAGCGTTGCCGGTCAGCGTCAGAATCCGTCGGCGGAAGGCAGGGATGGCAGCGCCGTCGATTAAGGACTCGCCGGTTAAGGGCTGGTCGATGGCCTGCCGGCGGGCGGAGAGTGTCTCGAATCGCCGTTTGGCCATGCACCGTTTGTCAGAAAGGTCAGGGTGGCACACACTTGCCTAGGGTGGCTTGAGTAAATGCCGGGCCGGGCTTTCCGGCCCGCGTTCGAGCGGTCAGCATACGGCCTGTTCGGCCGGGACAAGTGGACTGGCCAACTATCGTCAGCCGCGCATGGAGGGGCATGCCTTGAACAATGAACGTACCGCCACCTTGCTGGCGACGCTTGAAGCCTGCGCCACAGCGCAGGTCGATGAGTTGGTGAGAGCGCGAGGGCAGGTGGCGGCGCTCCAGGAGCAAAATCACCGGCTCGAGGCTCGCAATCGTGAGCTCGAACGCTACAGCCATGAGCTTGAGCGGCAGAGCCATGAGCTTGAGCGGCAGAGCCATGAGCTCGAGCAGCAGCACCACGAGCTGGCCCTTAAACACCAGGAACTTGAAGCCAAGTGCCGCGAACTCGAAGAAAAATTCGCGCGCGCGCCGCATACCGCCGATGGCCATGCGCACCCCCGTAGCCAGGGGTTGGCGGCCTTGCTGGCCCATCGCACTCGGCCCGTTGCTCATGATGCGTCATCGTCAACTCCGCACACTCAAAGCACATCAGATCGGTCTACTTCGTCTGACGATGACCCTGATGCCGCCGCCATGACGCCTCCAGGGCAAGAGCCATCAGCGGAAGAAGCCGCAGCGCAAGAATCTGTATCGCCCGCAGCGCAAGAATCTGTATCGAAAGCACCTACAGCGAAAGCACCTGCAGCGAAAGAAACCGGGTCGTCTGCCCCGGCCTCTGATGTGCAAGCCAGTGATGGAAACGCTCAGGCCTCGCTGCCGATTGGGGAAGCCCCATCTCCCCAGGCGCTCCTGAACCAATGGTACCGTCGCTATCCGGATGCCTTTTTCAAAGGGCATACCCGGCCGCTGAGGGTGGGTATTCACGAGGACTTGCTGGCCCGCGAACCCTGGCCCGAGAAGCTGGTGCGCCGCGCGCTGGCCTGCTATGTGCACCTGCCCCGGTACCTGAAAGCGGTGCGTGAACATGCCGAACGGGTTGGGCTAGATGGCGAGGTCGAAGGCCCGGTCACCGAAGGTGAGGCTCGCTATGCGCGCAAGAAACTCGAAGAGCTGCGCGCCCAGCAGCAGCTAGAGCGTTCGGGCAAGGCAACTTCTCCTGACGGCAAACCGAGGGCTGATAGGAAGGGTGCCGACAACAAGCAGGACGCTCACAAGCAGGCCAGTAGCAAAAACCGCAAGCGGGCAGAGCGACAAACAGGGCGGCAGGACGGCGCGGGTCCGGGCAGCGCGCGGGCCAATGATGCGGCCTCTGAGCATCGGTCTGCCGGCGCGCACAAGGCGCAGCCGGCCTCATCTGCTGTTGCCGATCCATCATCAGAGGCGCCCGCCGAGCGCCTGGAACGCAAGCTCGGGGCGCTGCTTGCCAAGCACTCCTCGCGCTGAGGTCCCGCGAAAGAGTCCCGCGAAACAGTTCCACGAAAGAGTCCTGCTTACTCAAGAGTCCCGCTAAAGAGTCCCGCGAAAAATCGATAAAGCGTTGATGATCACGGCTTTGCGTCGACGCAACGACCATGGATGATGGGCGCCGCTGATCGTCATCGCATTGTCACACCGGCATGCCACCCTCGTGCCGCTGCATGACTCGTGAAGAGACAGCAGTGAGTAGAAAGCGTTCCATATGCATCGTGCATCGAGATTAAAAACAGTGTTTTTTCTTGTTGCACTCCGGAAAATCCCGGTATATGGTTTGCCTGCGAGCATTGGATTATAACAAGGCCAATATCGGATAGACGCTTGGGTTTGAGCAGTATGCCCGGGCGGGAAAACCGAAAGGCCGGCTGCATCAAGCAGCATTCACGATCGAAACCTGAAGCTAGTCATACAAAGGACTTATCGCGATGAAAAAGACACTCTTAGCGACTGCTATCGCCGGCGCCATGGTAGTTTCCGCCTCTGCCTCCGCTGCTACCGTCTACAACCAGGACGGCACCAAGCTGGATATCTACGGCAACATCCAGATGGTTTACGTTTCTAGCAAAGAAGATGTTTCTGCAGACGGCCAGCCGCGCGACGTTCAGACTACTGACGAAATCGCCGATAACGGCTCTACCTTCGGCTTCGCCGCCGAGCACGCCATCACCAGCGACGTGACCGGTTACCTGAAGCTCGAGTTCGACGACTTCAAGGCCGACGAAATGAAGACCGCTGGCCGCGATTCCGGCGACCAGGCCTACGTCGGTGCCAAGGGCTCCTTCGGTGACGTGCGTGTCGGCTCCTACGATCCGCTGATCGATGACTGGATTCAGGACCCGATCACCAACAACGAATACTTCGACGTTTCCGACTCCTATTCCGAGGGTGTCGATGAAGGTATCGTCGAAACCGATAAGCTGACCTACACCTCACCGTCCTTCAGCGGCCTGCAGTTCGCGCTGGGTACCCAGTACAAGGGTGACGCTGAAGACGAGAACCTCAGCGATTCCGGCGAAGCCTCCTTCTTCGGCGGTGCCAAGTACACCGTTGGTGCCTTCTCCCTCGCCGCTGTCTACGACAACCTCGACACCTTCGACGTTACCACTACGCCGGAAACCGATTGGGGCGATCAGTACGGTGTAACTGCTCAGTACACCGTCGGTGCACTGCGCCTCTCTGCCAAGTACGAGCAGTTCGACGACGGCAGCGATGCAGAGAACGACATCGACTTCGCCGCTCTGGGCGCGCGCTACGGCTACGGCATGGGCGACGTCTACGGCGCCGTGCAGGAAGTCAGCTACGATGAGTCCGATGTTGATGACCGCACCGAAGTTATTGTTGGCGGCACCTACAACATCTCCAGCGCCATGTATACCTACATCGAAGTCGCTACTCGCGACAACGCTGATGACGAAGGCGACGGTGTTGCTACCGGTATCACCTACCTGTTCTAAGCCTTTCGCTTTCGGGGTTTGACCCCGCAGCCTCAGGCTTATATAACGAAAGCCGGCCCCCTGGGCCGGCTTTTTTCGTCTTGATGAGAGGTCCCATGAAACAGCCCATTGTCAGCGGGGTGCTGGTTGCCCTTGGCCTTACGCTGATCAGCAGTGTCAGCCTGGCCAGTGCCGTTGAAGATCGCTTTCGTGAGGAAGGCAAAGCGATGGATTTGACCGGCTTCCTGCAGCCGGAGAATGACGCTCGCAGCCAGAGCTTCAACTACGATGGCGTGCACGAGCATGCCTTTACGGTCGATACGGCCGGTGACTACCTGTTCAAAAGCGATGTGCCCGGCGGCCAGTCGGAAGACTACCGGATCAAGGCGACGCTGCTGGATAGTGATGGGGGCGTGATCGCCCGCGGCGATGCCCTGGGTCAGAACGGCGGCCTGGAAATGCGCCAACGCCTCGAGCCCGGCGACTATGTGCTGAGAGTCGAGGGGCAGAAGTATGGTTCCAAGGGCTCGCGGGGCAACAGCTTTTTCGTCACCGTGACGGGCTTCGACGATCAGGGCAAGCGTACCGATGTGCTGGATGATGGTGGCACGGTTACGGCAAGCGTCGATCGCGAGGGCAACCGTAGCGCCTTCGTTAATGATGATGATGCGGTGACTGCTCTGGCGGCACCGGCCGCGACTACCGCTAGCCAGTCGAGCCAACCGAGCCAACCGAGCCAACCGAGCCAACCCGAGGCGCCGGACGCTTCCGCAACGCCTGAAACCGCATCACAGCCGGCTGCGCCTGCCACAGCGACGCAGGCGCAAACCTTTCAGACCATCGTGACCGACGTGAAGATTCGTGCCCGCGGCGAGGTACTGTCGTTCGAAGTCCAGAAACCCGGTGCCGTGGCGATCACCACTTCGACCTATCCGACCGGCTATGAAGGCACCTACCGGATCGAGCTCGAGGTACGGGATGAGGCCGGCAAGGTCGTGATGCGAGATGCCGGTGAAGGCTTCGATGGCGATGTCGATCTTGAAACACGCCTCGAACCCGGCAAGTACCGTATCTGGGTCAATGGCCAGAAATTTGGCTCGGCAATGACGGGCGTCAACAACTATGAGCTGCGCGTCAAGCAACTCGACTGAGGCGCGTTATTGCGTGCTTGTCTGCTTTTCTGGCATCGAGGCAGACAGAGCAGAGCGCCTGGGTAAACGCCAGGGTGGCAGAGAAAGGCCTGCCAGGATGGCAGGCTCTTCTCTGGCTGGAAGGCTCTTCTCTGGATGGAAGGCTCTTCTCTGGATGGAAGGCAGGCCGCAGATCTGCTGGCCTGACGGTCGGCCTCAGGAGTCGCTGTCTTCCTCGTCGAGCATCATTTGAATCAAGGCTTCAAGCTCCTTCACCTGGGTTTCCAGCGCCTCGACCCTGGACGCCTCTGATGTGGCGGTCTGTTCGCTAATTTTCGCCATGCGTTCCTCGATGGCGGCAGAATCCATCGCCAGGGCCGATCCCGCAAGCAACAATGATGCCATCAGTCCTGTCGTCAGTGTGGTCAGGTTCATCGATGTCTTCATCTCGCACCTCGCCTGTAGTCACCCCTTGTCGCCGTGCTGTATAGCCAGGCCTTATCGCCACTCGATGGGGTGAGGTAGTGGAAGCCAAGCGTTGTCCGCGTCGGAGCGGCTTAGAAACAGCTTCTGGCTTTGGCTTCAAGATCCCTTTATGGGTCCTGTGTATTGGTAGAAGACGGGGGAGGTTCCTTACATCTCTTGCGGGGTCAACGATGCTGGGCTCAGGTGTTTTCTCAATACGTCGCTGCACATCAGGAGTGGCGGTAAATGTATGTGTTGTATGGTGTTATTGATCGAGGCTGGTGGATGTCAGGCAATAGGCGCCATCGTGCATCCAAACAAGAGTCAATTTTGCTCGGTTTCCTTAGCATAATAGATAGCGACGCTAAGAATATTAAATGATCCTTGTCATGATAAAATGTAAGGGTATTAAGTCATGAGTTATTAGGGTTTTCAGCATGATGCGAATTCTGAGCACGCTTCATTCCCGCCTCATGCTGTGGATCGGCATCGGTTGGAGTGTATTGGTCGTCGCGACGCTGGCGTTTACCTACCTGACGGGCAGCGAGCTGATTCGTCAGGCCAATATCAGCCACCTCAACTATGAAGCCGGGCTGATCGCCCGTCAGGTCGATCGCTCGATTGAGCAACGCATTGAAGCACTTGAACGCCTTGCCGATGGCATCAGTCCGCGGCTTGCGAGCGCATCTGGCGAAGCCCTGATCACGAGCCCCCCGCTGCTTGCCCTATTTGATCGCCTGGCGCTTGTCTCTCAAGAGGGCAAGGTCACCGCCAGTTATCCTCGTTTGGAACGCTTGAATGGGGTCGATGTCACGGATCGCGACTACTTTCGGTTTGCTCGTGCCGTGGTGAGGCCCTATGTCAGCGATCCGCTGTTAAGTAAAGCGTCTGGCAAGCCGTTCGTGATGGTGACAGTGCCACTGGCGGATGAGCGGGGAGGCTTTGCTGGCCAATTGGTTGGGGCGGTGAATGTCGAGACCAGCAGTTTCTTCGATAGCCTCAGGCGTATTCGTATCGGCAATGATGGCTTCGCCTCTCTGATCAGCTCTTCCGGCATCTTGCTTTCGCACCCTGATAACCGCTTGGTCATGCAGCAGGCTGACAGTAACGGTAACGACAGTCTGCGTGAACAAGCCTTGCTGGGATGGCAGGGAGCCGGCCAGGGCAAGCTGGCCGATGGTACCGAGGCCCTGCGAGCCTATGCGCAGGCCTGGAGTGCGGGTTGGGTCGTCCAGGTCACCCGGCCGATGTCTCAGGTGCAGGCGCCCATTGGGCTGCTGGTGGAGAAACTATGGTGGGTTGGCCTGGTGACCATCGTGCTGATGCTACCGCTCCTGTGGTGGCTGCTGAAGCTGGCACTGGGATCGCTGCATCGTCTGGAACATCAAATCAGTCAGGTGGCTGCGGGTGAGCGTAAGCGGGTGGATATTCACTCACGGATGAGCGAGCTGAGCCAGTTGGGCACGACATTTAACCGCCTTCAACGCCAGACAGAAGAGGCGACGGCCAGCCTTCATGAGCGCCAGGCTTTCCTTGATGCGGTGCTGGCTTCGTCGCCGGTGGGTATGTTCGTGGCGTCACCCGATGGCGAGGTGGACTACATGAATCCCGCGCTGGCTGAGTTGACTGGCTACCAGGGTGATGATCTCCATAGTAAAGATTGGATGCAGCATATTCATCCCGAAGACCGCGATGACTTCGTTGACCTGTGGCGCGCGGCCATGCGGCATGGTCGCGATTTCCTGCGCCAGGTGCGTTATTTGCGGGCTAGTGGCGAGGTGCTCTGGCTTGAGGTGCACACTGGGCAAGTCATGAAATGGCAAGCGTTGCTGGGTCATGTTGGGACGGTCAAGGACATTACGCTGCGCCGCGAACAAGAGGCGTTGCAACGCTGGGAGGCCGAGCACGACCCGCTGACAGGCCTGCTCAATCGTCGAGGCTTCGAGCGTCGCCTTGAAGAGGCCTTTATCGAATGGCAGCAGCGAGACCAGCAGTCCGTCTTGATGATTTTCGACCTGGATCACTTCAAGCCGATCAATGACGAGGGTGGCCATGCGTTGGGCGATGAGATGCTGCGAGCCATTGCCGGCGCGATTGCGCCGCTGGTGCGCAAGAATGATTATGTGGCCCGCCAAGGGGGAGATGAATTTGCGATTCTCATGCCCAGCTGCACTCTTGCGCAGGCGCGAACGGTGTCAAGACGACTGCTTGAAACGGTGGCAGACCTGAGCGTATCGGCGGAGGGTAAAGCCTATCGTGTCACCTTGAGCCTGGGCGCTGCTTGCTTTTTCGTCACTGATACGACTATCGATGAGATCCTGGCGCGTGCCGATGACGCCAGCTATCAGGCCAAGCGGAAGGGGCGTAACCGGACCATTGAGAGCGTTGTGCCTGTCTGATTGGTCAAGTGGAGTTCAATTGAGTGGAATTCAAGTGAATGGCTGGGTTGAATAGCTGGGTTGAATCGTCGGGTTGAATGCAATAATCGAGATGGATACCGCATCACCTGCCGTACCGATCATCACGGCCACCCCGTCGTTGAGTGTGTTCATGACATTGATGGCGGCGAGACGCCAGCATTTATGATCTAGAACGAAGACGGTCAACGCTGGGTTCACTGCAAGCAATGCCAACGAGGCAATGACTGCGATCTGTGAGGCGCATGTTATGCCAGCGGCAAAGAGACTAGCCCCTGCCATTTGGCCGGGGCTTTTGCTCATGGTGTCCATTGGGTGTCCGCTGGGATAGCCCGTGCTGCATGGTGCGCGGTGACAGGGGAAAACGTGGCAATCATGCGGGCGTCATGGCGCCCCCTGAAGGATTCGAACCTTCGACCTATCCCTTAGGAGGGGATTGCTCTATCCAGCTGAGCTAAGGGGGCTTTGGCAGAAGCCGTATTATAAGCGCCTGATGGCACGAGATAAACCCGTATCTTGTGGTTCATAGCTTACGCAGCGGATAACGGGGCGACGCCGTTTCGCATAAGTAACTTTCATGTAACTCGTCAAGAGGCATCGGCTTGCCAATCAGATAGCCTTGGGCCATGTCGCAGCCCAATTCCCGGATGCTGGTCAGTTGGGATTCGGTTTCGACGCCTTCGGCGAGTACCTCGCGTTGCATGGCGTGCCCCATAGCCACAATTCCACTGATGTACTGGCGTTGAGCTGGGCGCGTATCCACGTGCTTCACTGCGCTGTGATCGATTTTGATGGTGTGCAGCGGCAATTGGCTGGCGTAGGTGATCGAAGAAATGCCGGAGCCGAAGTCGTCCAGGGCAATGTGTGCGCTTTGATTGCGCGCCTCGTTCAGCAGGCTGCATGCCAGGTCCAGATCATGGAAGTGCGTGGATTCGAGCACTTCGGCAATCAGGAAGGGGGCGCTGAGATCATATCGGTGGCGGGTGGCGGTTAGCGCTTCAATGAAAGCGCCTGTTTCTATCTGGTCCTGGCTCAGGTTGACCCCAATCAAGGCATGATAGCCTTGGCGACGCAGCAGGTCGGCCATCTGGCCTGCTTGGTCGATCAGCCAGCGTCCGAAAGGCAAGCTCATCGATGAATGGATGATAGTGTCGATGAAGTGCTGAGGGCCAAGAACCCCCTTTTCGGGATGACGCCAGCGCGCCAGGGCTTCGAAGCTGATGACCTCATTGGTCGCCAGAGAGAGAACGGGCTGGAAAAAAAGCTCGATTTCGCCTCGGTCGAAGGCGGCCTTGATGCGCATGTGCGCGTCTTCGGCCATTGACTCGGTGAGGCGAGAGTCGGCCACGGCGATGCAATTCTTGCCTTGCTGCTTGGCTTCATACATGGCGGCATCGGCGGCGTCCAGCAGTGCCGAGCTGGTGGTGTCATGAGTGGTGGTAAAGGCGATGCCCACCGACGCCGAGACCGTCACCAGCTCACCGTTGTCTAGTGCGAAGGGCTGGACAATATCATCGAGGACCTTCTTGGCGACCTTGCGCGCTTTTTCGGCCGTACCGAGACCGTTCAGTGCAATCACGAATTCGTCACCGCCGAAGCGAGCCGTCAGGTCGTTGGCGCGCATCAGGCGCTTGAGTCGACGGCTGATCTCCACCAGCAGTTCGTCACCGCTGGCATGGCCAAAGCGGTCGTTGATCGGCTTGAAGTCATCGAGATCGAGAAACAGCACGGCAATGCCCGTTTGGGTGAACTCCAGGCTCTCGAGCTGGCGCTCCAGCAAGATATTGAAATGGCCTCGATTGAATAACCCCGTCAGCGTGTCGTAGCTTGCCATGCGCTCCAGGCGTGCTTGGTTCAGGCGACGCTGAGTAATATCGCGGAACACGCCGATATAGTTGATGATCTCACCATGATCATTGCGAATGGCCGAGATGGTGGTGTTCTCGATCAACTGGCTGCCGTCCTTGCGCGTATTCCAGATGTCGCCCGTCCAGAAGCCTCGCTCTTCGACGGCGGCAAACATGCTCTGGTAGAAGCCGGAGTCGTGCTTGCCCGATGACAGCAAATTGGGACGCTTGCCCAATACCTCTTCCTGTTTATAACCGGTCAGGCGAGTGAAGGCGGGGTTGGTATCGATGATTCGTTTGCTGGCATCAGTGACCAGAATGCCGTCGTGAGTGTTGCGGAAGACGGCCTGAGTCAGTTCCAGTTGCTTCCAGTCCCGCTCACGCTCACTGACATCGCGCTGAAGCCCCACCAGCAAGCGGCGGCCAGATCCGGTATGTATGGTCGAAAGACTGAGCTCGTTCCAGAACTCTGTGTTATCTCTGCGCCTGTTTTTCAGCGTCAGCGTGATCGGGGTGCCTTGTTCAATGGCGACGCCTAGCTGCTTGATCGCTTCCGGATCGGTATCTGGGGCTTGCAGAAAACGGCAGGAGTGGCCGATCACATCGTCGCGACGGTACCCGGTCAGGCATTCGAAAGCTTCGTTGACGTAAATCAAGGGGTTATCATGCAGGTCGCCGTCGGCCACTGAAATTGCCAGGCTAGGAGAATCCAGTAGTTTGGTCAGTTGGTCGGGCAGGGTGGCAAGCTGAGTCAATGGTGTTGTTCCCGGCGTAGGAAAGCGTATCGCACCGTTGCGCTTGGCGCAGGCGATCGGTAATTAATGATTGTTAGCTAATTAAAAGATATGAGGTTTTTGGTTATAATTAATGATAACCGGAATCATATCGTATCCCGTACACGTCGACCATGTATGTCCATGAGGGCAATGAGTCAGTGGGCGTTTCCAGATAGAATGGCCGTTTGATTCCTTCTTGCCCGGAGCCTTGATGGTCGCCAACTACTCCCCTCATCCCCCGGCGGCGTATTTGTCCGCGAATGGCGATCGCTACTTTGACGGTTTGGCCGATAAGTTCGCTGCAGGGCTCTATGGCAGCGTGCGGGGCGATATTCGCCTCGCCGTGCTCGATCACCTGCTACCACGTCATCTCGAGCTCGCTGGCCAACCGGTACTGGATGTGGGCGGAGGACTTGGCCAGATGTCGCGCTGGTTCGATCAGCGCAGACATCCGGTAACGCTGCTCGAGCCGTCCGGAGAGATGCTGGCACGCGCTCGGCAAGCACTGGCCGACACTCAGGTCGAGCTGATTCAGGCCCCGTTGCAGGCCCTTTCCGAGCGAGCGCCGGGACCCTGGCAGTTGATCGTCTGTCATGCCGTGCTTGAGTGGCTGTCCGACCCGCGTGATGCTCTCATGCGACTGACGGAGGCACTTGCCCCTGGCGGCCAACTGTCGTTGATGGTCTTCAATCGTGATGCCCTGCGGCTCTCCAACGTGGTCAAGGGGAATCTCGACAAGGTGTTGGCGGATCGCCTCGCCGGCACCGGCCAGCGACAGCGCCTCACACCGATCTCGCCATTGACGCATGATCAGATCGAGACCTGGGCCAGCGAAGCGGGGCTCGACATCCAGGCCCGTGCCGGCGTGCGTGTCTTCCATGACTACCTGACGACGCGCGATTTAGCGCCTGAGGCCCTGGACAAACTGGTGGAACTCGAGCGGCGCTACTGCGACGCAGAACCCCACTGGCGACTGGGACGCTACCTGCTGTATACCCTGGCTCGGCCAACCGCTGACGTCGACAGCACGTCAGCTGCCTCCTCTTCATTACCCTTTTCATCCCACCCTTCATCACCCCAGGGAGCCTGACAGATGCCCGCTGAGACTGCTGTTTGCCAGCTGCTGGAGCGCCAAGCCATGGACTACCGTGACTGGCTGTGGGTGGCGCCCCCCCGGGATAGGTGGCTGGAAGGCGGAGAGGGGCGTCTGCTGTCTGCCGATCACGGTGTCGTAGCAGCCTGGCGTAAAGCCGGCAAGGTGGCGTTATCGGCCTTACAGGAGACCCTGGGCACACCGCCCGGGGCCGTGCTGTTTTGGCCCAAAAGCCATGCGCTGGGGGAATGGTGGCTACTCAGGCTTTGCCAGTCCCTGCCGGCCGGAACGCCCTTACAGGTTGTGGGCGAAAACAATGGGGGGATCAAGCGTGTCCTCAAGGTGCTGGCGTCTCTGGGGCTTGGCTGTCGCAAGCGCGACAGCGCTCGCCGCTGCACCCTGTTTGAAACGCGCTTGGAGCCGGTGGGCATCGACCCGGACTTGGCCTGGACGTGTTTCGAGGCGGAGGGGCTGACGCTTGCCAGCCACCCGGGCGTGTTTGGTCATGGCAAGCTCGATGATGGCACCCGGCTGCTGCTCGAGACCTTGCCGTGGATACTGCCGGCTATTGATGCCGAGGCCAAGGATGAGCGTGAGGGCGAGTGGGCAGGGTCGGTACTCGACGTGGGCTGTGGCGACGGCATCCTGGCGGCCTGGTTGGCGCGTCGCGGTGCAGCGGTCACGGCGGTGGACGTCAACGCCTTCGCAGTAGAAGCCACCCGTCGCACTCTTGCTGCCAATCAGTTGGACGGGCAGGCGCTTGAAAGCGATGTATACTCCCGGCTCGAGGGTCGGCGCTTCGATGCCATCGTCAGTAACCCGCCGTTTCACCAGGAGCGGACCATCGACTATGGCCCGGCGGCACGGCTAATCCGCGAGGCGCCAGCGCACCTAGCTCCCGGCGGGCAGCTGGTGCTGGTTGCCAATGCCTTTCTGCCTTATCCGGACCTGCTGGAAGCGGCATTCGGCGGCTTCCGGGTCCTCGCCGATGACCGGCGGTTCCGGGTTTATCTGGCGAAAAAATCGGCGGGTCGTCTGTAGCAGGTTGCTCGCGCCTCGTGAGGAGGGGAGGTCTGCCGGGTCGCCCTAACTCGCCGGAGGAGTGCGGTACTGAATCCCGGTAATCACATAGGTGGTTCGCCCAGCGGGGGCGGCGACCGTCGCTTCCTCGTCCAGCGATTTACCGAGCAGTGCCTTGGCCAGCGGCGCGTCGACGCTGATCCAGCGAAGATCGCTGCGGGTTTCGTCGTGGCCGACGATGCGAATCTCGAGCTCCTCGCCGTTTTCATCCTCGAGGGTGACGAAGGCCCCGAAATAGACCTTGCCGGTATCCGCCGGCAGGCGGTCCACCACCTGCAGCTCATCCAGTCGCTTGGTCAGATAGCGGATACGCGCGATAACGCGGTTCAACTCCTTCTTGTTGTAGGTGTAGTCGGCGTTCTCGCTGCGATCACCGAGCGCCGCCGCCTCACCGACCTTGGCCGAAAGGGCTGGGCGCTTGACCCGGGACAGATGATCGAGGATACCCTTCAGCCGAGCATGGCCCTCAGCGGTGATCAACTGGCTCTTGGGTTCTTGGCGCGGATCCTTGGCGGGGTCCCGCCAGCGCGTCATGTTGCGGCCCTTCATGGCATGGCTCTCTTCAGGTCTATCTTCAGGTCTGGCTTCAGCTGTCTCTTCATCTTTTTCTCCATTGCTCGCTACTCTGCCAGCTACTCTGCTCGCTATCGTTCATAGCGCCCATAAGGAGGCTGTCGGCTGCCCTAACCATGACATTTCGATGCGCGTCTCGTTAAGCACAGGCCTCGTTCATCTTAGGCCCAGGGTCAGACAATGCCATGCCAGGAGCGCGACTACGACGCAAGTCGAGCAGGCATAAAATCAAACGTTCGTTAGAATGCAGTGAAGACAATACCTCCTGCCATCTGCTCGTTTGAGGACGTTCGCCATGCTAGCTCTGTCGTCTCGCTTTACCGCCCTGGTGCTGTGTGGCTGTCTGGCAGCACCGCTGCTTGCCCAGGCCGATGTTGGCACTCAAGGCCAGGCGGCAGCCAATGGTACAAGTACCCAGGCATCCCAAACCGACACTGAAGTGGCTGGCGCTGCCTGGAAAGCCGGCTTGAGCGCATTGGTAGAACGCTTCGAGCGTGTCAGTACCGAACTGCCCGATGACGAGCAGGCCAAGGCCCTCGAGGACCTGGCCGCCGAAGCCCGAGTGCTGAGTGAGCGCTACCCTAACCAGGCCGAGCCGCTGGTATGGCAGGGCATCATTTATGCATCCCAGGCTCGCGCCGAGAGCGGCCTTTCAGCACTGGGGCTTGCCAAGGAAGCCCGGGCGGTGCTCGAACGCGCCGTTGCGCTGGACCCAGACGGTCTCCGGGGCTCGGCCTATGTGACGCTGGGAGCGCTCTATGATCGGGCGCCGGGCTGGCCGCTGGCCTTTGGCGATGACGCCACCGCCGAGCGCATGTTCCAGCGCGCAGTGGCGATTCGCCCCCAGGGCATCGATGTGCACTTCTACTATGCCACTTTCCTGCAAGAGGAGGGACGCATGGATGACGCCCGCACGCATCTCGAGCAAGCCATCAAGGGTCAGGTCAGACCGGCGCGTGCCGCAACGGACGCGGCCCTCCGAGAAGAGGCAAGTCGTCGGCTAGCTAAGCTGGGATGACCAGTGGGGATAAATAAAAAGAGCCTGGAGAAATTCTCTCGACAAGATGTCTTTCCAAGGGAGACACGGCCTGCATCCAGGGCATGACCTAGGCAACAAGATGCAGACGTCATCGCAGGCGAGACGCGGTGCCAGTGGCTGCGCTACTCTTGGTGCCCATGATGCCGACTGATGACCTAACCTCTTTGCCTGATGTAATCGCCGGCCCGCTGCTGCGTCGCTTAAGCCCCGAGCGGCTGGTGCTGTGGCTGGTGGGCAGTCGTGCGCTGCCCCTCGAGCTCGTGCTGATCCCGTCGGACGCTAGCGAAGGGCGGCGGCTGGCGCTCGATGAATCGCACTGTCGCTGCCTGCCGGTGGGACGCCATGCCGTCGTGCACCTGATCGATGTGACGCTCGAGACGCCTCTGCCACAGGACGTGCGCATCGATTACGACCTGGTGATTCGTGATGCCCCGGACAACGCCCGGAGCATCGCCGACTGGGCGCCGCATCTGTGCTATCACGGTGCCGCACTGCCCGGCTTCGTGATCGCTTCCCGGATCGGACAGCTGCTGCACGGTTCCTGTCGCAAGCCTCACCATCCCGGCGGCGACGGTCTGGTGCGCGCCGATGAGTGGCTGGGCGAGCGCTGGGAAGAGGCCGACGAGCGGCCGGCCTGGCTGTTGATGACCGGCGACCAGATATATGCCGACGATGTCGCGGGCCCCATGCTCGCCGCCATTCATGCGCTGATCGCGCGCCTGGGGCTGGTCGACGAGACCCTTGAAGGCGCCGAGGTGAAAAACAGTCCTGATCTTTATGCCTCGCCCAAGGGCTACTATGCCCGCGAAGCGCTGCTGCCCGACGTTTACGCTACCGAGGCCCTGCGAGAGCGCTTCTTTGGTGGGGTGCGCAAGCCGGTCTTTACCACCGCCCATGCGCACAATCATTTGATCACCTTCGCGGAAATGCTGGCCATGTACCTGCTGGCCTGGTCGCCGGTGCCCTGGCGGTTGATCACGCCGGCCGTGCCAGCCCTCGAGGAAGACAACCGCAACCAGTACGACCAGGAAGCGGTGGTGATCGAGGCGTTCGTGGCCGGTTTGCCGTCGGTGGCACGGGTAATGGCCAATGTGCCGGCCCTGATGATCTTCGACGATCATGATGTCACCGATGATTGGAACCTTACGGCGGCCTGGGAAGAGAGCGCTTACGGCCATGACTTCTCGCGGCGCATCATCGGCAATGCGCTGCTGGCTTATTTGCTCTGCCAGGGTTGGGGAAATGACCCGGACCGGATGGTGACGCCACTCGATGACCTGGCCAATCTGCTGGCTAGGGCCGCGATGCCAAGCGACGCCCAGGATGCAAGACCGGCGGCAGCCTCAGCGGAAATACCGTTAAGCGCCAGCGGCTGGCTGGAGGCCGCGTCTCAGGATGCGGTCATCGCGCGCTTGCTGCGCTTCGAGGGCTGGGAGGTGATCGTCCCCGGCACGCCCAAACTGCTGATGCTCGACACCCGCACTCGGCGCTGGCGCAGCGAGGTGCGTCGCCATCGCCCCTCGGGACTGATGGACTGGGAAGCCCTGTGCGACCTGCAGCAGGAGCTGCTCGATGAGCCTTCGGTGCTGATCGTGTCGCCGGCGCCGATGTTCGGTGTCAAGCTGATCGAGGCCGTGCAGAAGCTCTTCGCGCTGGCCGGCAAGCCACTGCTGGTGGATGCCGAGAACTGGATGGCCCATCGCGGGGCGGCCAGCGTCATGCTCAACATCTTTCGTCATTCGCGCACGCCGGGTAACTACGTGATTCTTTCCGGCGACGTGCACTATTCCTTCGCCTACGATATCGAAGTGAGGCATCGCCAGCGCGGGCCGCAGCTTTGGCAGATCACCTCGAGCGGGTTGAAGAACACCTTCCCCGATACTTTGCTCGACTGGTTCGACCGCCTGAATCGCTGGCTATATGCGCCGTACTCGCCGCTCAACCGACTCACCAAACGTCGTGCGCTGCGTATTCGCCCCCGCGACCCTGACCGGGCCAACGCCGGCGAACGGCTGTGGAATGGCGCCGGCATTGGCTTGGTTCGCCTCGATGACCAGGGGCGTCCCCAAGAGGTGCGCCAGCTGGACGCGCGCGGCTTCGATGTGCGCTTTCCACCCCGCGACGAGCGCTGAATGGCGTCGCTGACCTTATCGCCAAGGTTGGCAGGGCGTGGCCGGGTCAGGATAATGGCGTCTTTGATTTCGACTCGGAGGCCTAATGGGCGAGCATCATGACCCGACTGCCGAGCTTGACCCGCCGCGCTTCGGCCCGGTCGATGTCGAGCGTCTGGAAGACGAATGCCTCTACCAGGGCTTCTTTCGCCTCGAACGCCGGCGCCTTCGCCATCGGCACTTCGAGGGCGGTTGGAGCGATGAGGTGGTGCGCGAGGTGCACGTGCGCTTCGATGCTGTGGGGGTGCTGCTTTACGATGTCGAACGCGATGTGGTGGTGCTGGTTGAGCAGATCCGCGCGGGCGCCCTGGACGATGCGGTCAGCCCCTGGAAGCTGGAACCCGTGGCGGGGCTGATCAAGCCTGGGGAAAGCCCGGCCGAGGTGGCCAGGCGCGAAGCCATCGAGGAGGCCAACTGCCCGATCGATGAGCTGATCGAACTACACAGTTATTACCCGAGCCCCGGGGCCTGCAATGAGCGCGTCACCCTGTTCTGTGGCCTAGTGGATAGTGCTGGGCTTGGGGGTGTGCATGGGCTCGATGAGGAGCACGAGGATATTCAGGTGCATGTGATACCGTATCTGAAGGCGTGGGAACTGCTCGATGCCGGCCGACTCGACAACGCCATGTGCCTGATCGCCTTCCATTGGTTGGCGCGCGAGCGGGCCTCACTGCGCGCACGGAGGTAACCCTGTGGCCAGAACCGCTTATGTCACCGATCTGAAGACCCTGCAGGGCGAGTGCAGCGCCAACTACCTGAGACTCAGCCGCCTGCTGGGCGAGCTGGGTGCCGGTGAGCGACGCGAGGTCGCCCTGTCCGGTCGCGAGCAGCGTTTTGGCACCCTGCACCTCGAGGTGCTCGAGTGCGCTCCCTACACCACCATCGTGCGTGTCAGCCAGTCCGGGGTGCTCGATGCCGTTATCGACCCTCCCTGCATGCGGGTTCACCTCTACCATGACGTGCGCATGGCTGAAGTCACCGATTTTCAGCGTCAGCGTCATTTCCATGGCCGCTATCGCTACCCTAACGCGCGTATGCACCAGCCCGATGAAAAGCTCCAGCTCAACCGCTTCCTTGGCGAATGGCTCGAGCATGGCATGGCGCATGGTCACTCCCTGGACGCTACGGTGCTGCGCTGATGCGGCTGGTTCAGGTCACCGATACCCACCTGCACGCCGACCCCCAGGCGCGCTCGCGCACCGGCTTTCCGCTGCGCCAGCTGCATGCGGTGCTCGAGCATGCTAAAGCAAAGCGCCCGGACGTACTCCTGGTGACCGGTGACATCAGCCAGGATGAAACCCTCAAGTCCTATGCGCATGCCCAGGAGGCCTTCGCGTCCTTGGACTGCCCCTGGTTCTGGTTGCCCGGCAACCATGACCAGCCCGAGCTGATGGCCGAGCATCGCGAGCTCAATGGTGAGGTCGATCTGGGCCACTGGCGCCTGTTGCTGCTCGATACTCGCGTCAACGGTCAGCCCCATGGTGAGCTTGGCCAGGCCAAGCTTCAGGCGCTGGCCGAACATCTCGAGGGCGATGGGCGCCCGACCATGCTGGTGATGCACCATCCGCCGGTGGCCATCGGCTCGGCCTGGATGGATGCCATCGGCCTTCACGATCGCGAGGCGTTATGGCAGACCCTGGCCGCCTATGGACAGGTGCGGGCCATCCTCTGTGGCCACATTCACCAGGCCTTTGCCAGTCGCGAGTCGCTGGCCGAGGGTGAAGTGGCCGTATTCGGCTGCCCGTCCACGACCGATCAGTTTCTGGGCGGCTCGCCGCATTTCGCCGTCGACGAGGCCTCTCGCCCCGGCTATCGAGTGGTCGATTTCCACGGTGATGAGCTGACCACCTGGATCGAACGGGTCGACTTGTAGGCCTCACTACCTCGCGTTATGTCCTCGCATCACCGCTGAACGAAACGCCTAGGCCAGGGCTGGGTCACTTCGTGTGGATCTCTTTATAGCGAATGAAGCTTAAAAGATAGTTCTTCATTCTTTGACGTTATCAGCGTCGCCTCGTTACCCTAGCGCTATTACGCTGCCGCGAGTCCGCCACAAGCGGAGCTTTACCGGCCGTTCGTCTGCCATCAATAGAGCCCGAAACGCCGATGACTGAGTTAACCCCCGAACGCCAGACCCATCTGAAGCAACTCGAAGCCGAGTCGATTCATATCATCCGTGAGGTGGCCGCCGAGTTCGCCAACCCGGTCATGCTCTACTCGATCGGCAAGGACTCTTCGGTGATGCTGCACCTGGCGCGCAAGGCCTTCTATCCGGGCACGCCGCCGTTTCCGCTGATGCACGTCAATACCACCTGGAAGTTCCGCGAGATGATCAAGTTCCGCGACCGCATGGCGGAAGAGGCGGGCATGGAGCTGATCGAGCACATCAACCAGGAAGGCGTCGCCGCGAACATCAACCCGTTCGACCACGGCAGCTCCAAGTACACCGACATCATGAAGACCGCCTCGCTCAAGCAGGCGCTCGACAAGTACGGCTTCGATGCCGCCTTTGGCGGCGCGCGTCGCGATGAAGAAGCCAGTCGCGCCAAGGAGCGTGTCTACTCCTTCCGCGACAAGTTCCACCGCTGGGACCCCAAGAAACAGCGCCCGGAGCTGTGGAACATCTACAACGCCAAGGTCAACAAGGGCGAGTCGATCCGCGTCTTCCCGCTCTCCAACTGGACCGAGCTCGACATCTGGCAGTACATCTACCTGGAGTCGATCCCCATCGTGCCGCTGTACTTCTCCGCGCCGCGCCCGGTAGTGCATCGCGACGGCATGGATATCATGGTCGACGATGACCGCCTGCCGCTCGAAGAAGGCGAAGTGCCGGAAGAGAAGTGGGTGCGCTTCCGGACCCTGGGCTGCTACCCGCTGACCGGCGCCGTGGAATCCAAGGCCACCACGCTGCCCGAGATCATTCAGGAGATGCTGCTCACCCGCACCTCCGAGCGCTCGGGGCGTGCCATCGACCACGACCAGGCCGGCTCGATGGAACGCAAGAAGAGGGAGGGGTACTTCTAATTCGCCTCAGGCGAATTAGAAAGCTGGAAGCCGGAAGCCGGAAGCTGGAAGAGAAACCAGCTGTAAGCCATAAGCTTGAAGCTGGAAGAAACCCCAGGGAGGCGTTGGCATGGACTTCGGCTTCAAGGACCAAATCACTCGCTCAGGGCTTTCGGTACCCAGCAACATTGCAGAAGGCATGACGCGTGGCACGGCCAAGGACAAATGACACTTCCTGCTGATCGCCAAGGGCTCATGCGCTGAACTGAGAACACAGATCTACATCGGTATCGATATCGGCTACATCGATAAAGCCAGTGGAAACCGATGGATACAGGAAACAAGGGAGATTGCCGCGATGCTCTCGGGGCTGATCGGCAAGCTCACCATCGAATGAATCGGCTGAGTAGCTAACGGGGTTGGGGTTTCTTCCAGCTTCCAGCTTCTAGCTTCAAGCTATGGGATAGAAAATGGCACATGCTTCGGAATTGATCGCCGATAACATCGAGCAGTACTTGCAGGAGCACGAGAACAAGGATCTCTTGCGCTTCATCACCTGCGGCAGCGTCGATGACGGCAAGTCCACCCTGATCGGTCGGCTGCTGCACGACTCCAAGATGATCTACGAGGATCAGTTGGCCGCCATCACCCAGGCCTCCAAGACCAGCGGCACCACCGGCGATCAGGTTGACCTGGCGCTGCTGGTCGACGGCCTGCAGTCCGAGCGGGAGCAGGGTATTACCATCGATGTGGCCTATCGTTTCTTCTCCACCGATCGGCGCAAGTTCATCATCGCCGATACGCCGGGCCATGAGCAGTACACTCGCAACATGGCCACCGGTGCCTCCACCGCGAGCCTGGCGGTGATCCTGATCGACGCCCGTTACGGCGTGCAGACCCAGACCCGCCGCCACAGCTATATCGCCGACCTGCTGGGTATTCAGCACCTGGTGATCGCGGTCAACAAGATGGACCTGGTCGACTACTCAGAAGACCGCTTCAACGAGATCGTCGCCGAGTATCGGGCCTTCGCCGAAAACCTCAACGCCCCGGACATCCGCTTCGTGCCGCTGTCGGCGCTGACCGGCGACAATGTGGTCAACGGCAGCGACAACATGCCTTGGTACCGCGTTGATGGAGAACCGGGCACACCGCTGCTCTCGCTGCTGGAGACCGTCGAGGTCGCCCACGACTCGAACCTCAGTGACCTGCGTCTGCCGGTGCAGTACGTCAATCGCCCGAACCTCGACTTCCGCGGCTACTGCGGCACCCTTGCCGCCGGCATCCTGCGTCCCGGTCAGGCCGTCAAGGCGCTGCCGTCCAACAAGACGAGCAAGATCGAGCGCGTTGTCACCTTCGACGGCGACCTGGAAGCGGCCTATCCGGGGCATGCGATTACCGTGACCCTGGAAGACGAGATCGACATCTCTCGCGGCGACTGGATCGTCGCCGCCGATGCCGAGGTGCCGATGTCCAACGCCTTCGAGGCCGACATCGTCTGGATGCACGAGACGGCGCTCGAACCCGGCCGTCCCTATGACCTCAAGCTCGCGACTCGCGATCTGACCGGTCAGGTGAGCCACATCGACTATCAGGTTGACGTCAACACCCTCGAGCACAAGGATGCCGAGCGCCTGGAGCTCAACGCTATCGGCCGCTGCCAGGTGGAGCTGACCGCCGAGGTGCCGGTGGACGACTATCGCAAGAGCCCGGGTACCGGCAGCTTTATCGTCGTCGACCGGTTGACTAACGTCACCGTCGGGGCCGGCATGATTCGCGGCACGGCCAAGGGCAGCGGCCAGATCGGCGGTGATGTCGATTGGCAGGGCTTCGAAGTCGAGCTCAACGCCTTGGTGCGCAAGTACTTCCCGCACTGGGAAGCCAAGGATGTGAGCACCCTGCTGGGCCGCTAAGGCGCCGCCCAGGCCAACCCCTTGCCAGCCGAAAGCCCCGTCATCCTTGGGTGGCGGGGCTTTATTGTTCTTAAGAGCTAGTCCTTACGAGCTAGTCCTTTAAGCCCAGGCGCCTGGCCAGACGGTGCAGGTTGCCGGGGTCGATGCCAAGCCCTCGGGCGGTAGCCGCCCAGTTGCCGGACTTCGCCTCTAGGTGGGCCTGGATATGGCGGCGTTGGAAGTCGTCGGTGGCCTCGCGCAGGGGTAAGGCGCTTGCACCGCTCGGCGTGGCCGTTTTGGCACCCGGGGGGATGGCTGGCGTCTCGCCGCAGGTGTGACTTTCGCCTTCGGGCAAGTCGGGCAGTGCCAGGTGGTGGGGCGACAGGCGGAGTACTGACTGGCGCCTCACTTGAGGGCTGGCGGTTCCCTGCTCGCCAAGGGCCCTCAGCGCCGCTCTGCCCAGGGTGTGTTCGAGCTCGCGTATGTTGCCCGGCCACTGCCAGGCCGTCAGCGCGGCCATGGCGTCAGCGTCTAGGCGCAGGTTGGCGACCCCGAGCCGTATCCGGTTGACCTCAAGAAAGTGACCGGCCAGCAGTGAGATGTCCTCAGGCCGCTCGCGTAGTGGCGGAACGGCAAGCGGAAAGGCATTCAGGCGGTGGTAGAGGTCCTCGCGGAAGCGTCCGGCCTCGACCTCGCTTGACAGGTCACGATTGGTGACGGCGATGATGCGCACATCAATGCGTTCAGCGCGCTCGCTGCCCAACGGCTGAATCTCGCCTTCCTGGAGCACTCGCAGCAGCTTGGGTTGCAGGCTCAGTGGTAGCTCGCCGACCTCATCGAGCATCAGAGTGCCGCCATCGGCCATGGCGAAGTGCCCGCGGCGCTCGGCATGTGCGCCCGAGAAGGCGCCGCGGCGGTGGCCAAACAGCTCGCTTTCGATTAGATGCTCGGGAAGGGCGGCGCAGTTGACCTGCACGAGTGGGCCGCGGTGGCGTTGGGAGCGGGCATGCAGGGCGCGCGCCACAGCTTCCTTGCCAACGCCGGTCTCGCCATGCAGCAGCACGCTCATGTCGGTAGGCGCCACCAGTGACAGGGCGTTCATCAGGCGCCCCATGACGGGACTGTGCCATTGTTGCAGAGGGGCGCTACGTTGCTCTTCCTCCAGGGCCTCGCTGAGCTGCTGGCGAGTGGTGCTGAGCTGTTCGGCCACTCGCAGACAGGTGCCGAGCAGGCGCGCGGCGGCAAGCAGCTCACCCTCATCCAGGTTCGCCAGTCCCTGAACGTTCAGTGCGTCTAGGGTCAGCAAGCCGATGAGCCGATCACCGTCTCGCAGAGCGACGCCCAGACAGTCGTGAACCTGGCTCATTTCCTCGTCGAGCAAGCCATCGAAGGGGTCGGGAAGCTCACTGTCAGGCGGAAAGCGACAAATACCGGGATGGGCGGCGATGGCGGCCAGGCGGGGGTGTTCCTGCAGCCGAAAGGGGCGGCCGCGAACGTCACCAGGCAGGCCCAGGACCGCCACCGGTCGCAGGCTGCCCTGGTCCATCACCATTAGCGTGCTGGCATCGGCTTGAGTATCACCGACCAGAGCATGCAGCAGCCTGGTCCACTCATCATGGTAAGTATCCTCGCCATCACCTTTGGAAAGCCGAGCGAGCAGATCGCGTAGGGCATCGAGAAAGTCGGCCATGGAAATGTCCTTATGACAATTTATGGTCATAAAGACATCATTTTGACTGTCAATTTGTCAATTACGCCTGGTGTGTCTCATGCCTGGAATCATTGATCGCTAGGGATGGATAATGCCGCAACCTGCGTGAAGCCTGGCCAGCGAAGGATAAGCTAATCTCTGGCGCACTTCTGGCACGAAGATTGCTGATTGGTAAAGAGGGAGGGTGCCGAGTGTTATCTCGATGCCCCGTTATGGCGGTAAGTCAGGGGATGACAGCCAAGCGTTGTTATCAACTGTTGTTATCAACTGTCGTTATCAACCGTCTTTACCAAGAGTGAGAGCCTGCATGCTGACGAAAGACCAGGAACGTCTGATCGATGCGACTGCGCCGGTGGTAGCCGAGCACCTCAATACCATTACATCACGCTTCTACCCGTTGATGTTCGAGCGTTACCCGGAGGTTGCGCCACTATTCAACCAGACCCACCAGACCAATGGGGCGCAGCCTCAGGCGCTTGCCGGGGCGGTGCTGGCCTATGTGCAACTGCGCCGCGAGCCCGCCCGTGCCCGCCAGGTGCTGGCCACGGTGGTCAGCAAGCATGTGTCGCTGGGTATTCGGCCCGACCAGTACCCGATCGTCGGCGAATGCCTGATGGCGGCCATCGGCGAAGTGTTGGGCGATGCTGTGACGCCAGAAATCGCCGATGCCTGGGGAGCGCTCTACGAGGAGCTGGCGGGGCTTCTGATCGAGCTCGAGGACCATCGCTACTACGAATTCGCCCAGCGTGAGGGCGGTTGGCGAGGCACGCGTACCTTCCGCATCGACGCGACGCATCAGGAGAGCTCGGTGATTCGTTCCTTCGTGCTAGTTCCCGAGGATGGCAAGCCTGTGGCCGATTTCATGCCGGGGCAGTATATCGGGCTGAAGCTCATGATCGAGGGTGTGCCTGTCTATCGTCATTACAGCCTTTCGGCCTCACCCAACGGCAAACATTATCGGCTATCGATCAAGCGTGAGCCTGAGGGGCGGGTCAGCCGTCATCTGCATGATGTGCTTGGCGTCGGCGATACCCTTGAATTGCTGCCGCCGGCGGGGGAGCTGACCCTCGCCGAGGGCAATGAGCCGCTGATGCTGATCAGTGGCGGTGTCGGCCAGACGCCGATGTTACCGCTGGCAGCACAGGCGCTGGAGCAGGGGCGTGAGGTCGTTTACCTGCACGCCGCACAGGAGCCGGCTCAGCACGCCTTTGCCGAGGAGCTGGCGTCTCTGAAGGCGAGCTATCCGGAGCATTTGACCAGTGCGGTCGTTTGCGAGCGTGCCGAACCGGGTGATACCACCGCCGATCATGTCGGCCGTATCGATGGCGACTTGCTGGCTCGTTACCTGCCGGCGGGGCAGCCGCACTGCTTTTTCGTCGGTCCCCAGGGCTTCATGACGGCGATGGACCAGGCACTGGCATCGCTAGGGGTTGACGGGGACCACCGTCACTATGAGCACTTCGGGCCTTCCCGCCCGCTTGATGCCTAAGGCCTTGGCTCGGGCGAGGCGCCTGCCTTGCCTGTCTTTCATCGTGTGTCGGCCGGCCTGCGTTGGCCATGGTTTTTCTAGAGGCCTTTCGAGAAGGCTTTCGAGAGCCCTTGAGGATCGTCAGGACCGGAATGGGCCGTTATAGTACGCGTCGCTTAACACGATGGAATGACCAATGATTGACAATGGAATGACAGTCTCGCGCTGGCAGCATTGGCGCGAGATCAATCGCCAGCTGTGGCGCCTTGGGCTGGTCGGGGTGGCAACGCTGACCCTGATGCGTGGCCTGCTGCTGTGGATGAATGCCCCGACGCCGCTCACCGCGCCTGCCTTCGATCTGCTGCAGGCGTTCTGGATGGGCCTGCGCTTCGACGCCAAGATCATGACGGTACTGCTCGGCCCCTGGCTGCTGATCGCGACCCTGCTGTTGGCGCTGCCGCGGCCCTTCATCGCCCTATGGTGGCGGCTGTGGTTGCCCTGGGCACTGGTGTGCATGGTGCTGGTCAACTTGCTGTCGTTGGTCAATCACTTCTTCTTCAGCTTCTATCAGGGGCCGATCAATTCACTGATCTTTGGCCTGTTCGAGGACGACACTCGGGCGGTGATCGATACGGTGTGGAGCGATTACCCCTTGCTGGCATTGCTGGTGGCGCTGGCCGGCATGACCGGCGCTCAGCTTGCCTGGATGCGCCGTGGCGGTCGTCGCGCCTCGCATCGCCTCGGCTGGCCGCGAGCGAGTGCGCTGGTCGCCGTGAGCCTGATCGCCCTCATCGGGCTGGGGCGCGGCAGTCTCGGCACCTTCCCGCTGCGTGAAATGAACATGGCCGTCTCGGCCAATGCCTTCGTCAACGATCTAGTGCCAAGCGGCCCGCAGGCGCTGTACCTGGCATGGAAGGAGCGTGAACTCAATAATATCGGCGACAATCCTCAGGCGGGGCTAGAGCATTACGGCTTTTCATCCCCGGTGGAGGCGGCTCGGGCGCTGGGCTGGACGGAAGTCGACGGTGCCGATGAGGTGCTCGAGCGCATGACGCTGACCACGCCTCGCCGTTCGGCGGCCGAAGAGACGCCACCCCATGTGGTCGTCAGCCTGATGGAAAGCTGGGGGCGCCGACCGTTGGATTTCGATGACCCCCATGGCAACGACCTGCTGGGGCGGTTGCGGCCCTGGCTCGAGGGCAAGGCGGACTATTTTCCCCAGGCTCTGTCGGCTGAGAATGGCACCCACCCGAGCCTCGAAGGACTGCTGTTGGATACGCCGATCAGCCCGCTGACCCAAAGTCGCTATGGCTATCGGCGTTTCTCGACCTCGGCGGCCTTACCCTACCAGCGAGCCGGCTATCGCACGGTATTTCTGACCGCGGGTTCGGTGCAGTGGCGGGATCTCGACGATGCTCTGAAGCGCCAGGGCTTCGATGAGGTGCTCGGTTCCAGCGCGATTCGCGAGCGCTTCCCCGAGGCGACCGGTGGTACCTGGGGCCTGGATGACGAGTGGATGTTCCGCACCGGCGCCGAGCTCTTGCGCGAGGCAGACGCCAGGGGCGAAAAGGTCATGCTGGTGATGCTCTCGATCACCAACCACCCTCCCTATCATGTTCCCGATCATTACACGCCGGCGCCGCTGGATGTCTCGGCGCTGGGGGATGCGTTGGCGGTATCGCCCGAGCTTGGCACCTCGATTCTCGAGACCTACCAATACGCCAACGATGCGATGGGCGGCTTTTTGAATCGTCTCGAGTCACAGGACTTGCTGGACCACACGCTATTCGCTGCCACCGGCGATCACAATTCGCGCTCGATCATCCAGTACCCGGATGCCCATGATCTGTTCGATCAGTTCGGGGTGCCGATTCTGATGTGGCTGCCGCCGCGCTACCGTGAGGGCGGCACCGCTCAGCGCGATGACTGGACCAGCCATCGGGATATCTTTCCCACCCTTTGGGCGCATTCGCTCTCCCAGGCCGAGATTCCCTGGGAAGGGCGTGATCTCTTCGCCGCGGCCGAGGCGCCAATGGCCTTGTCGTTCAATCGCCAAGACGGCGGCGCTGGCATGATGGTGAGCGAGCAGGGCGCCGCGACCAACCTGGCGCAGCCGACCTTTTACGCCTGGCAGGATGGACGCGAGCTTGCCGCCACCGAGGCACCCTCCGATGCCCTGCGTGAACAAGCGCGTCAGGCCCGGGCGGCGCTGGCGCTGAAAGACTGGCGCATTCGCCGTCAGGCGTTGGGCGAGGCCGGCCCCTCAGACTAAAAAGCTTCACAGCCGGCCCCTGTGCGTCGACGGGGCCGGAGTAAGCACTATGTGTGCTGGGCGATGGCTGGACGATCGCGAGGCGTATCAGGCTGGCTTGGTGGCGATCAGTACGGCGCGCCGCGGGGCCGGATAGCCCTCGATGGTGCGGCGCCGATCCTCGGGGTCGAGGAAGTCGGCCAGCGATTGGAAGGTCATCCACTCGGTCGCGCGCTGCTCGTCTAGGCTGGTCATGGATTCGTCGACCACCCGCACGTCGCGAAAGCCGCAGCGTTCCAGCCAGTGGCTCAAGGCGGCGGAAGAGGGCAGGAAGTAGACGTTGGGCATCGCCGCGTAGCGCTCGCCGGGCATGAACACGGTCGTGGCGTCGCCCTCCACCACTAGGGTCTCCAGCACCAGCTCGCCGCCGGGTCGCAGCGCGTCTTTCAACTGCTGCAGGTGCTCGAGAGGCGAGGGGCGGTGATAGAGCACCCCCATCGAAAACACGGTATCGAAGGCCTCTATGCGTTCGGGCACATCCTCGATGCCCACCGGCAGGAAGTGGGTGCGGCCGCCATCGGCGTCGCCGACAAAGTGGCGCACCGCCTGGAATTGGTAGAAGAAGCGCGGCGAGGGGTCGATCACCAGCACGAAGGCGGCGCCGGCCCCGGCCATCCGCCAGGCGTGGTAGCCGCTGCCGCCGCCCACATCGAGCACCCGACGACCGGTTAGCGGCGAGAGATGCGGCGCGACTCTTTGCCATTTCCAGTCCGAGCGCCATTCGGTATCGATATGGATGCCGCCCAGCGCATAGGGGCCCTTGCGCCAGGGCGCGAGCTTCTTCAGCAGGTTATGGCACTGGCGCTGTTGAGGCTCGCTCAGCGCCACCTCAACGCTGACCGTGTTTTGATCCAGGTCCGCCCGGCGTTCATCGGGCAGGGCGGGCAGTTTGGCCACCGCCTTCTCCCAGGCAGGCAGGTCGCCGTGGCGCTTGCGGTCAAGGCCACGGGCCAGCTGTTCGGGAAGGCGGGCCAGCCAGGCGTCGAGGCCCTGGTCGACGAAGGCGTGGTAGAGGCGGCGGTGGGAATCCGGTGACAACACTCAGGCGTCCTTGAAGGCGATGATCGAGGCGAAGTTCAGGTACTGGAACCAGGTGTGGCTGCGCTGGAAGCCGGCGCGGGCAAGGCGCTGGTGGTGGGCGGCGAGGGTGTCCGGCACCAGCACGTTCTCCAGCGCGGTACGCTTCTGACTGATTTCCATGTCGCTGTAGCCGTTGGCGCGTTTGAAGTCGTGGTAGCGCTCGACCAGCCAGGCATTCTCCTGCTCGTCATCGGCGACAATCTTCTCGGAGAGCACCAGCACACCGCCGGGCTCCAGGGCATCGAAAAGCGCCTTGATCACCGCTTCACGGTCGGCGGGTGGCAGAAACTGCAGGGTGAAATTGAGCACGATCATGCCCGAGGAGCGGTAGTCGAGCGCGCGAATATCGGCCTCGATGACCTCAAAGGCATGCTCAGGGCACTCGGCGGCGAAGGTCTCGCGGGCGCGGCTGACCATCGCCGGCGACAGGTCGACGCCGGTCAGGCGGAAGGCGTCCGCCGGCAGGCGCCCGGCCAGCGCCAGGCCCACTGCGCCCAGCGAGCAGCCGAGATCATAGACATGGGCGCCATGGCGCAGGTGGCGCTCGGCGATCACCCCGAGCATGCCGAGTATCTGGCCATAGCCCGGCACCGAGCGGCGGATCATGTCGGGGAAGCAGGCCACTACCTGTTCGTCGAAGGAGAAGCGGGCCACTCGGTCCAGGGGTGTCGAAAAGATCGCGTCACGGTAAGATGCGTCACTCATGGCGTCATGTCAGGGTCATAGCGGAATTTCCGGCATTCTACGCCCCGCGCCGCCCGGCTGCACCCGCTGCACCGGGAGACCGATGTGTTCGTAAAAGATGTTCGTCAACGGTGTTCGTCAAGGCGCCGCGCTCGTCAAGGAGAGAGAGTTCATGAGCCACCCGACCCCGATCGATCAGCGGCCCGCCTGGGCGGCGCTGGCGGAGCATGCGCGGCAGATGCGCCAGGTGCATCTGAAGACCCTGTTCCATGAGGCCGCGACGACCGGCGAGCCTCGCTATCCGCGCTTCTGCCGGCGGGCCTCGGGGCTGACGCTCGATCTTTCCAAGCAACGCTTCAGCAACGAGACCTTCGAGGGGCTATTGGCGCTGGCTCGCGAGGCGGATGTGCCGGCGGCCATTACGCGGTTGCTGGCCGGCGAACGGGTCAACCATTCTGAAGATCGTCCGGCGCTGCACACCGCGCTGCGCCTGCCGGCTGACGCCCATCTCGAGGTCGAGGGCCAGGACCTGGTGCCCGCCGTGCACGCAACCCTCGATCGCATGGAGGCGATCGTCAACAAGTTTCACGCCGGCCAGTGGCGCGGCGCCACCGGCAAGGCGGTCAGCGATGTCGTCAACCTGGGGGTCGGCGGATCGGACCTGGGCCCGCTGATGGTCACCCATGCACTGGCCGACTATCGGCCCCGTGACGTACACGAGATCAAGGTGCACTTCGCCTCGACCATGGACGGCTCACAGCTCGCCGATTACCTGACGCGGCTGAATCCCGAGACGACCCTGTTCGTGCTGTCATCCAAGTCCTTCACCACTATCGACACCCTGTCGAACGCCCGCACGGCTCGGGACTGGCTGCTGACCCGGCTGGTTCACGATGATCACGAGGAGCCCAGTGCCATCGACCGGGCCCTGGTAATGCGGCAGCACTTTATCGGCGTTTCGGCGAGCCCCGAGAAAATGGCCGAGTGGGGCATTGCCCCGGCTAACCAGCTCGAGTTCTGGGAATGGGTCGGCGGGCGTTATTCGCTGTGGGGCGCCATCGGGTTGCCCATCGCGCTGGTGGTGGGCATGGCGAACTTCCGCGCCCTGCTGGGCGGCGCTCACGCCATGGATCGCCACTTTCAGGAGGCGCCCCTCGAGGACAACCTGCCGGTGCTACTGGGCCTCGCCGGGATCTGGAACGTCAACTTCCTGGATATCCGCGCGCATTCGATCCTGCCCTACGACGGTCGGCTCGAGTATTTCGCGAGCTATCTCGAGCAGCTCGAGATGGAGTCCAACGGCAAATCGGTAACCAACGCGGGCCAGGTGGCCGCTTACTCCACCTGCCCGGTCCTCTGGGGCCAGCTCGGGCCCAATGCCCAGCACGCCTTCTATCAGCTACTCCATCAGGGCACCCAGGCCGTCGAGTGCGACTTCATCGCCCCGCTGCGCCGCTACGATCGTGTCGAGGACGCCGAGACCCGTGCGCATCTCAAGGCCCAGCACCGTCTGACGCTGGCCAACTGCTTCGCCCAGTCGCGGCTGCTGATGTTGGGCGATGACGCCATCGAGGATGATGGCCCACGGCCGAACCACAAACGCTATCGCGGTAACCAGCCTTCCAGCACCGTGCTGCTCGACCGCCTGACGCCTCACACCCTGGGCGCCTTGATTGCCCTCTATGAGCATAAGGTGTTCGTGCAGGCCACCATCTGGGACATCAATCCCTTCGACCAGTGGGGGGTGGAGCTTGGCAAGCAGATCGCCGGCGAGACCCAACGCATCCTGGGCTCCCGTGAAGGTCTGGAGACCATGGACGATTCCAGCCAGGGCCTGATCCAAGCGCTGTGGGCTGCCGAAGATCAGGCGAGCTGCGAAGCCAAGTCAGCAACCTCACCGACAGGCGCGACTCGACGCGAGGTGTCTTGATGCTGGATGCGTATACAGGATGTGCGGTATGCTGAGCCCCGCCATCGACCGAGAGGCGACCCCGGCCAGCGGCCTGCTTTATCTGCACGGCTTCAATAGCGGTGTCAGTTCACCCAAGTCTCAGCTGGTGCGCGCGGCCTGTAGCGCCGTGGAAGGCGCGCCGCTGCCCTGTGAGGCGCCGCAGCTCTCGCACCGCCCCGACGAAGCCCTGGCCACCGCCGAGACGGCTCTTGGAACACTGGGGCCTCGGCCACTGTTGGTGGGCAGCTCCATGGGCGGTTTTCTGGTCAGTTGCCTTGCCGAGCGGTTGGAGCTGCCAGCGGTGGTCATCAACCCGGCGGTGCGCCCGGCGCGTTTGATGCAGAGCTGGATCGGCGACGAGTTCGTCAACGGCGACACCGGCGAGCGCTTCGTCATCGACCGCCGTCACCATGAGGCGCTCGAAGCCCTGACGCCGCCCGGGTTAACGCCTGCGCACTATCTGCTGTTGCTGGGCACTGCCGACGAGACGCTGGACTGCCGCGATGCCTTCGCGGCTTACGCGGGATGCTCGACGATACTGCATCCCGGCGGCGACCACGGCTTCAGTGCCCTTGCCGACTATCTGCCGGCGGTGCTGGCCCATGGCGGTCGCCGCCTAGCGCCGGGCCGGGTGACCACGATCTTTCATCACGCGTGACGAAGTCTGGCGGCGTGCCGTCCGCCCCGTTCACTGCCAAACACCTGGACAACGCATGACGCAATACAGTGCTAGTTCCATCGAGGTTCTTTCCGGGCTCGAACCGGTGCGCAAACGCCCGGGTATGTACACGGATACCTCGCGACCCAATCATCTGGCTCAGGAAGTCATCGATAACAGCGTCGATGAGGCCCTGGCCGAGCATGCCCGTCATATTCAGCTGCGCCTGTTGCCCGATGGCGGCATCGAGGTCGCCGATGATGGCCGCGGCATGCCCATCGATATTCACCCCGAGCACGGTGTCTCGGGTATCGAACTGATCCTTACCAAGCTGCATGCCGGCGGCAAGTTCTCCCAGTCCAGCTACCGCTTTTCCGGTGGCCTGCACGGCGTCGGCGTGTCGGTGGTCAACGCCCTGTCACGGCGACTCGAGGTCGAGGTCTGCCGTGATGGCAGCCGCCACGCCATTGCCTTCGAGCATGGTGAGAAGGTCTCGGACCTGGCCGTTATCGGCAGCTGCGCCAAACGTGCCACCGGCACCCTGGTGCGCTTCTGGCCTGACGAGAGCTATTTCGACAGCCCCAAGCTGGCCCTGCCGCGCCTCAAGCACCTTTTGCGTGCCAAGGCGGTGCTCTGTCCGGGACTCAAGGTGACGCTTACCGAGACCGACGGCAGCCAGAGCGAGTGGCAGTACGAAGATGGCCTGCGTGACTATCTGGCCCAGGCCACCGATGGCTTCGAGGTATTGCCGGCCTCGCCGTTCGTTGGCCACTTTGCCGACGACGAGCAGGGCGTCGACTGGGCGCTGCAGTGGCTGCCGG
>CETM01203313.1_pt1 | contig 49305 bp, 45 predicted proteins | sample 361451 | NCBI WGS metagenome assembly CETM01 (sample SAMEA2622690, study PRJEB7988) | marine metagenome | isolation source: saline water (ENVO:00002010), including
AGTAGCTCTTGTAACAGGCGGTGTATGTCCGTAGAGGGTGCCAGATCTACACCGCGAGTTACCATCGTGATGCCTTGTATATGATCGTCCACCGTGACCGCGAGGTGATAGCTGGTCCTTATATCTTTCCGCGCCAAGACGATATCACCAAAAAGCTCGGGCTTTGCGTTTACGAGGCTCTGATTTTCATCATTCCAATCTATTGGACCAGCGTTTGTAGCCGCGCCGTGCATATCGAGGCGATATACATGGGGATCGCCTAATTGCATGCGGTTTAGGCGGTTTTCGTTGGATAGATGTCTACAGGTGCCGGGGTAAATTGGTCCGTCGGGGCCGTGCGGCGCACAGCTAGATTTTTCAATCTCGGTCTTTATTTCAGAGCGAGTGCAAAAGCAAGGATACAGCAGCCCCTGCATTTCAATTCTGTGCAGGGCGTTATCATAATCGCCCATGTGTTCAGATTGTTTTCGGACTGGCGTTTCCCAGCCGAGTCCCAGCCATTTTAGGTCTTCAAAAATGGCGTCAGTGAACTCCGGTTTGCATCGCAATGGATCAATGTCTTCGATCCGCAGGTGAAAGGTGCCGTTTATTCCCCGCGCATTAAATGCCGTCAGGGCAGAAAAAGCGTGCCCCACATGAAGGTACCCCGTGGGGCTTGGTGCAAATCGAGTGATCTGCCCACCTGTTCTAGACTTTGCCATGCAATCACTCCTGTGAGATAGAGACAGGGTTTCAAACCAGCTGACGTGCTAATCGATAAATTTACGTTGGCTGTTCCGATAGGGCTCCTATGACGAAACGACTTACAACCGAGGCCTTTAATGAAGCGTTGATTATACTTGCACAGCGTGACGCAGATCTTGGAAAGATTATCAAAGAATTTGATAATCCACCAATGTTGCGTCGGTCCGGTGGTTTCCGAACGCTGGTTTTATTGATCCTCGAGCAGCAGGTTTCGGTATCATCTGCCCGCGCTACTTTTGATCGATTAATTATGATTGCTGGCAAGTTGACACCTCGTCGGGCGATAGAACTGAGTGATGAGGAGTTTCGTGGATCCGGGATTAGTCGCCAGAAAACTCGGTATATTCGGCACCTTTCACATTGCCTTCTTGATAAGACTTTACGCATCCAGAGACTGCCCTATCTAGACGATGATAGCGTTCGCGAACAACTCACGCAGGTAAAAGGGATCGGGTCTTGGACTGCCGAAGTTTATCTACTTATGTGCCTACAACGTCCAGACGTGTGGCCGGTCGGTGATATAGCTTTACAGGCTGCGGCACATGAAATCAAAGGCCTTCAGATGCGGCCTGGTCCTCAAGAGTTGATGAATATAGGTGACCGTTGGCGTCCTTGGCGTGGCGTAGCTGCAAGAATTCTCTGGCATCACTATCTGAATTCTCCGAGACTGAGTAAACCGCGTACTAAGCGATATCGAGACTTATAGTGAAATAGATACGGAATTCGTTATGACCAAACTTCCTGAGCTTTCTGGCCCTGAAACCCCACCCCTCTCCGGCGGCTCCGCAAAAAAGCTAATTATATTTGTTCACGGTTATGGCGCCGACGGAAATGATTTGATTGCGCTTAGCCAACATTTTGGCCATGTCGTGCCCGACGCGGCGTTCATCTCACCAAACGCTCCTTATCGCTGTGATGGGTCACCTTTCGGATATCAATGGTATGACGTTTGGATGCAAGACAGCGATGAGAGACTAAGGGCAATCCGGTCGACTGCTGCGATTTTTGATAATTTTATCGATGAGCAACTCAAGCGACACGAACTTGCGGAAAAAGACCTTGTGCTGATCGGTTTTTCGCAGGGTACGATGATTTCGCTGTTCACAGCGCCACGCCGTGCAAACCCAGTGGCGGGTTTGATTGGCTACTCGGGGCGAATGGAAGCACCGGAGCTAATGGAGGCTGAGATCTGTTCAAAACCGCCGGTGGTTATGGTGCACGGTGACTCCGACGAACTACTAGCGGTCTCGGAAATGGAAACCGCGGCGGCGACGCTCCGGGAGAATGGCGTGTCGATTGATACATATGTGCGGCCCGGTCTCGGCCACGGGATCGACGAGGAGGGTATTCAGATTGGTGTGGAATTTGTGAAGAATGTGTTAGGTAGTTGATATACAAGGACTACAAACATTTGGGCCATAATCAGATTTCACAAAACCTTTACATTATGCCGGTTGCTCCGAGAATCATGGAGGGATAGGCTATTCTGATTGTGAGCGATTATCGAACTTCTAGTGCACAATGCAGGCTGGACCGGTGGAGAAAAGCCGCGTGAGGGGGGAGTCGCCCGCCCTAGTTCTTAACGCTGATTTCCGGCCACTCAGTTATTTTCCTCTTTCAATTTGGTGCTGGCAGGACACTATAAAGGCAGTCTTTCTTGATCGAGTAAATATCGTTTCAGAATATGAAGACGAAGTTCATTCTCCGACACTTTCAATTCGTCTTCCAAGTGTGATCGCACTGAAGCAATATGTACCGCTGTCGCGGCGACCAGCGTTCACCCGGTTCAATGTCTTTCTACGCGACCATTTTTTGTGCCAGTACTGTGGTTATGCTCCGGGCACATCTGAGCTAACATTCGATCACGTGATACCGAAGTCACGTGGCGGTCATACTGCGTGGGATAACGTAGTCGCTGCATGTTCCGAATGTAATTTAGTAAAGGGAAATAAGATGCCGAGAGACTGCGGGATGACTCCGGCGGCCCCGCCAATGGAGCCAACCAATTATCAACTCCAGACTAATGGTCGGTCATTTCCTCCGAATTACCTGCATGAAAGCTGGCGTGATTTCCTTTATTGGGACAGCGAATTAGACCAGAACTGAACCTTCTCTTCGGAACCGGTATTCAAGATTAAGAATTTGTAACCTTGCGGACATTAGGCCGTAACGCTGTCATCCATATATTGGACACATAAGGTAACCGCCTACAGGAGTTTAGAGATGCCGCAATCCAGAAGACTTATATCCTTAAAATCACTAATTATAATATTTGCTGTGGCAATGACCGCAGCTGCTATTGGTGTGTTTGCGAGTAAAGGCCTGTCCGCCTCAAATACGGTTAAAGAGCGCACAAACAATATCTCAACGATTGCCCTACCGGGCAGCTTCTCTGTGATAATCGACAGGGTCGGCCCGGCGGTCGTTTCTATCCGAGTAACCCGTAAGGTGCCTCAGACTACAGAGATACCGGAGCCATTTAAACGCTTTTTTGGTGACAATTTCGGTTTCCAATTCGGTAAACCTGGGCAGCTCAGGCCGCATCCGTTACCTAGCGTCCAAGGCATAGGATCGGGATTTTTTATCGATGATGACGGACATATTGTGACAAATAATCATGTTGTCGGAGATGCTGAGAAAATTGAAGTCACTCTAAAAGACGGTAAAACCTACCAAGCAAAACTTGTAGGCCGCGATCGCAAGACCGACCTTGCTTTATTAAAAGTTGATGCACGAAAAAAGTTTCCGTTTGTCAGGTTTGGAATATCGGCAAAAACAAAGGTTGGGGATTGGGTAATTGCTCTTGGTAGCCCGTTCGGACTTGGCCACACGGCGACGACTGGTATTGTCTCAGCGAGAGGGCGTGATATTGGTTCTGGCCCCTATGACGACTTCCTTCAGATTGATGCTCCAATAAACAGGGGAAATTCCGGAGGCCCTACCTTTAATGTTAGCGGTGAGGTGATTGGTGTGAATACCGCGATTATTTCGCCCACCGGGGTGAGTGCGGGGATCGGTTTTGCGGTACCTTCGGACATGGCTAAATCAGTGATTGCGCAGCTGAGGGAAAAAGGCGCTGTTTCGCGCGGCTGGCTGGGTGTGGAAATCCAACAGGTCACAGAAGATCTGGCCGCAGGCCTCAGAATGAAAAAGCCTGAAGGTGCTCTCATTTCTAATGTGAGTAAGGGAAGCCCGGCCGAGCGTGCTGGGTTGAACGTCGGGGACGTGATAGTCGCGGTGAATGACGAGCGGATCGAAAAAATGCGCGAGCTACCGAGGCGGATTGCCGGCCTGATAAATGGGAGGATCACCAAATTCGGGATATTTCGCGATGGTAAAGAACGCATAATAAAGGTGATCATTGGCAGAATGCCTACCACCAAAAAGATTGCATCCGTCAACCGGGGGAATCTGGAAAGCCGGAGCTTGGTATGACGCTTACGGCGATCAGTGAGAGCCTGCGAGCACGCCGTAATGTCGGTCAGGACGTAGATAGCGTCATCGTTAACGTGGATGATTCAGACAGCTTTACAGCAGCGACTGGTATCCGACCGGGTGATGTATTACGCCGCATTGATGGCGACGAGTCCTCTGTCCCTTCAGAATCATACGGTCTACTTGATGCGCCGATTGCAGAGGCACAGAAACGACAAACAACAATGATTCTTCTTCTCGTTCAACGTATGGAAAAGGACCGCTATTTCGCGCCCCCACTGCAAGACACCTGATTTGATCTGTTAACCCGTACGTGGTGAAACCAATGCTCAAGATCCCCAACGTAACTTTTTTCCAGGGAGATTTAACCTTGAACCATTAAAATAGCCCTCACGGTATTTTATAAGTAATTTTTGGGCCCAAAAAGGGGAGAAGATATGTCATTGAAAACGGTTGCTATCCTCAGTCCCGGCGATATGGGTGAAGGTGTAGGGGCTTCGATTAAAGAACAAAATGTAAATGTCATTACCGTCCTGACTGGGCGTAGCGAGGAAACTCGTAAGAGGTCAGCGAGGGCTGGCTTCCAGGATATTGTCGATCTAGACGCCCTTGTAACGGCAGCGGATCTGGTGATGTCTATAATGCCGCCAGAATATGCGGAGGCGACTGCGTCCGATGTGGCTTCTGCAATGAGGCGGACCAGAAAAACACCTCCTTTTGCCGACATGAACGCTATTGCCCCGACGACATCGAAGCGCATCGCTGCCGCTATGAAAAATGTGGGCGCTAACTTCATAGACGGCGGTATTATAGGTTTGCCACCGCTAAAGAGTGGCACACCCACTAAATTATATGTATCCGGCCCCGAAGCGTCGCTGCTCGATGAACTCGATGGAAACGGCAAGGCCGTGATACAGCTTGGAGATAAGATTGGTCACGCCTCGGCGGTTAAGATGGTCTACGCGTCCATCACGAAAGGTACGGACTCTTTGTTGACAGCCGCATACACAGCGGCAGAGGCGCTGGGTGTCCGAGAAATTTTGGAGGACGAATGGGAAAAAAGTCAGCCGGATGCTCTTGCTCGGATGGGTCGCCGAATTCCTGTTTTACCGGCTGATGCTGCGCGCTGGATAGGTGAAATGGAACAGATTTCAGAGACCTTTGCCTCTGTTGGGGTAACGCCAAATTACCACAAGGGAGCGGCGGAAATGTATCGTTTGCTGGACTTAACGCCGTTTGCCCGGGAGAGCCGGGAGACAATAGATAAAACACGGACCATGCAGGAGGCGGTGAGGGTCTATGTTGAGTATCTCAATAAAAACAAATCCCAGTAATAGAAAATCTGTTCTAGGTCGGGCACCGTATTCGCTTCTATAAATCGTCATAATTGTATAACGGGGAGAGGAGGCTATGGCCGCCGATCTATATGTCGGCGAAGTAATGCATCGGCGATCACGGCCGAAGGCATACACCTTCGTCTATCGAGTCTTTAATATTTTAGTGGATATAGACACCTTGGAAAAGGACGCGCGAGCGCGGCGCCTCTTTTCATATAATCGGTTCAACCTATTTTCTTTCTTCGACCGTGATCATGGCGCCCGAGACGGATCGACACTACGCCCTTGGGTAGAGAATCATCTGGCTGCCGCAGGTTTGAGCCACGCATCTGCAAATATCAGATTGCTGTGCATGCCCCGGGTGCTCGGTTACGGGTTCGACCCTCTCTCAATCTACTACTGCAGCGATGATGCCGGTCAACTCGCGGCCATTTTGTATGAGGTAAAAAATACGTTCGGCGACCAGCACGGATATCTGTTTGGGGTGGATAACAGTATCAAGGTTCCTCAGAAACATGTTGCTAATAAGGTTTTGCACGTGTCGCCATTAATCTCCATGAACGCACGTTATCAGCTTCGAACACAGTTGCCAGATGATAAGCTTGCTGTACTTATCCAGGAGTCGGATGAGGCGGGTGAATTTCTGGTGGCCTCCCTGACAGGGGAACGGCGGGATATGACCGACGGAGCTATGCTGAGTTGGTTTTTCAAAATTCCTTTGCTGACATTCAAGATAATTCTTGCGATTCATTTCGAGGCTATTCGGCTGATGTTGCGGGGTGTGAAGTATACAAAAAGGCCAGAACCGCCAGCACAGGATGTATCTCTGCCACCCTCCCGAAGAGATATTGTTTAATGGGGACAAGTATCCGACTGGACGGCCGGTTGCGTGTGGGTTCTCTTGAGATTGAGCTCCCGAACAGTATATTTGTCTGCTTGACCGGTAAGGAAGATGGTCCGATAGCACGTCTTAAGCTAAATCGTTGGCGTGCCCTGACTAGGTTTCTCAGTGGTGGGACGGTTTCATTCGGCGAAGCCTTTATGGACGGTGACTGGGAATCTCCGAATCTGGCTAATGTGATCGAACTCGCAGCGCGCAATCTTCCGAGCAAACCAATGATGTTTCGTTCTCTATCACCGTGGCGCATAGGGGATCGAATTAAACACGTGGTACGACCAAATACCCCGGAGGGATCTCGAGAAAACGTCGCCGCGCATTACGACCTCGGCAATGATTTCTATGCCGAATGGCTCGATCCCAGTATGACCTATTCATCTGCAATTTTTAAAGATGAGAATGCAGATCTGGAGAATGCCCAGACAGAAAAGAACCGGCGACTGCTCGATCTCGCGATGGTAAAATCAGGAGATCGGGTGCTTGAACTCGGCTGTGGGTGGGGTGGTTTTGCTATTCAGGCGGCCCGGGATCGGGGAGTGCACGTCACTGGAATCACTGCTAGCAGGGCCCAGTTTGAAGAGGCCCGTCGGCGCGTTCAGATTGCAGGTTTGACCGAGCGTATTGATATTCAGCTGTGTGACTATCGTGATCTTAATGGCGAATGGGACCACGCGGTTTCCATCGAAATGATCGAAGCCGTTGGCGAAAAATATTGGGATACATACTTTGAGCGGGTAGCCGCCAGCGTTAAACTTGGCGGGACCTTTGCTCTACAGGCAATCGTGATTGATCACAACCGTTTTGATGCCTATCGTAAAAGCGCGGATTTTTTACAGAAGCATATATTTCCGGGCGGGGCTTTGTTGAGCCCTGATGTGATGAAGGATAGGGCTACTTCCGCAGGGTTCTCGTGGAGAACCTCTAGAGGGTATGGATTAGATTACGCTACTACCCTGAGCCACTGGCGAAGACGCTTCGAGGATGCCTCAGAAAAAGTTGCAGCTCTCGGATTTGATGACAGGTTCCAGCGTTGTTGGTCATTTTATTTGTCCTATTGTGAAGGCGGGTTCCGGGCTGGAAATATAGATGTACTCCAAGTAGCCTTGGTTAGGGGTTCCAAAATTATTGGCTCTCATTAGCTTTTCTTTTTTGTAAGCCGATCCATTAAGGGCAAGTACAAGGCGTAGGGAAGGTGGCGTAATAACTTAACCGCCCAAGTGAACCGCTTGGGAAATGTTACTTCAAAACGTCCACTTTTGAGGCCTTGGTAAAATGCCTCTGCAGCTTTGTCGACAGGCATTAGCGCCGGCATTCGGAAATCGTTCTTGTCTGTTAGAGGCGTTTCGATGAAGCCCGGATTAACGACCTGAACTTTCACACCGTAATCTCCGAGTTCCATGTGGAGCGCTTCGCACATATTGATCAGCGCCGCCTTGGTCGCGCCATATGCTGACGCAGTCCTCAAGCCTCGATACCCGGAAACGGATCCGACGACTGCAATATGCCCTGATCCACGGTCTACCATACTGGGAATCACGGCATCTAGAACACGAATCACACCCATCCAGTTAATGTCGATCTGTTTCGAAAATACTTCCTTGGAAAAGATAGAGCCGTCTATCGGAATGTAGGTACCAGCATTAAGAACGCAAAGATCAGGCTCGCCTTTATTGGCGACTAAATTTTTGTACGCCTTATTAACCCCGGCGGTATCGGTGACGTCGAGAGGAAGCGGAATGATGCTACCGGGATAGTCCTTCACCTCATTTGCTAGAGTGGCTAATTTTCTTTCCCCCCGGGCACTAGCGAAAACGACGGACCCTGACTTGGCTAGACGAAGCGCCAAGGCGCGACCAATCCCCGTGCTCGCGCCCGTGATCCATACTACGTTAAAATCAGCGTCTCCAACCATGTCCGATCATACGCTATAAGCCTAGGAATAGATCAACCCTCGCCTGCTTACTCTGTGATATCTTATGTTCATGATGAGCGAGCCGCGTCTTAAGACCGATATATGGATACGAGCGCAAATTCGCTTGTGTGATATCAATTTTATTCCTGCGGTTGTAACTCGTCGGGGAGACAGCGACGCAGGGCAGGTTTTGATAAATCTTAACCGTCTCAACGGTACGTTTGAGCTATTTGCCAGAACTTCGACTCTCGACGGTACGCCGGCTTGGCGAAGCGTAACTGGCGGAAACCCCATGGATGAAAAAGCCGCTCTCACATTTATCGAGCGCGAAGCGAACGTCGATCCTGATATATGGGTCCTTGAGATTGAGGATAGGGACCGGAAATACCAGCTCGATGGACCGGTTATCGTCTGAAGTTTCGTCAGTCTCTGTATTGGGCCCAACCCGCCTATGCTGTTTCCCTCATATCATGGTAGCAGATTTGAGTTTTCTTAATCCGGCTCTATGTCGGGGGACGCGACCGGGGATCCTGTTCTGATTGCTATCGTCTTATTTGCGGTCATTTCCCACAGCGTGCATGGAACATTTCCCATTCCCAGACCTGACTGTCGCAATCCCGCGAGAGGCATCCAGTCAGCACGGAACGCTGAGTGGTCGTTTATCATCACCGCCGATGCATCGAGTTGATTACTTATCTCCATCGCCAATTTGACGTCTCGAGTAAATACAGCGGCCTGAAATGCTGTTGGAAGGGCATTAGCCCGGTTAACAGCATCTTCAGTATTAAACCATGGGTCGATACAGACAACGGGCCCGAATGCCTCTTCGGTCATGAGACGGCAATCGCTTGGAGGGTTGAAGATTACGGTCGGTGCATAAATTGTCTCCGATAATTGCTCGCCACCGGTCAATAGCTGTCCGCCTCCGTTGACCGCCTCCGTTACCCATTCATGTATTCTGCTCACCTCCTCCGGGTGGATCAGTGGGCCGACCTCCGTTTCCGGGTTCATCGGATTGCCGAGCCGAAGTCCCGCCGCTTTCATTGCGAGCTGGGTAGAAAATCGTGTGGCGACGTTGGTATGAGCGAATATACGCTGAACGGATTCACCCGCCTGACCGGCATGGTAAAAGCATCCCTTCAAGATTGCCTCACTAACCTCGTAAATGTCGGTGTCGCCGGTCATAATAACTGGGGCCGCACCGCCGTGTTTTAGCGCACATCGGGCGCCAGGCGTGAGTTTGGAACGTAGAGACCAGCCCACACCAGCGCTGCCAACAAAGCTAAGGAAGCCGACGCGATGGTCCGTCGCTAGCCTTTCCGTCAATCCGTGGTCTGAAGTTACGATTGCTTGTGCCCAATCTTTTGGCAATCCGGCGTCATACAGTATTTCTAAAAAGGCTAGGCATGATAGCGGTGTCGAGGCTGCTGGTTTGACGATTACCGGACATCCCGCGGCCACCGCCGGTGCGACCTGATGCACGATAAGATTAATTGGGTGATTAAATGCACTGATCGCAACCACGACTCCAAGGGGTTCCGTCCGGGTAAATGCTGTATGATGCTCTGTAGCCGGAGTCAGGCCGGCCGGCATTGATTGGCCATGATGACTACGTAGCGCGGCGATAACGCTTTTTATCGTATCAATCGAGCGAACTACTTCGACCCTTGTATCGATCAAGGGCTTACCCCCCTCAAGCACGGCAACTTTAGTAAGTTGATCGAACCGTTTTTCCATAAGCAGGGCACAATGTTCCAGAATATCAATGCGTTGGTGTAGTGGTAACCAAGTATCACGCTGCCGGAATAACGCGTACGACGCCTCGAGGAGGGCGTCGATATCATCGGCAGTTTGTTCTGAAATGCTATCGACTGGGGTCAAATCGAAAGGGTTTAGGACAGTCAAAGTTTGTGGAGCCATATCGGAGTATGTCATTCTCTATCGAACCTGGGTGAGGTCGGTCACGTATCGGACCAACAACGCTTTAGTCAAATGCCGCGCGACAAGTATAGCGTTGGTTCCCGATATACGGAAAAGGTTAGGTTGTTGGCGGAAAGAGTGGGGTGTGCGTGCATACTAAATTGCGATTGCGGTATATATTCGGACGAAAAAAAAGTCTGGACACTTCAGTTCAGCCGAGTTCTGAAAAGCCTGAGTGAGGGTCGCTCTCGAAACGACTTCCGCGATTTATGTCTAGGAAGTCGAGGGTCTTGATCACTTGTTTGAGCAATCCACCAAGCGCAGGCCTTTTTTGGTGAATTCATACTAGTCCCGCAGAGAAAGGTGGGTTTCCCCATTGCCCGAAATTGCTCTAAACTCAGAAGAAGCTTGAGGAGTTTTAATTTGCCATGACTGGCATCGATCGCGCGAACGGCCATAAACCGGCCAGTATTTCTCCATTATATCATCCTGCGTTGGCAGATGCGCCGCGTCCAGATCCCGCCGAACTTGCCTATGATTTGAACGAAGCGCTTTCAGCGGTAGTACCGTTGCAGGCGCGAGCGCCGGACGACGCTTTCTCCGCTTCCTATCTGGGAACTGAGAGAGAAGGTAATGCGGTCCTGATTTCCGAGGACGGGTTGCTTCTTACGATTGGTTACCTGATCAATGAGTGTGATTTGATCACCGTCGGAACCCGCATTGGTGGTGTAGCCCAAGCGCATATTGTCGCATATGACTATGAAACTGGCTTCGGCCTGATTCGCACATATGAAGATCTTGGTGTTAAGCCGCTTGAGCTTGGTCATTCGGCGGCCGTTCGAGAGGGCGACAACCTAACCGTGGGCGCACATGGCGGAGCGGCACAAGCACTAGCCGCCAAAGTGTCGTCGGTTCGCGAATTTGCAGGATACTGGGAATATTTGATTTCTGGAGCGATTTTTACTGAACCACCACATCCAATTTGGTCTGGTGCCGCACTACTCGACGTCCACGGCAAGTTGGTCGGGATAGGTTCCCTATTCGTACAAGATGCGGAGGAAGAAAACATCGATAAACAGCCGGGGAATATGTTCGTGCCGGTTGATTTGCTGAGACCGATATTCGAGATTCTCATCGAAAAAGGTAAGCCGGAGCATCCCCCGCGCCCATGGTTGGGAATTTATACAGTAGAGGCGATGGGCCACCTGCTAATTACGTCGGTCTCGGAGCAAGGTCCTGCGGTTGATGCGGGGGTAGAACCCGGAGACGTTTTACTATCAGTGAATGGGCAGGAAGTGAAAACCTTGGCTGGTTTATACCGAGAAATCTGGGGATCCGGCGAAGCCGGAGTACCTATAGATTTGGCGGTACTACGTGACCGGAAGATGATCGAGTTGTCTATTATAACCGTTGACCGCGGAAAAATTATGCGGCGGAGTGCCCGCCACTAACGCCTTACTTGTTCGATTTTATGCCTATCCGGTCCCTGATCGGTTTCTAACGGCCGATACGAAGGTTTAGAGCGCAGTTATGATTCAAAATCACGATATTCCCTCGTATGATGGTATGCAGGCGATTGCTGATCTCTACGATGCGTTTATCCTTGATGTCTGGGGTGTCCTTCACGACGGGGTCACGTTGTACCCTGGAGTAGTCGATGTCCTCGAAAGGCTGACCGCGGCGGGTAAACCATTTGTAATGCTGACTAATGCACCGCGCAGGAGCAGCGCCGTTGCCGATTCTATGATCTCTATGGGGATGCCTAGCGAATTTTGCGGGAAAATCCTTTCTTCGGGGGAAGCCACCTTCTTAGATTTAAAAGAGCGTGTAGACGCATTCTATGACCCCCTTGGGAGTCGATTCTTGCATGTCGGCCCTGATCGTGACCGTAATTTATTTGTCGGGTTAGACTGGGAAGAGGTAATGCGGGTCGGAGATTGCGATCTAATTATAAATACCGGTCCCTGGGAGGACGGTGAGATAGTGGCTGATTATGAAGACCTGCTGCAACAGGGCGCTTCATTAGGCCTGCCGATGATCTGTGCCAATCCGGACCTCGTTGTAGTCCGCGGTGGACGAGAGATCATCTGCGCTGGTTCTCTCGCGCTCCGCTACGAGGAACTCGGTGGCACTGTACGTTGGTTCGGAAAACCGCGGTTGGAAATCTATGATTATTGTTTTCGGGAATTAAAAAAGTTCGATAAATCGCAGATTGCGGCGATAGGAGATTCTTTCCGAACTGATCTCGCAGGTGCAACTAAGGCCGGGATTTCACCTGTTTTTGTAGCCGGTGGCATTCATGCCGAAGAACTTGGCGGCTACCCTCCTGACCCGAGCGCGCTGGCGCTGCTTGTCGAAAAATGGCAAGTGCGACCCGTCGGCTCTATTCCCGGTTTTTCCTGGTAGTACACTGTGAAGAAACGCGAGAAACGAATTCTAGCAATCGCTTTGCCATCCTAAGAAGCCGTCTAAGACGGTCGCTGTAAATAAGGGGATAAAGTTTTTGTACGCCCTAATATTGATCGTCTTCGTCGATACGGTTGGCTTTGGTATCGTGCTGCCATTACTACCGCTTTATGCTCAAAAATTTGGCGCATCACCAGAGATGGTTACTTTGGTGGCTGTCAGTTTCACGTTCGGTCAGGCTGTCTTCGGACCTTTCTGGGGTTGGATTAGCGATCGTCTGGGGCGGAAGCCGGTGCTATTGCTGACTATAACTGGCACGTTGTGCGCTTATATTCTTTTGGCATTCTCAAGCTCACTCGTGATTCTTTTCATCGTCCGATTCCTAGCCGGTGCTATGGCGGCAAATATGAGTGTGGCTCATGCGTTAGTCGCAGACATAACCCGCGCAGAGGACCGCACCCGTAATATCGCACGACTGAGTGGGGCGGCTGGTCTCGGCTTTGTAGCTGGACCGGCGATTGGCGGGTTGCTGGCGGGTGTAGACGCCGGCGGGTCAGTGTTTCTACTGCCATATCTGGCTGCTGCAGTTTTCTCAGCTATCGCACTTATCCTTACCCTGATCCTGATTCGTGAGTCGGTTACGTCGGACCGAAAAGAAAGGGCTCGAGTATCTTATGGCCTCGACACGTGGCGAAGCGCACTTGCGCATGGGCAGACGCGGCTGATTCTTTTTCTAAGTTTGTTACCGCCCTTCGTCTTCGCCGGAATAGAAGTGATAATCGTTCTTTGGTCTGAGCGAGCTTGGGGCTGGGGCCCACTGCAGAATGGATATTTCTACGCTTGGATGGGCGCCTGCCACGTGGTTATCCAATGGGTATTAATTGGACCGTTGGCGCGATGGATGGGAGAAAAAATCTTGATCACGTTTGGCGCCTTTTCCTTGGGAATGGGCGTTCTTTTGATGCCTTTGGCAGGAGACCAAATCCTTTTGTACTTTGCCGCCTTTCTCATGATCTTCGGGACATCTAGCTGCGCTTCGCCTCTCAGCAGCTTACTGTCGCAATATGCGGACCCGGCCAGCCGCGGCAGTGTATTAGGACTAGGTCAGGCCTTCGCCGGATCCGGCCGCATTGTTGGTCCTGCGCTGGCGGGCTTCGTTTTCGCGTCGGTTGGAATCGATTGGCCCTTCTATTTTGGAGCGGCTACTATGGTGATTATGGCACTAGGTAGCCGTTTTATTCTTGTTAAGCGCGCCTCCGATATTGCGTCTGAGGATCCTTGACTTCAGATTTATGGGAGATTAGTTATTCGCGCCTTACGGGTAGCAGTCTGCCCGTTTTGTGTTTTATATGGTGCCTAGGAGCCAGACGATGTCCAGACGATGCGCTATGACCGGGAAGGGTGTGCAAGCCGGAAACAATGTAAGTCACGCCCATAATAAAACACGCCGGCGGTTCCTTCCCAATCTCCAAGATACGTCGCTGCTCTCCGACGTACTTGGCAAGACCGTGCGACTGCGCTTATCGGCTCGCGCAATCCGCACCATTGAACATAAAGGGGGCCTCGACGCGTTTCTGCTCGGAACCGCTAACTCAAAGTTAACAGAGGAAGCCCTGGCGCTAAAACGAAAGGTCAAAAAGGCTCTCGCCCCTGCCGGCTAATATTCTGGATTCTCCTTTCTAAAGAATTCGCGCACCTCTTGGTGCTGGCTTCTTGGCTGTTCTCCCGTTTCTCCAAGCGCCTGAATGTCGGTCAGATCACTTCACAGACTTCGTCGAAATCATAGCGATACAGCCGAGGGCCCTTGATGCCCTCTAGGTCGCCGTAACCAATATTGCAGAGGAAATTCGATTTCCAGTTTTTTCCGGCAAAGAAGACCTCATCTGCTAATTCGGTATTGAAACCTCCCATCGCACCAGCGTCCAGCCCTACAGCACGGATTGCCATGATTAGATAGGCACCTTGGAGGGTGCATTGCTGAAATGCAAATTTTTCGGCCACTGATTCATCGTTACGGAAACGCTCGCCTAATTCCGGTCGAACTGGATAGTTCCGCGCAAAATCCTTGTGGAATTCTAAATCGTAAGCGAGTAACGCTGTGACTGGAGCGGCCATGGTCTTTTCTAGGTTCGCCGGCATGAGGCAAGGCGCAAGTTTTTCTTTAGCCTCTTGGGACCGAATGAAGATTATCCGTGCAGGCTGGGTATTAGAGCTCGTCGAGCCGAATTTCATTATTTCCCAGATTTCTCGAAGTTGGCCGTCCGAGACCTCTTTGTCTTGCCACCAGTTGTGGTTCCGGGCCTCGCGAAACAATAAGTCTATTTCGTTGTTGTTGAGATGCTGGATACGATTGCGATATTCCGAGATTCGCGCGCGAGCGTCGGAAAGTGCTTTTTCTTCGGGCATTTGGTAACTCCTTGCTCAAGATTCTTTATGTTAAATCGTTTGCGTGAGCATACTGCTCGTTCCGAACATTTGCACGTTCGGCGTTGTCATGTGAAAATGGTCAAGAACGAAAATATTTTTTTAAAAAGACATAGCAGGGAAAGATAAATGAAATCATTTACGAAATTATTTTTTGCCGGCATCGCGGCGAGCGCCATGGTCGCGGGTGCGGCGACAACTGTATCCGCCGCCATGAACTATGCTGGCAAGACGATGAAAATCATCATTCCATATGGCCCGGGTGGTACCTATGACAAATATGGTGTGGCGTTTTCGAACCATCTTGGGAAGCATATTCCCGGTAATCCCAATATAATTCTGCAACACATGCCAGGTGCCGGTGGCGCCAAGGCCATGAACTGGTTCTATAACGTTGCGCCAAAAGATGGACTCACCCTGATCGTACCACTTGATAATGGTGTGACGAATCAACTCATGAGGCCTGAGAAGATGCGCTACGACGCTCGACACTTTAACTGGATCGGTTCTTCAAACCAAACCAATGTAGTAATGGTTGTACGATCTGATAGCGGTATAAATAAGCTATCGGATATGAAAAAGAAGCAGGTGATTGGAAGCACTAGCGGTAAGGGTTCTTCCGGATATATCAACCCGATGCTTATAAATGGCCTTTTCGGCTACAAAATTAAAATGGTTACTGGTTACAAGGGATCTTCAAAATCCATCTTTGCAATGGAGCAAGGTGAGTCTCAGATGGCAGCATTCAACTGGCTGGCATGGGCGTCAAAGGTGCCGCATTGGTTTAAGGGTGATAAACCATTTGCCCGTCCAATTGCTCAGATTGGCGTTTTCCGAGATCCTGACTTACCCAAGTCGGTGCCAATGATTAGTGAACTTGTTACTAAAGAAATGGATAAGAAAGCCGTTGGCTTCCTAAGTGTCGCGGGTCTTCTTGGCCGTGGTCTTGCGTTACCCCCGGGTGTTGGAAAAGATAACATTGATCTTTTGCGTTCTGCTTATGACAAGATGAATGCAGACCCGGCATTTGCAGCGGAGTTGAAAAAGCGCAAGCTGAGATTAATCCCTTCTTCGGGAGCCAAGATCCAGAAGATCGTCATTGACTCGGTCAATAACGCATCGCCAGATGTTGTAAAGCACGCTACGAAATTGATCTTTGGGAGCTAAAATCCTTAAATCATTTTGAAGTAATAGAAAAAGGGTCGGATTTAGTCCGACCCTTTTTTGTATTGTCGGGGCATTAGGCAGCGCTGTCGAATCGTCGGCTACGCTGCTTGGGTCCATCGTCGAAAAGCTCTGCCAGCCGGTCCATCATTGTTCCACCTAATTGCTCTGCGTCCATGATAGTCACGGCACGGCTATAATAACGAGTGACGTCATGGCCGATACCGATGGCCGTCAACTCGACGTCTGGTCGCATTTCTAGTGTCTTGATCACTTCCCTCAGATGGCGCTCAAGATAGTTTCCTGGATTAACCGAGAGGGTAGAGTCGTCGACCGGAGCTCCATCGGATATTACCATCAAGATCTTGCGCTGTTCGTGACGATTCACCATACGGCTGTGCGCCCACAGTAATGCCTCGCCGTCGATATTCTCCTTCAGGAGGCCCTCACGCAGCATAAGACCTAACGATTTGCGTGCGCGGCGCCATGGTGCGTCTGCGGGTTTATAAACAATATGACGGAGGTCGTTCAGCCGGCCCGGGTTGGCCGGTTTTCCGTCCGCTAGCCAGCGCTCCCGCGCCTGTCCACCCTTCCATGCCCGTGTAGTGAAACCAAGGATTTCAACCTTCACCCCGCAGCGCTCAAGCGTTCGGGCGAGGATATCCGCGCTCATCGCCGCCACGGTGATTGGTCGGCCTCGCATGGATCCTGAATTATCAATTAATAGGGTTACAACTGTGTCTCGGAATTCGGTTTCCTTCTCAATCTTGTAAGATAGTGGGTGCATCGGGTTGATGACTACCCGTGACAATCTACCCGCGTCGAGCAGACCCTCTTCTAGGTCGAACTCCCACGAACGTGATTGCTGCGCCAATAGCCGACGTTGCAGGCGATTTGCGAGTCGTCCGATTATTCCCTGCAAATTGGCAAGTTGCTGGTCAAGATGTTGCCGAAGTCGATTAAGTTCGTCGGCATCGCACAAATCCTCCGCTTCGACGACTTCGTCGTATTCGATCGTATAAGGCTGATAGATGGGTTCACGTTCACGGCCGGGACCACCTTCTTGGCGTTGCTGGTGCTCAGATTGTTCCCCATCTTCGTCACCGGTGCCTGGCATCATTTCGTCTTGGCCCTGCTCAGACATGGATTCGTCGCCCTCCTCGACATCCATATCCTCCATTTCCGAAGATTCGTCGCCTGACATCTCGGCCGATACGCCTTCCGTATCCGCGTCGTCGGCATCTGCGTCTTCGGCATCCTGCTCTTCAGATTCCTCGCCCTGTTCGCCTTCCTGCTGGTCTGTAGCTTCTGATTCCTCATCAATAAGCTCTAGTTCCACCAAAAGATCAGTGAGCGCCTCCGCGTATGCTTCTTGGTCATCAATTCGGTCAGCTAGACTGTCGAAGTCAGTGTCGATCTTATCGTTAACCCAGTCTCGCCAGAGTCCAACCAATTGCTCACCACCCTCGGGGAGTTTTTCACCTGTCAGTTTTTCGCGGACCATAAGCCCAATTGCTTCTGACAAGGGAGCGTCTTCGCGCACGTTAACGCGGGTGTACCCAAACGAATCGCATTTTGCTTCGAGAGAAGCGCGAAGGTTATTCGCGACTCCGGCCATAATTCGACCTCCGAGAACCTCGCAGCGTACCCCTTCGAGAGATTCGAATACCGCTCGTGCATTCTCTCCCTGCGGGGCCCGCGTCGCATGGACCGTTTCGTCGTGAAATCGGAGGCGTAGCGCCATTGCGTCCGCCTCGCCGCGGAGCGCTGCAATCTCCTTTTCTGTGAAATCGCGAGACGGAATTGGCAGACGGGCTTGATTATCAACTAGCCTTGCCTCTGAACCATAAACGAGTGTGATGTCCTCACGCTCGGAAATCGCCCGCATTGCTGCTGCGGTGACGCGTCTAAATTCTTCTGCCGGCTGGTCGTCGCTCATTTTCTGATCAGGCGGCTGTCTGCGTTGCGTTCAGTTCCGGCAGTTCCTCGCCGAAGCAGCGTTGATAGTATTCAGCCACGGTCGTTCGCTCTAGTTCATCGCACTTATTCAAGAAAGTCATCCGAAAAGCTGTTCCAATGTCCCCCAAGATCAAATTATTTTCTGCCCAAGTAATAACCGTTCGCGGCGACATGACGGTTGAAATATCGCCGGCCATAAATCCGGCACGCGATAAATCAGCAACGCGTACCATGGAGCTGATTTTCTGTTGTCCTTCGGCATCTTTGTTGTAATCCGGGCACTTAGAAAGAATGATAGCTGTTTCTTTGTCATGTGGAAGGTAGTTCAGCGTAGTGACAAGGTTCCAGCGGTCGAGTTGTCCTTGGTTGATCTGTTGGGTGCCGTGATAAAGGCCCGTCGTGTCGCCTAATCCGACCGTGTTAGCCGTGGCCAGAAGGCGGAAAGCGGGGTGAGGCCTTAGAACGCGATTCTGATCAAGAAGAGTCATTTTACCATCGACTTCCAAAACACGTTGAATGACGAACATTACATCCGGTCGCCCAGCATCATATTCGTCAAACACGAGTGCCATCGGGCTCTGTAGTGCCCAAGGAAGAATTCCATCACGAAACTCTGTAACCTGCTTACCATCTTTGAGGACAATGGCGTCCTTTCCGATGAGATCTATCCTGCTGATATGGCTATCAAGGTTTATACGGATACATGGCCAGTTTAGCCTCGCGGCAACTTGTTCGACATGGGTCGACTTGCCGGTGCCGTGATAACCTTGGATAAGCAGCCGGCGATTATGAGCAAACGCCATCATAATCGCGAGGGTTGTGTCGTGATCGAAACAATAGGTGTCGTCAAGATCTGGTACATGTTCGGTTTTTTTGGAAAAAGCCGGCATCTCCATTTCGATGTCGAGGTCAAAGGCCTCTTTGGCCGACGTGGTCGTGTCCGGCGTATCGATTTCGCTGATCTCAAAAATCGCGCTCTGGTCTTTGGAAGCCATTCAACTGTGTTCCTTAAGAGTATAAAGATTTTAACGAACCAACCTATATCAGGCGGTCGCTGTCCCGTAACGTAGTGTATGCATAATTTACCAACTTTAGCTGGTCTTCCGCCCTTTTGTCGCCCCCGTTGGCATCGGGGTGCAGCATCTTGGCGAGAGTTTTATAGCGCAGTTTTACATCGGCTTTCGTCACTGGCGCAACCAGTCCCAGTACTGAGACTGCTTCTCGTTCCTCAGATGAAAAAGATTGAAGTTGGGTCTCCGCCTCCCGGGTTAGCGGTCCATATGTAAGACCTTGGCCGAAAATGTTTAGCGGATCCGATATCCGGTCCCCGTATTTAGTTGTACGAGAGCCAAGCGGCCAGGTTGGTCGGCGCCAGACAACATCATTCCGCATTTCGGCCTCAACAGTAGCGTCATCCATATCCGCATAGTAATTCCAAGCGGAATTGTAATCGCGGACGTGTTCAAGGCAAAACCAGTAGTATTGGTCCAATGTGTCTCTGGACTGGGGCGCGCGATATTTTCCGTCTAGGCTGCAATCGGGGTGTGCGCAGATTTTGCCCTCAAAGTTGGCTTCGCTCTTAGGATATTTCGGGCGAGATAACGGCATGGTGGGAGTATGGTCGCCACAATTTGGCGGTGCAAGCGTGGACAGGTATAATCCCTGCACGCATAGACGGTGGCGATATCGCCCGAACTAGGTACCGCGTAGAGGGTATAATGACAGTGCTGCAAGATATTGAAACTAAACTGACTGAGGCGTTCGAGCCGGTTTCATTGACCGTTATCGACGAATCTTCTCTTCATGCCGGCCATATTGGTGCTAGGCCAGAGGGCGAGACACATTTCCGGGTAGAAATAGTCGCCAATGCATTTTCAAACAGGACGCGACTCGAACGACAACGAATGGTCTATGCAGTGCTAGCGTCGGAGCTAGCTGGCCCGGTACACGCTCTGTCAGTCTTCGCTAACGCACCGTGAATTCAGTATTTGAAATTCCGTTTTGCAATACGGTCAAGTCTTAGGTTTGCGATTTGATGAAAGTTTCGACCAATCAGAAAATTGGTTAATTGACCTCAGCATCGTTTAGATAGCTCTCATTAACCCACAAACCATCGGTGCATCGAAAGCTGAAGCTTTCTGAGGGTCAGATTTTATATGTTCTCGTGAAAATTTTACAGTCAATAACGGCGAATATTAATTTCCGTTTTTAGTGATTACTTGGCGACATTCTCGCTAGGCAGTTCCTCTACCCGGCTGAGCCGGATTGAGGTGATCCGGTTACGCTGACGTCGCACGATCTCGAACCGAAAGCCATGGAAGTGGAATATCTGACCAATATTTGGGATAACCTTAGCCTCGTATATTATCAAACCCGCCAGCGTGGCGACATCTTGGTCAGGGAGATCCCAGCCAAATCGACGGTTAAGATCTCTTAACGTCACTCCGCCAGCGATTAGGTAAGATCCATCGCGTTGCGGGCGGACCCCAATCGGTACGACATCGTGTTCGTCGGAAATGTCTCCAACGATTTCTTCCAGAATGTCTTCTAAAGTCACGACACCCATCAGAGCCCCATATTCGTCGACTACCAGCGCAAAATGTTCTCGTCGTCGCCGGAAGGCGTTAAGTTGGTCCAGTAGTGTTGTCGACTCGGGGATGAACCATGGAGGCGTCGCCACGTTGTCGATATCCAGTGCGTCGATATCACCGGTATGATTGTGGACTTCGCGCAGCATCGCCTTGGCGTGCATGACACCAATGATATTGTCCGGCGAATTCCGCCAAAGGGGTACACGCGTAAATGGACTGGCGAGTGCCTCCTCAACGATCTGACTAGTCGGTAGGGATGCATCAATCATGAAAATTTCGCGACGGTGCTGCATCACCATTTCAACATCTACGTCTGCAAGGTCTAGAACGCTATGCAGCATAGCGCGCTCATGACGCGACATAGCTCCATGTCCGCGATGAAGTTCGATAGCGCCGCGCAGTTCTTCCATTGTCGCGCTCCAATCCCGGCTATCCTGGGATTTTACGCCAAACAACCGCTGTACAGCCCGGGTGACGTATTGAATCGCGGACATTACTGGACCGAGAAGTCGGACAAGTAGCAGGAAGGTTGGTGCGATTGTAAGCGCTAGCCGGTCCGCATTCCGAAGGGCATAGGTTTTCGGGAGGATTTCTCCAAATATCAGCACCAACAAAGTCATTGCCACAGTTGCATAGATCACGCCGGTTTCGCCAAACGAACTGATCAATATGCTAGTAGCAAGTGCCGAGGCCAGTATATTTACTAAATTATTACCGAGCAGAATCGTACCAATCATGTGATCTTGATCGGCACGGAGGCGATTAACCAAGCCAGCTCTCCGATTTCCTCTGGCTTCCATTTGATGCATTCGAGGCCGAGACGCCGCAGTCAGCGCGGTTTCCGAGCTGGAAAAAAAACCGGAAAGTATCAAAAGAACGGCAATCCCGCCAATTGTTGCAAGGGTTGCTATTTCCATACGACTGTGGACCGACTGTTTTGTAATGTTAATTGAAAGATAGAATAGGTCATGTGTCGACTGCATGCGTTAGCATACGCTCGACTATATCGAGCTCTACATCGCGCGCAATAAATGCCTCTCCGATAGCGCGGGCGAGAATAAACGTAATCCGACCATTTTCTACTTTCTTATCGTGACACATATGTCCTATTAGGGTAGCCGGGTTCCATTGCCGATTACCGTCCGCCGAAACTGATACAGGTAGACCCATACGATTAAAATGGGCGATCGTGCGATTTAGATCTCCCGCTGGGCAGACACCCATTCTGACTGAGAGATCAAGCGCCATGATCATGCCTATAGCAACGGCTTCACCGTGCAGGATATCAGATCCGAAACCTGTTTCCACCTCTAGCGCGTGCCCGAACGTGTGGCCAAAATTGAGTAGTGCGCGAGCACCATTTTCGTATTCATCCTCCATGACAACAGACGCTTTTGCGGCGCAGCTTAATTTCACAGCGTATTGCAATGCCTCCCGATTGCCTTCGAGGATGGATAATCCATTTTCTTCGAGCCACGTAAAGAATTTCCTGTCCCGGATCAGGCCGTATTTTATGATCTCAGCGTAGCCGGCAAGAAATTCTCGCTTCGGCAGTGTTTCGAGTACTCCGGTATCGGCCAGAACTAAACGTGGTTGATAAAATGCTCCCGCAAGATTTTTACCGTGCGGCGTATTGATACCTGTTTTTCCGCCAACCGAACTGTCCACCTGCGCTAGTAGCGTCGTTGGGATTTGGACAAAATTAAGGCCTCTAAGGATCTGGCTAGCGGCAAACCCAGTAATATCTCCGACAACCCCCCCGCCGAGTGCAACAAGCGTTGAGCCTCGCTCGGGCGCTCCATCAAGTACGCCATTGACTACAGCCTCGATGGTCTGGAAGTTCTTGGTGTCTTCTCCAGCGGGCAAAATAATATCTTTTACGCCAAAACCACACTCCTTCAGAGACCCAGCCACCGTTTCTAGATAATATGGCGCAACATTTTCATCCGTAACTATCCAGCACATGCCACCGCTGAGCACATCCCGCAAATAATTACCCGTTTTTTTTAGTAGGTTTTCTCCAATGAAGATCTTGTAGGAACGTTCTCCCAAATCTAAGTCAAGCGATTCAACAGGAGACATCATTCGGCTACCGAATCGCTTTTGCTGATGGACGCGAATGCGTGCAACGCATCATATACCTTCTTAACAGTCAAATCCGGCGATTCATTGCCGGTCTCAACTGTCAAATCAGCCTCGGCATAAGTCGAGTGGCGCTGAGACATCAGGTCTTCTAGCTTCCGTCGTTTGTCACCGCCTTCGAGCAGAGGCCGGCTGTTATTCCGGGAGACCCTCTGAAGCAATATCTCCACGTCCGCCTTCAACCAAACTGACACGCCCATTTGTCGTATGTTGGATCGAATTTCCTCATCCATGAATGCGCCGCCACCCGTTGCGATCACGCGTGGTTGCTGAGACAATAGTCGCGCGATTACCCGGCGTTCACCGTCCCGGAAGGCCTGCTCACCAAATTCTGCGAAAATCTCCGAAACTGTTCGATCGGCTGCTACCTCAATTTCGGTATCGGCGTCCACGAAATCCATATCCAGCCATTGCGCGAGACGGTTGCCGATGCATGTTTTTCCCGACCCCATAAGGCCGACGAGAACCACGGATCTACAACTTAAGGCTGTGAATATTTCTGTCGAAGAGAGTGGTTTTTGCTGAGACATTCGATTAAGGGCGGTAGGTGCTCACAAAATAGCTCTAGGGCGGATTTTTGCCCCCCGGGACGTTGAAAGCTCCCTCGGCAGCCGATACACTGCCCTGAAATCGCCACAAAGATTCATTATATTACAAATATACGACGATTTTTTGTCTGTGTCGCCATTGATAACGCTATCATCGACTGCGGTTAGGAGACCTGTAACATGGGCCATTCGAGCGTTTTACGCTGGCGGCGAATCGCAAAACAAGACAGGGTTTACAGAAATGAGGAAAATGGCTTCTGTGATCATCGTGTTAGCGCTCCTTTTGTTGTTTGGCGGGGGGCTTTTTCTTGCGACTTGGGAAATTCCAGTACCGGCAAATGATATTGAGCGTACAATCCCAAATGAACGGTTCACTAAATAGATATTTGGCTTGCACTTATCTTGCGGTCGCCCTCCTTCTCCCATTTTCTGTTGACGCCCAACTTAAGCTCAACCAGCCGTCGAACCAAATTGATAAACAGCTTGCTGTACCTCTTTCCGGGCAGCTAGACGCAGATCAGGGAGAGTCTGCCGTTAGATCATCAGTCCCGGAAACACTACCGCCCCGCCCTATGGAGGTGTCCGGTATAGTCGTAAACACGCTGGATTCGCTAGATCCGGATGCAAACGGTCTTCTATCAGAAAATCAAGGTGGTTTCGCGGAGAATTTTTGGCGGGGTACCGATTGGTCTCAAGTAAGCTCCCTGATGCCGCGAATGCCAGCCGCCTCTTCCAGCGCGGTATTACGGAGCCTTGCGGTCCGGCTGCTTATATCTCGCGCCGATGTTCCGGCTAATAAGCCGGCCGATGCTAATTTCGTTGCACTTCGAGTCGAGCGTCTTCTCGCGATGGGGAGAGTCGGTCAGGCGCTCGGTTTGCTAAAAGTGGCTGCCGATGAACGTTTGGACGAAAGCCTGGCGCGTACGCGGATTGAGGCCCTATTCTTTAACAACGATAACGCTGGCGCTTGTACCGCCGTAAAGAATTCACGAGATAAATACTCTGGGCTTTACTGGTCACAAACACAGGCCTTCTGTTTGGCACTATCGGGGGACCATCCGCGTGCGGCATTGATCGCTGACCTAATGCTCGAGCGAGAGGACGAGATAGAACCTGTCTTTTTTACCGCTATAGATGCGCTTGCTGCCGCCCGGAACGAAGGTCCTCCTGTACTTAAATCCCCAACCGCCCTGCATCTTGCGATGATGCGCGCTGCGAAGCTTCAGGTCCCGGCAGAAATCGTTCAAGACGGTGCCATTTCTGTGATTAGAGCGGTGGCGTTTTCGCCAAATGCACCGTTGGTCGTACGCCTGATTGCGGCAGAAAAGGCCTACCGGGCGGGTGCACTGACCAGCGACCAGATATTGCGGATGTATCTCGGAATACCCTTTTCGCAAGAAGAAATGAACGCGCCGATCTCTGCAGCGGAGCAAACTTGGGGACCTAGAAACCGGGCGTTAATCCTGAGATCCGCTGCAGTACAAAAATTACCTTTGGCGAGAGCAGAGGTGCTTCGGCGTGCTTGGCAGATTGGGCGCGAACGCGATAGCTACACGGAAATCGTTGGTCCGAGTATCCAACTTACGGCCGAGCTGAAGCCTGTTGTTGAATTGAACTGGTTCTCAGGTGATGCGGCACGGGTACTGTTCACCGGCGGCCGGGTCGAAGAGGCAATGGCTTGGTATCGTATTGCCGCCGGTGAAAGAGAAATCTCCGATGAAGCACGCGAAGCTGAGGCGGCCATTTGGCCTCTCGCAGTTCTTGCCGATACCGACAATACCGTCCCACTAACCGACGAACTACTGATCGAATGGTACAACCGTAAACAGCAAGCCGCCCCGCAGGCCGCAGAGAAACAGGCACGAGTATTTTTCGGACTGATGGAATCTCTCGGGCGATCCATTTCGGCAGCTGTTTGGAAATCACTGAAGAATAAATCATTTGGCGGCGACGATACTGGATTGAACATTGCCTGGCATAGGGGGGTTGATGCAGCTACTGCGAATGTCCTAGTAGGCGAGACCGTTCTCCTCGCGACTGTTGGCGCCGCTGATAGCCCTGGAGGTAGGCTTAAGCTTGGTGACGCACTTAAGGTTATTACCGCCCTTCGAACCATTGGGCTCGAACGGGACGCGCAGCTACTTGCGATCGAAACCGCGATTTTTCACGGATTATGAGAAGCGATCTAGTGAGAAAAATATCGTCCGCTGAGGCCAACTCTGATAATAATCTCACTCTTTTTATTGAGATGATGTTAGCCGAAAGAGGTGCATCTGCTAATACCATCGACGCCTATCGCCGCGATATCGAGCAGTATCTGCAATATCTCAAGCGGGCCGGCGTAGACGGCATTATCGCCGAGTCCACACATGTGCGTGACTTTGTGATAAAACTCTCGGAATCTGATATCACCGCCCGCACACAGGCGCGAAAGCTGTCAGCGATACGTCAGTTCCACAGGTTCCTTATACTGGAAAAACTGCGCGATGATGATCCGACTACCAAAATTGACTCCCCGCGCTTGGGGCGATCCCTACCCAAGGTTCCAGGGTTTCTTGAGGTCGATGCGTTAATGGTAGAGGCCTCGCAAGTTGAAGGGTGGCGCGGCGCAAGGTTGACAGCGCTTATTGAGATTTTGTACGCAACAGGTCTCCGAGTCTCAGAACTCGTCAGTCTAAGACTGTCGTCTCTATCGCGCGACGGAAGGGTGGTTACCGTGCGAGGTAAAGGGGGCAAGGAGCGGTTGGTACCCTTGGGAGAAGCAGCCCGTATTGCTATCCAAAATTGGCTACCGTTTCGCGAGAAATTAGTTCAGGACACCACTAAACCGGAACCGTGGCTGTTTCCATCGCGGGCAGCGGGTGGACACCTGACCCGGGATGCATTCGCCAAACAGCTTGACAAGCTTGCAGTGTCCGCTGGCATCGATCCTCTTCGGATAACACCACATCTTTTACGCCATGCCTTCGCCACGCATCTGCTCGCAAACGGCGCAGACCTCAGGAGTGTTCAGAAAATGCTCGGCCATGCCGATATCTCGACCACTCAGATATATACCCATGTTCTCGACGAGCGGCTAAAATCGTTGGTGCAGGACGTTCACCCGCTAGCAGGCATCCGGATCTGATAATGGCAGAAACACGACTACCTTCATTTCTCGATTTCGAAAAACCGATAGCTGAGCTAGAGGGGAAAATCGAGGAGCTACGACATCTGAGCGACGATGGAGAAATTAGTATTGTTGATGAGGTCGAACGTCTGCAGTCACGGGTCGACAAGCAATTGATGCAGACCTATTCAAAACTCAACGCTTGGCAAAAAGTACAGGTTGCCCGTCATCCCAACCGACCGCACTGTCTTGATTACATCGATATACTTATTACCGATTTTACGCCGTTGGCTGGGGATCGGTCCTATGCCGAGGATCAAGCGGTGATTGGTGGAATTGGCCGCTTAGATGGCAATTCTGTCGTTATTATCGGTCAGGAAAAGGGCAATGATACAGAATCGCGAGTGAAACATAATTTTGGTATGGCACGGCCGGAAGGGTATCGTAAAGCCCAGCGGTTGATGAGACTTGCCGACCGTTTTGGTTTGCCCGTAATCACGTTCGTCGATACCGCCGGTGCGTATCCCGGCATTGGCGCTGAGGAACGCGGTCAGGCGGAAGCTATAGCCCGATCGATTGAAGCTTGTCTCAGACTCGAGGTTCCAATTGTTAGCCTGGTGATCGGTGAGGGGGGGTCGGGTGGTGCAATTGCTATAGCGGTAGCAGATCGCATTCTAATGCTGGAGCATTCTGTCTATTCAGTGATATCCCCGGAAGGATGTGCATCGATTTTGTGGCGCGACGGAGCCCACGCGACCGAGGCGGCACAGGCTTTAAAATTGACCGCCCAAGATTTACTGGCACTAGATGTAATTGATGATATCGTAGACGAGCCCTTGGGTGCTGCCCACCGCAACCGGGAAGCGACGATTCGGGCGGCTGGTGCGGCGATTTCTGAGAATCTCTCGGAGCTAATAAACATTGATGGACCGGTGCTGCGTCGGCAACGCCGAGAGAAGTTCCTAAAAATGGGTGACACCAACGGTATTTGATAGCGTTACGCCTAGCTGAAAGCCCGATTAGAACGCTCTCGGCAGTTGCTAAACTCGTCCATGGCAGTGCTTGTATTTCTTGCCTGACCCACAGGGGCAAGAGGCATTGCGTGGTACTTTACCCCAAGTATCTCGGTCGTTTGGGTTGACCCATCTTCCTAACACCGAATTAAGCTCCCAGCCGTCTGGAGCCTCCGACGGGTCGATATCGGCCGACAGCAATGGGGTCGAAGAACCTTGGGACTGAATCTTCGCGGCAGGGTGTAATTCATGCCCTAGGGCTGTTGTCATTTCGTTTTCTGCAAATGCAGGATCCATGCGAGTTTCCTGCATTTCTATTTCCGCTTGTGCCCTTTCCATTTCGGCTAGTTCGTCGGCGTCGATCGATAGTTCGAGGTGGCACATCACCGAAGTCACCGTCTCGCGCAGATTATCAAGCATGCCCTCAAACATATCGAAAGCTTCACGTTTATATTCGTTGAGTGGGTCTTTCTGGCCGTAGGCTCGGAGTCCAATACCCTGTCGAAGATGATCAAGAGCTAGCAGATGTTCTTTCCAGGTCTGATCAAGCAACTGCAATAGAAGGCTCTTCTCGGCCAGACGCATTAACTCAGCGCCATAATTCGCTGTCTTGGAAGCCATTTTGCTAGCTGACTGCTTTTTTAATCGATCGGTAATCTCTTCGTCGGCGATACCCTCCTCCGCCGCCCATTCTGTAACGGGTAGATCAAGACCTAAAAGACGCATGGTTTCTTCGTGGAGACCGGCCGTATCCCATTGTTCGGCGTAGGCTTTCTCTGGAATACAGCGCGCAACAGCGTCTTCTATAGCCTGTTCGCGCATTTCGACAACCGTTTCCGACACGTCTTCAGTGATCATCAGCTCCTTTCGCTGTTCATAGATCACTTTACGTTGATCGTTCATAACATCATCATACTTTAAGAGATTCTTGCGAATTTCGTAGTTGCGTTCTTCAACTTTCCTCTGTGCTTTTTCGAGCGCCTTGTTGATCCAGGGGTGGATAATCGCTTCGCCCTCTTCGAGACCAAGTTTGCGCAGCATTGTATCGATACGCTCCGATCCGAAGATACGCATTAAATCGTCGTCTAGGGATAGATAAAATTTTGAACGTCCGGGGTCGCCTTGGCGACCTGATCGCCCACGCAATTGGTTATCGATGCGCCGGGCTTCGTGGCGTTCTGTACCGATAACGTATAAACCGCCTGCTTCCAGCACAATTTCTCTAGCTTCAGCGATCTCAGCTTCTATTGCTTTGGCTAAGTCGCCACGCTGTTTTTCGCGCTTATCTGCAGGCAGATCAGCGACCTGACGCTCGATTTGCATCTCGAGATTTCCGCCGAGTTGAATGTCGGTACCCCGACCCGCCATATTAGTTGCAATGGTAACCGCGCCAGGCTGCCCAGCTTGCGCGATTATGTGGGCTTCCTGCTCGTGGAATCGAGCGTTGAGAACTTTATGGTCGATTTTATTTTCGCTGAGAATCTCTGACAGAAGTTCGGACTTCTCAATGGAGACTGTACCAACTAGAATCGGCTGGTTTTTCTCGCGACATACCCGTATTTCTTCTAGAATAGCGTTATATTTTTCCTCTGCTGTGCGATACACCTCATCGTCTTCGTCAATCCGAACTTGAGGCATATTAGTCGGAATATCGACGACCTCTAGCTCGTAGATTTCTGCAAATTCACCGGCCTCTGTCATGGCTGTACCGGTCATGCCTGCGAGCTTTGGGTAGGCCCGAAAATAGTTTTGGAATGTGATCGATGCGAGTGTCTGGTTCTCATTCTGGACCGTCACGCCCTCTTTTGCCTCTAAGGCCTGGTGTAAGCCTTCCGAGAACCGCCGGCCCTCCATCATTCGCCCAGTGAATTCGTCGATGATGATAATCGCATCATCTTTAACAATATAGTCGGTGTCGCGCTGAAAAAGCGTGTGTGCACGCAGCGCTTGCTGCACGTGATGAACGAGCGACACATTCGTAATGTCATAGAGTGTTGCGCCGTTGAGCATATCCATATCGCTTAGGATTTGTTCGACGTTTTCGGTTCCTATCTCTGTAAGTACGACTGTCCGCTGCTTCTCGTCCTTTTCGTAATCATCGGGCCCAAGCCTGGGGATGATTTGGTCAATTGCGGCGTAAAGTTCAGCTGCATCTTCTGCGGGCCCGGAAATAATCAGAGGCGTTCGGGCTTCATCGATAAAGATATTGTCGACTTCATCGACGATCGCGAAATTAAATTCCCGCTGGACCATTTCTTCTATTTGAAACTTCATGTTGTCGCGGAGATAATCGAAACCAAATTCATTGTTAGTGCCGTATGTAACATCGCAAGCGTACGCTTGCTGTCTTTCATCGTCTTCCAACCCGTGGGTGATGCAGCCAACCGTGAGGCCGAGAAATTTGTATATTTCACCCATCCAGTCCGCATCGCGGGATGCTAAGTAGTCGTTGACGGTAACTACGTGGACGCCCTTACCCGCAATAGCATTGAGATAAACTGGTAGGGTGGCAACTAGCGTCTTACCCTCACCGGTGCGCATTTCGGCGATTTTACCTTGGTGTAAAACCATACCACCCAGCAGTTGCACATCGTAGTGGCGTTGGCCCAATGTACGCTTAGCGGCCTCGCGAACGGTCGCAAAGACATCGGGTAGAAGTTCGTCGAGATCGACGCCGTCCTCATGCTTGCTGCGAAATTCGCCAGTCCGAGCTTTGAGCTCATGGTCCGAGAGTTTTTCAACCTCCGGTTCGAGTGCATTGATCTGGTCCACGATACCTAAGAGGCGTTTGACTTCGCGATCATTGGCACTGCCAAAAAAGCGTTGCGCGATCGACTTTAACATTCGGGTTCCTCGACTATACCGCCCATAAAAATGCCGGAGCTGAGCGGCTGGACACTACCACAAATGGGGAAAGTGCGAACAAATATGCACCAAAATCAACCAAGTCAACGTAAACGGTGCCAGAATTAATGTAATCTCTCAAAAAACCCGCTATTTACGTACTGAAACTATAGTCCAAGATAGAGTGCTGGATAAATTATATAGCGCTGATTTGGAACTAAGAGAGCCGAGTATAAGGAAAAACTCATGAAACTCCGAACACTTGCAGCCGCGTTTAGTATAGAAATTGCGGTCTGTCTGCCGGTAAGCGCGGAAGATAAAATTCAGGGTACGGGATCAGGGAGCGATCCGGTTGTCGCCACTGTTGACGGTGCCAACATTTTTCGATCCGATGTTTATGCTGCTCGAACCCAACTACCAGAACAGTATCGCGAGCTGCCAATGGACCAAGTATTTTTGCCGCTGGTTAATCAATTGGTGCGTTCCAAGCTGCTGGTCGCTAAGGCGAGGGAAGAAAATCTGCATGAGTCTGCCGCTTATCAAGACCGGTTGCGCCTTATCAAAGACCGACTGCTCGAAGAAGCGCTGCTCGCGAAGGTGATAAATGCACGATTGACTGATAAGATGCTTCGAGCAAAATATGAGGATGCGTTTGAGAATCTTCCTTCCAAGGAAGAGATAAGAGCGCGACATATTTTGGTTAAGACTGAGTCAGAGGCAAAATTACTGGTTAAGAAGCTGGATGGAGGCGCCGATTTTGCGAAATTGGCATTCGATAATTCTATAGGCCCCTCAAAATCCCAGGGCGGCGATTTAAAATATTTCGGTCGTGGTCAGATGGTACCGCCTTTTGAAAAGGCAGCCTTCGCGCTAAGGAAAGGCGAGTACACAAAGGTGCCCGTGCAGTCCCCGTTCGGCTGGCATGTAATAAAGATCGAGGATAAACGTCAATCAAAACCCCCGACTTTCGAAGAAATCCGAGGAAAGCTCCGACAAGATTTAACACAGAAAATAATCACCGAACTTGTCGATGGTCTGATAAAAAATGCCAAAATAGAGCGGTTTGAGGTAGATGGTAGCGCCCCACGGCTTAGAAGAATTAAGCCAACTACCGTGCGATAGGGGATGAACCCTAGTATATTCTAATAATTGGAACATACCGGCGACCTGGGTTTTGATATTTTGTGCCGCGATTTATGTAGATGTCCGGTCACCAATTCTCCGACAGTGCCGACCTCTAGAAATCGCCGCCGAGGCCCGGTGTCATTTAGGCTTTAAACCTAAGTATTCTATACGTTTCTTAAGCGTGGCGTCCCGCAGCTTGCCGCCGTGTTCTTTCATGGCATTGATATCATCTTCGTTCAGCCGGTCGGGGATACAGGAAACTGCACTTGGCCGAGTTTTGGCCCGCTCCCACCATGCGGCCGCGGCATCATGGTCATCGAGCCAGATATCTATCAGATCAAGGTACTCTATTCGCCAAAGATAAGGGATCATATTTATATCGGCGAGGGTAAAGCGCGTGCCTAGGAGCCAGGGTCCTCCGAACTCGGCTATCGATGCATCAATTGCGCTGAACGCCTTTTCCCAATTACCAATAGCCTGAAACACATATGGGCTCTCTATCCCTTGTTCATACGTCGAGATCAGTCGTGCTCGCTTGCTCGGATCGCCTACGTTAGCGAATCGCTTTCGGCGCTGCTCTTCCGGCATTTTCTTCATCTTCTCCCGGAACATGGCAGAAAACGATAGCTCGCGTGTAGACTCGAAAATGGTCTCGTCCACCAGTTTGGAAAACAGACGCATACGTGATTTCAGGAACGGGCCATATGGTATTAGTTTTCCCCCTGGGCCGCTGTCTGGCCACGTTTCGTCAATATATTCGCAGATAAGAGACGACTCTGGAATCGTCCGCCCCTCATGTACCAGCGTTGGCACAACGCCCTTCGGATTGATTTTAAGGTATGCCGGGCTGTATTGCTCTGCAGCAAACAAATTGACCGTCTCCTCTTCGCACTCCATCCCTTTCTCAGCCAATGTAATGAACACCTTTTGGGTGCAGATAGAGTTGTGAAAGGTGTAAAGAGTAAGCATAGTTTTTACCTCGCTTTGATATCGGGACCGAACCAAGGCTTAATTAAATCACAAGGTTTAACTTGATGATTAATACCCCCCCTTAGCTAAATCGAAAATCAGAGAAAAGTGAGGATTCTTTAAAGATCAACACGACTGCATAGCCCCGGTAGGTGGGAATACAGGAAAATTTACTTAAACTGACTTAAGACCTCGTCCGGTAAAATTCTCATTCGTTTCTGGAATATCTGTTTGAGGTTCCGGTTTCTCTCTAATTCTCCCCGAAATCTTCAGCTTGATGTTCAACTAGGTGCCGATAATCAGCGCGAATTGGGTTGAAGACATCTAAGTTCATGGCTGGTTCGTCGCCTATCACCTCCCCCCAGTGCTCCACGTTCGGTGGGATGCGGATCATGGAGCCAGGTGCTGCGTCGTATACCTTATCGCCAACGTGGAACCGAACTGTGCCCTGAACGATTACAGCGATCTGTTCGAACGGGTGACTGTGAGGGCCGGGTTCCATGCCTGGTTGCATCCAGTTCATTACTAGAAGTGTGTCCTCGCCACGAAAGCCGACCCGCTCTATCCCTTCCCGGACCCATTCCCGGTCCAATTCGTCCCAATTTGCGAAGCTGGTGGTCTGCAGGGTTCCAACTGGATTTCCATCTACCATCTTCCAATACTCCCTCGTTTTGCGGTTCAGCTAAGCCGTCATTATTCAGGTTCTGAGAGGACTTAAGTGCTAGTCGGGTTGGTCACTTTACTCTGCGTCGTCAAGATCTCAAACTACCTTCAGGGTCCGGTTCTTTAAGAATCCGAGTTAACTAATATAGCGATTTTTTGTGTCATTTCATCTTACCGTAACCACCTCCGCCCGGTGTTTCCAATAAGACCTTATCGTCCGGTCGCATAACAATTTTATTGGCTTGAGCAGCATCTTTGCCATTGATCATGAAACGACCGGCCTTACCATGCTCGCCACCATCTAGTCCCTCTGCGCCAATTTTCACGCGACTAGGAACGGCATTGAGCAGCCAGTCTTCTTCTGTGCGAAGGTGGAAGGCAATGACCTGCCCGTCGCCGCCTTTAGTCGCGCCTTCACCGCCAGACCCGTCGATCAGTTCCTTCTGTGTAAATTCGATCGGCATGGCCGCTTCCAATACTTCTACCGGTACCGCCGCCACACCAGTTGGATAGCAAGTGGCGCCCAGGCCAGGTTTTTCGCGGCGAGCCCCCATGCCGCCTGAATAGTTGAACATAGCGCTAGTGAATGGGTCCCCCTGTTCGTCTTTACCCTGTATCTGAAACGTCCATACCGCGCCAGCACCCTCTGCTAACACTTGGCCCGGGGTGACCTGATAAAGTGCCTTTAGGATTGGCATCGGTACATACATACCAACCACATGGCGCGCGGCGACTGGGGAAGGGTACTTGGCATTGACGATACAGCCATCCGGAGCGCTGACGGTGATGGGTTTTAGGCTGCCGTAGTTATTCGGTAAATCGGGATCAAGGGTAGATCTCAGGGCAAACGTCGAATAGGCGTGAGTATAATTCAAGACCACATTAACGCCGTGCGGGCTTGCTCCAGACGAGCCGGTAAAATCAATGTGCACAGAGCCTTCGTCGGCATTAATAATTAATGCGCATTTCAGCAAAATTTCCTGTCCACCCGGAATGTCGAATCGACTCTCGCCGTGATAGGTCCCAGACTCTAGCTTGCGAATTGACTCTCGCGTCGCTGTCTCGGACCGAGTGATGATTTCTTCAGCTAGTTGCTCAATATCGTCAAGATTATGTCTGTCGCACAGAAGCTGAAGTCGTTCCACGCCGACACGGCCTGATGATACCTGTGCCGCGAGGTCTCCCAGTACCTCGTCGGGGGTACGGACATTGTGGCGTATCATGTCGAAAAGGAGTTCATTCGGCTTGCCGGCTTCGTAGAGCTTTGCACGAGGAATCCAAAGGCCCTCCTCATGAACATCGCGCGCCCCGGCTCCGACGCCGTATCCACCGATGTCGGTGTGATGGATCGTTGAACCGAAGAATGCGATTACTTTACCTTTACGAAAAACCGGGGTGATGACGGAGATGTCGAAGAAATGTCCCGCCGACAGCCATGGGTCATTAGTAATTAGAATGTCGCCCTCGACCAAGCTATCCGGAGGGAATTTGTCGACGAAATGCTTACCTGCTGCAGCGAGTGTATTGATATGGCCTGGCGTTCCGGTTACCGCCTGAGCAATCATCCTCCCTTTTCGGTCAAGTAGTGCACAGGCCAGATCGCCTGCTTCGCGCACCACCGGGCTGAACGCTATCCGTCGCAAGGCCTGCGCCTGCTCACTGGCAGCACTGATGAGGTTACTCCACAGGATTTCTAGCTCGATTCCGTCCATCTGGATGCTGGTCTCCTTTTGTGCCACTTCTGGACCGGTGTTCGCATCGGTTACCCGCGAGAACATATTCTTAACCACTAGCCAAGAACACCCCTTGCGCCAACGCTTTAATGCTATGCTCCTTTCTCGGCGATGATACACCCATCTTCTGCTACACTCACGTGCCACTTCGGCAGTACAAATATAGTTGTTTCGCGTTCCTCAATAATAACCGGTCCCTGAATTTGCTGTCTGGCGGCGATAGAAAACCGATCATAAACTGCAACTAACTCGGGTTTGTCACCAATTAATACTTCACGATGCCCCTTCGGTACGCCCACCACGTCGGTAAGTTCTGGTGCGCCATGTCGCTCCACCGGCGGCCCATGAGCACTGATGCGCCAAGCAACGACCTCAATCGGTATGTCGGGGAGTCGTAGTCCGTATTGTACTTCATAGGCAGTTTCGAAAGCCTCACGCATATCATCGATTTCGTAGTCGGCCGACGGATCGGCTGCGAAGCTCACTGTCACTTCATTCTGTTGCCCGACATATCGCATGTCTGCACCATAGACGTAGCGTATAACGCCGGCCGGCGCCCCTGCAGATTCGAGCGCGGCACCAGCTTCGGTGACCATGTCGCTGTAAATTCTTGCTGCTGACGCCAAATCGATGCCGCCGCGGGTGCCCCGTGCAAGGTCGAACCTTAATGGGGTCACTAGCGTACCAAAGGCCGACAATACGCTGGCCAATGGAGGATAAATTACCCTAGTCGACTCCAGCAACTCCGCTACGTGGCAGGCATGAACCGGACCTGCACCTCCAAAGGCCAGCACCGGAATACCGCGATAGTCAATTCCACGGTCGGTGGCATGCGCTCTGGCTGCGGCAGCCATAGATTCGTTAACGACCTGAAAAATACCTCGCGCCGCTTTTTGTACAGATGTGTTTAGCTGATCAGCAAGCGGCTGTATGGCTGTTTCCGCAGCGTTTTTATCGAGCTGCATTTCGCCGCCTAAAAAGTTATCCGGGTCCAAAATCCCAATCAAGACATCCGCGTCGGTGACAGCGGGGCTCTTGCCGCCAAGCCCATAACAGGCTGGTCCCGGCTCCGACCCGGCGCTACGCGGCCCCACTTTCAGAAGACCGAGGGAGTCAATACTGGCAATCGAGCCACCCCCCGCACCAACCTCAATCATATCTATAGCGGGGATAATTACCGGCATGCCGCTACCTGATTTGAACCGGTACATTCGGTCGACCTCGAAAAGCCCTGTCACGAGTGGCTTGCGGTCCTCGATTAGGCATGCTTTGGCGGTGGTTCCGCCCATATCAAATGACATCAGCCGATTAAGCCCAAGGCGATCAGCGTAGTAGCTGGCAACCAAGGCGCCGGCGGCAGGTCCGGACTCCATCATTCTAACAGGGAAACGGCTTGCGGTCTCGGTGCCCAGCACACCGCCGTTTGACATCATGATTAACGGCCGGCTAGCGAAGCCGCGTTTTTCTATCTCATGCGAAAGTCGGGTAAGGTAGGGCTCGGTGATAGGGCGTGTATACGCGTTTAATGCAGTTGTTGCAGCGCGTGGATATTCTCGGATCTGTGGTGCGACCTCTGAAGATACTGACACATATAGTTCGGGACACTCGTTAAGTAGCGAATCGCGAAGGGAGCGTTCATTAGTCCCGTTAACATAGGCATTAAGTAAGCATATGCCGACAGCCTCAACTTTTTTCTTTTTTATCTCTGCGATAATGTGCGTGATCTGGTTTTTGTCGATGTCTAATGAGACTGTCCCGTTCGCTAGCGTTCGTTCTTTGATTCCCCATGTTAGCTCCCGCGGTACTATTGGGTCGGCGTACTCAATCTGAGGGTCGAACATGTCGTAGCGGTGTTCATCACGGATATGGAGAATGTCTTTAAATCCTTCGGTCACGAATAAGGCCGTCGGTCGCCCCGACCGCGTGAGCACGGCGTTTGTTACCACCGTGGTAGCATGCACGATGACATCGTCGACATCCGACGGTGAGATTCTGGCCTTAGAAATGGTGGCGTCAACCGCAGTAAAGAAACCGTCCAAAAGGTTCTCATGAGTGGTCAATGTCTTGTCTACCCATGTGCGGCCGTCCTCGCAACGTAGGACGATGTCGGTAAAGGTTCCGCCGATATCGACGGCGAATGAATAGCCTCCCATGGAATTTTCTTCCTTATTGTTAGACTAAATAGTGATACGAATCGAAGATTGTTTTAATCGGGCTGATGCCTTTTGGATTGAGACAAAACCCCAAAATTCCAGTAACCACATATCTAATCGTAATGATACAATTCTTATCAAGTAATTTAATTTGCAAGCTTGGAATATTTTCGGCTCGACTAAATCAACTAAGGATCTCGCAGGCTCGCTGGATTCGCTCGCATGCATCCTCAAGCGCTTCATCGGAAGTTGCATAGGAAATCCGGAAATAGGGTTCCAGCCCGAACGCTACACCTGGAACCACGGCCACGCCCTCCGACTGAAGCAGATAATTACAGAAATCGGCGTCGTTCGTGATCTTTATGTCATCCGGCGTGGTTTTGCCAATCGTCCCGGCGCAGGACGGATAAACATAGAATGCCCCTTCCGGAGTCCGGCATGTTATGCCGTCGGCTTGATTCAGCATTGAAACCACAAGATCGCGGCGCTTCTTGAAAATTTGGTTATGTGGTTCAATGAAACCCTGTGGACCATTCAGGGCTTCGACTGCCGCTGCTTGGCTGATCGAAGAGGTGTGGGTCGAGGACTGTGACTGCACTGCCACCATTGCCTTAATCAGCTCTACGGGCCCCGCTCCATAACCGACGCGCCAGCCTGTCATGGCATAGGCTTTTGAATGGCCGTTAAGAGTTAGGGTGCGGTCAAATAGCTCTGGCTCTACCTCGGCCACAGTGGAAAACCCAAAATCGTCATAGACGACATGCTCATACATATCGTCGGTCATTACCCAGACATGTTCATAGCGCAGCAGTACATCGGTCAGCCCCCTCAATTCTTCGCGTGTATAGGCGGCGCCGGTCGGGTTGCTCGGAGAATTCAGCAATACCCATTTGGTCCTGCTTGTGATAGCTGCTTCGAGATCTTCCGGCGTGATTTTAAACCCGTTAGCCTCCAACCCATTGACAAAGACAGGCGTACCCTCAGCTAGTAGCACCATATCGGGATAAGATACCCAGTAAGGTGTCGGCACGATAACTTCGTCCCCAGGATCTAGTGTGGCCATGAACGCGTTATAGATAACCTGTTTGCCACCACAGCTGACGATAACCTGATCCGGGGTGTACTCGAGCCCGTTGTCGCGTGTGAATTTGGCACAGACTGCCTCCCGCAGCGCGAGGGTACCCGGTATAGGTGTATATTTGGTCTGTCCTAACTCAATCGCCGTTTTAGCTGCCAATTTTATGTTGTCAGGGGTATCAAAGTCTGGCTCACCCGCTCCTAAGCCGATGATATCTCGACCTTCGCGTTTCAGTTCAGCAACCTTGCCGGTTAGAACATTTGTAGGTGACGGTTTAATCCGTGACAGACGCTGTGCAATTATCGACATGACGCACAACCTTTTTTTAGCTTCAGAATTGATCCGCAGCCTACGCCCGGTGCTATAGACAGGCAATAAGAGTATGCCGCTAATTTCACAAAATCGTTATAGTTGTTTTTATCTTCTCGACAATTTCAATTGAAAAATAGTATTGAGGCACATTCCTTGTACTACCGCCCTATCGAAGAATGTTTCTCAGGGGTCCATGGGGTATCTTCCCCAACTTTTCGGTGTTGCTGAACTGTGCAATAAACTCTGTGATGCAAAGAGGTAAGATACATTGTCCTTGGAAAAGGTCGGGGTGGTGCGTATGCCGCACTGACGGCTCGACGCATTAATTTCCTTGTGACAATTATATTAATTTCCTTATCAATTGGGCGACGGATAAATCAAGAGCCGGAAAATTAGTCCTCGCAAAGTTTCCGCTGCATTCGGATTCGCGTTAGACTCATAATTGAATTTTACAGAAAGTGATCAAATACAAGATGCCTAAGAAATCACCCTTGGCGCCCTCCAGCTTTCCGGATATGCCCGCGATTCCCGGCGTAAGGGTCGGAAGTGCCTCGTGTGGTTTAAAAGACAGGGGTCGTAAAGACCTATTTCTTGCCGCTCTCGACAGAGGCACCAAAGTTGGCGGGGTGTTTACCCGATCAAAAACCGCTGCGGCCCCGGTCAATTGGTGTAAACGCCGGGTTATTGGTGGCCAAGCGCGTGCGTTGATCGTCAACGCCGGTAACGCAAATGCCTTCACGGGCAGGGCGGGTGAAAATTCGTTGCAGCGAACGGTGGAGGGCGTAGCATCAGTACTCAAGGTTCCAAAATCGAATGTTTTCGTCGCTTCGACTGGTGTGATCGGCGAAACCCTCCCCGACGGTAAGATCACCAAATCATTGAAAGGGATGATAAGATCACTTTCGGCCCATAGTTGGGTTGACGCCGCTTCCGCTATCATGACCACTGATACCTTTCCTAAGGGCGCTTGGCGTCGGGTGAATATAGGCGAAACTAAAGTCACTATTGGTGGGATCGCCAAGGGCTCTGGTATGATCGCACCCGACATGGCAACAATGCTGGCCTTCGTTTTCACCGATGCAAAAATACCGGCGAGTGTTTTACAGACCCTGACGGCACATGCCGCCGACCGGTCGTTCAACGCTATAACTGTAGATGGTGACACCTCTACCAGTGATACGGTGCTGGTCTTCGCTACCGGAGCCACAAAACATGAAAAGATATCGAAGCCTGGAGATATGAAACTGCGCGCATTTCGCGGCGCACTAGAAGAAGTTATGACCGACCTAGCGCATCAGATCGTCCGCGATGGGGAGGGGGCAACCAAGTTTGTTACCATCAATGTAACGGGGGCCCGCTCAGGCAAATCAGCGAAGAAAATTGGTCTCGCAATCGCCAATTCTCCGCTAGTTAAAACGGCTATTGCAGGGGAAGACGCGAACTGGGGCCGGATCGTCATGGCCGTCGGCAAATCCGGCGAGGAGGCCGATCGAGACAGGTTGACGATTAGTATCGGTGGCGTTGCGGTAGCCGATCGTGGCGAAGTAGTAAAGGGCTACAAAGAAGCACCAGTTACTAAACACATGAAAGGATCTGAAATTGATATAAATGTTGACCTGAATATTGGCCGGGGGGCGGCCAAGGTCTGGACGTGTGATCTTACGCACGGCTATATCTCGATCAACGCCGACTATAGATCCTGAGTCAGAACTACGGATCTGATCCCCCGAATGTCGAAACTTCCGATAATTCTAGTGGCGGCAGCTGCCCTATTCGACGTTGACGGAAGAGTATTGATTGCGCAGCGCCCGCCAGACAAGGCGATGGCCGGCCTGTGGGAGTTTCCCGGGGGGAAGGTGGAGGATGATGAGACACCTGAGGTTGCCCTGATCCGTGAACTCCAGGAAGAGTTGGGGGTGAATACCGTTGAGAGTTGTCTTGCTCCATTCACTTTTGCGTCCCATGCTTATGAGGAATTTCACCTGCTTATGCCTCTTTATGTATGCCGCAAGTGGAGTGGAAAAGTCACACCACTGGAAAACCAGCGTATCAAATGGGTGAGACCGATGTACCTAGGTGACTATGAAATGCCGCCCGCCGACAAGCCGTTGATAGCCATGCTGCGGGATCATTTGTGACGTGAATTTGTATTCTATCAGTGGGACCGCATAAGGCAATGTCGTCTAGATCCGATTCATTAGTCTCCATGTATCGCACTAATCCTCGCGGCTGGGTGATAGTCCTGTTTATTTTCTTGGCGCTTGGGATGGTCTTTTCCGCCCGTTCTGCTCTGGGTCTGATCATGCCCACTTGGGAGCAAGATCTCGGATGGGACCGGACGTTTATTTCAAGCGGCGGCTCTATCGTGCTTGTTTTTATGACGTTAATTTCACCTCTGGCCGGCAACCTGCTCGACCGGATTGGCCCGCGACCTGTGGTTGCGGGCGCGTTAATCTGTGTCGGAGCGTCGATTGCGTCAACCTCGCTGATGACCCAGCAGTGGCAGTTTATCATACTGTTTTGCATCATCGGTGGCCTAGGCTATGGATCTCTAGCGGCACCCCAAGCATCAGCCACAATTGCACAGATTTTTGACGAGCACCGAGGACTCGCTACTGGAATCGCCACATCCGGAGCCTCTGGTGGGCTATTGATTATGATCCCACTTTTGGCGGCACTGGTGGAATGGGCGGGCTGGCGCGCCAGTTTTGCTGGATTTGGTATTTTCATAATGGCGCTTGCGCCGGCCGCTTGGTTTTTAATAACGCCGTCCAGCCGGACGGCGCACAATGTCGGCGGAATAATTGAATCGGCTCTAATGGTCCGCCTCCGATTGATTTTCAGCAATTCGACCTTCTGGCTACTGTTTTCCGGATTCGTAATTTGCGGTTTTACTACGTCAGGTGTGATCGAAGTACATTTAATCCCATACGCAATGTCATGCGGTTTTCCCCGGTTTGAAAGTGCGGCCGCCCTCGGGGTATTATCCGCGTTCAATATGTGTGGCATGATCCTTGCGGGGTATCTGGCCGATAAGGTGAACCGGCCGTTGTTGCTGGGTAGTATCTATTTCTTTCGGGCGCTGACGTTTCTGATCCTGATGGAAATCACTGGTAGTCCCCAACTGCTTTTTCTGTTCGCTGTTCTATTTGGCATTTTTGACTATTCGGCGATGCCTGTACTCGCAAGCCTAGTCAGTACGCATATCGGGGTAGGGGTGATGGGGCTTACGTTAGGTCTACTGTTTGCTGGACATTCCGCCGGCGCGGCGGCGGGCGCGTTCATGGGGGGGTATTTCTTCGACAATTTTAAAAGCTATGAATGGGTCTGGATTGTTTCCATTGGGCTGGCATTCCTAGCAGCGGTTCTGACGTGGTTGATCCGTGAGACACGTGCCGAGGAAACAGCGACGCTGCCGGCTGCTACATGACAAGAATCGTCGAAACTAACCGCCGTCGAGGATGGATCGTCGTCTCAATATGTTTTGTCGCTCTCAGCTTCACTTTCGGCACACGGTCGTCTGTCAGTATGGTGCTGCCGCTTTGGGTGAAGGAACTGGGATGGTCAACCACGCAGGTCTCAACTGGGGCGTCGTTGGTGTTAGTAATGATGGCACTGGGATCACCGATCGCCGGTAATCTCATGGACAGGTTTGGTGCGCGTATAGTTATAGCATGCGGCTTGCTGGCACTATCACTTGGTGTGGGTGGGACGTCTTATGTCACCGAGGCAACCTATTACCACATTATGTTTGGTATCGTTGGTGGAATCGGGTGGGCATCCGTATCCATACCAATGGTGACGGCGGCGATTTCAGGTTATTTCATCAAGTTTCGTGGCCTCGCGATTGGCATCGGCGTTTCCGGTGCATCTGGGGGACAACTGCCCATCCTAACATTACTCGGGGTCGCAATCGCTACCCTTGGCTGGCGCCATTCCTATCAAATCGTCGCCATTGTGATGGTGGCGATGGCCGTCCTTGTACTTCTGCGCTTCAAGCCGCCGCTCGTAGATTCGGAGGACCAGCTTCAGACGCAGGTAGTGCCTGATAACGATGCCCTGATCGATCGGCTAAAATTTTTGATCGCCAATCGCACATTCTTGCTTCTTCTCAGCGCGTTTTCACTTTGTGGTTTTACGACGGCTGGCGTAATCGACGTCTATTTTATCCCCTACGCGATTTCTTGCGGTTTTACTTTGGTGGAGGGCTCCGCAGCCTATGGTGTACACGGGTTGGGTAACCTGGCCGGCGTGATTTTCTTTTCGTGGGTCGCCGATCATGTTAATCGACCACGATTGTTGGCCAGTATGTTTTTCCTTCGCGCAATGACATTTATTTTGTTGCTGTTTATTTCGGCCGATATTAGCGTAATGTTTTTATTCGCTGCGATTTTTGGAATTCTTAACTTCGCGACCTTTCCTGTCATCGCCAATATCGTAGCAACTCACATCGGTGTTCGGATCATCGGTCTGACGCTCGGCTTACTGTTTGGTGGACATTCTTTGGGCGCTGCTATCGGTGTCGTAATAGGCGGCTCGATGTTTGATAGTTTTGCGAAATACGATTTCGTATGGTGGCTATCCGTCGGACTTGCCGGGCTGGCTGGGGTGTTTGCCATTCTGGTTAAAGAAAACCCGACGCTGGAATCGAACGAATCGACATCAATGGCATAGGGTTCGCCTAGTTTTTTTTCGAACTAGTCTTTTCGTCAGCGATGTTTTCGTTGGTGTTCAGCGCGTCCGCCAACCGGGATTGAGCGCTGCCAGGGCGCAGGGGCTGCTGCTGATTGTCTGCCGGAGACCATCCTGTAAGCCAGATTATTTGAAATGTAGCCGTGATCCGACCGTCTGTGTCAGTGTAGAGTTCCTGATACCGGGCGGCAGCGGCGAGCAGAGTATCGCGCCGGAGGAAGTTCTTGTCGCGCGCCGCGACGGCGTTTGTTCCACCCATACCCCGTAGATCCCGCATCAATGCAAACATATCACTATAAGTTACGGTAAGTGTGTCGGTATCGACGACAGGTAATGAGAACCCTGCCCGCTGAAGCAAAGCTCCTGACTGCGAAATATCAGCTACAGGCGATGTATGAGGGCTAGTGCCACCGGTCGTTTCCGCCTCTGCTTCCAAAAAGACGCGGCGTAATTCGATCAAAGTATCTCCGCCAAGGATTGCTGCTAGGAATAGGCCATCAGGCTTTAGCGTTTTCCGGATTTGCAGAAGCGCACCCGGCAGATCGTTGACCCAATGTAGTGACAGACACGATATAGCAAGGTCGAAGGTGTTGGGTGCAAAGGGTAGAAACTCCTCATCCATTACCACCGCCCTTTTTCGGTTAGATTCACGAAGTAACCCATCGGATAAATCGCCAGTGACAAGGTCGGCTGTTGAGTATGGCAAAATAGTTGTGCCATGGCCGCCCCCGATGTCGATTACGGTCTCAAAGCGACGATTGATGTCCTCCAAGCGATCGGAAATCCGGTTCGCAACTTCCCGGTAAAGAAAATTATGTTCGGCGATACTTCTCGCGGCTCGTTGGCGGTGTTTGCGTACGGCGCGACGGTCGAATAAGGCAATATCGTTTGTCATACCTTTACACTAGGCCGCCTTTAATTGTCGAAAAAATGAACTGGCATAGGTGCTAAATAATATAGGAACCATCCTGAACTTAAAAATTTACTATGAGTTATTGGCAAGATCATAAAGATCTCGATACCTCCACACCTTTAGTTGCTTGATAGTACCTAGTAGCGCGAGTTTGAGGCCATCGTGCAGGCAGTCATATTTCTCCCATTGTAGCCTGAGGTATACAGATTTCTTTCTTTTTTGCGTCAATTTAAGAGATTTTACTCCGGACAGATGACAAAGTATGTGTTCGAATTCATATTAAACTTTCGAAAGCTTATAAAAGAGAGACCATTACCGTGGTTAAAGTCGAAATTTACTCAAGTAACCTATGTCCGTTTTGTGTGCGAGCAAAACATCTTTTGAGCCAAAAGGGTGTAGCGTTCCAAGAAATTGATGTTGATAGCAGTCCTAGTCGACGCACCGAAATGATAGAGCGCGCAAACGGCAGATACACTGTCCCCCAAATATTCATCAATAATTCTCATGTCGGCGGTTCGGATGATCTAGCGGCGCTCGAACGGGAAGGTAAACTCGACAGGATTCTTGGTCTCAACTGATGGGTGAAGTTTTCAGGCTCGCCTGTGTCCAGGTTAATGCCTGTAATGATATTGTTTCCAACGTGGAAGTAACCTCGGCTTTAGTGAGAGAAGCAGTATCAAAGGGAGCAGTCTTCGTGTCGTTACCCGAGTGCGTCGCCCTGATGGAGCCCGACACGATTGCACTCTATGAGAAATCTTATAGGGAGGAGCGCCACCCAGCGTTATTGGCGTTCAGTGATTTGGCATCTCATTTTAAAATTTGGCTCCACGTTGGGTCTCTGGCCGTCTTTTCTGATGATAACCAGATTGTCAATCGAACCTTTTTGATCGATCCTTTCGGCATAGTTGTCGCGAGGTATGACAAAATACATATGTTTGATGTGGATCTGGGAGACGGTCAAGAGTACAGAGAGTCGGCAACCTATAAACCGGGTGGGTCCGCCGTAATTGCTGATTTGCCGTGGGGTGGTGCCGGTCTTACGATTTGTTATGATGTTCGTTTTCCTGCCTTATACACGCATCTTGCCAATGGCGGTGCTGACTTTATCGGTATCCCGTCTGCTTTCACCCGAACCACGGGATGTGCGCACTGGCATGTCTTAATGCGTGCCCGCGCGATTGAAACTGGCTGCTGGGTATTTGCTGCAGCGCAATGTGGCGACCATGTAGGAGGAAGGCAGACTTACGGCCACTCGCTTGTCGTCAACCCGTGGGGTGAAATTGTTTCTGAAGCGGGTGAAGAGCCGGGTGTGATCTTCGCTGATATAGACCCAACCCAGGTAATGACCGCGCGAAAGTCGATCCCATCTCTGGCCAACATTCGACGTTACGCATCACCCGAGATAGTTTCAAATGGGTAGTTGTATAAAATCATGCGATTCTGAAGGTTTTATTGCCGAAATGCGCTGGACGACAGCGGGCGCGGGTTTGTCTACTGAACCCGCCTCGTATGCCACTACCCTCAGTTTGCCAGAGACCGCTTGCAACAACTCTCCGTCCTGCAGCAGAAAATCTGGGTTCCGTGGGCGACCTATCAACTCATTCCCAATACTGAAGGTTTCATATATCAGAATGGCGCCCGGCCGGAGGCTCTCAATCAGGATTGGAAAAAGCGGTCGGTGCAGATAATTGGTAACTACAATGCCATCAAAGTCTTGACCTGACAGAGGCCAGGGGCTGCCATCTTCTAGATTTGCCTCGACCGGTTTAATAAAGTTGTTAATAGGGAGTTCCGTTACGTCTCTGTCAAGAGCTGTTACATGAAATCCCGCCGTTGCTAATGGCAACGAGTGGCGACCGTTTCCGCATGCGAGATCCAGGACATCGCCATTTGCGCGGATCATAGGTAAGAAACGAACTACCCAAGAAGATGGTTCCGGAGATTTTGGCCTCTCTGTCATAGCATAAGCATAACTTTTTCGAATAAAATAGAAAAATAGAGCTTGGAAATCCTCAATTCTACCTTACTTTCCTATATATGATTTTAATTGATGTGAAGTGTAGCAACGATCACGTGTTCGAAGGCTGGTTTAAGGACAATGAATCGTTTGATGAGCAAGTCGAGGCTGGAGCAGTCTCCTGTCCGGTATGCGGTGATACAAAAACGTCGCGCGCCTTGATGGCGCCTAACCTCGGCGGTATTCGTAAAGGTAAAGACGATGCCCCGGCGAATGCTGTTATGACGCCCGGAGACACCGCACTTAACGAATATGTTGAGGCCCTTTACGAACTTAAAAAGCATGTCGAGGAAAACAGCGATTACGTTGGCGACAAATTTCCAGAAGAGGCCCGCAAAATTCACTACGGTGAGGAGGAAGCACGCTCTATTCATGGTGAGGCAACCCCAGAAGAAGCAGAGGATCTTTTAGAAGAAGGCGTTGATTTCCAACGAATTCCATGGCCTAAGCCTGATGCTTAAACTCCACAACCCCGTGGTCACGCCCAAATAGGTCCGTCAATTGGACGAGCGGTCCAGTGATACTATAACTTGTTTGCTGGCGGATAGTATGACTTGAGCGGTAGTTAGCCTTCGGCAGAGAGATCCGAGAACTTTCGAATTTGGCAAAAGAGGTTAAGGCGTATAACAGTCGAGTTGCGTCAAAATTTTTTCATGATATAGCGATAAATTAGGAGGCTAGACCGGGGAATATCAACTAAATACGGGCTCCGAACAGAACGTAGTTAACGGAGACGTCGCCGCTGATGCGCCATTCTCCAGTTATAGGGTTTAGACTTAGTCCCGATATGTCCTTCACAGCAACTCGGTTTCGGCGGAGACCCCGGACTATTTCCGACGGACGAATGAATTTTTTCCAGTTATGAGTGCCACGCGGTAGCCACCGCAATATGTATTCTGCACCGATGATGCCAAAGGTGAAGGATTTTACCGTTCGGTTAAGAGTAGCGAGGAATATCACTCCATTTTCCGACATCAACGCGGCACACCCAGCTAAAAATAGATCAACATTGGCAACATGCTCTACTACTTCAAGTGAAATGACAGCATCAAAAGTTTCACCGGTAATAGTAAGATCTTCCACCGTCGTGGACCGATAGTCGATGTCTAACCCGTTTTGATTGGCATGGATTTGAGCTACACTAATGTTTCGATCTGAGGCGTCGATCCCGGTGACTTCCGCTCCCATTCGGGCCAAGGGTTCAGAGATCAGGCCGCCGCCGCAGCCTACATCTAAAAACCTAAGTCCGTTGAAAGGTGTCAGGGATCGAGGGTCGCGGTCGAATTTAATGCACATCTGGTCGCGAATATACTGCAGGCGTATCGGGTTAAATCGGTGCAAAGGCTTAAATTTACCATCGGGATCCCACCACTCGTCAGCAATCGCGGAAAACCGGGCGACGTCTTTCGGGTCAATGGTTGTAGTATCTGAGGCGCTCATGGGCCTGTCCTTGCCTGTGAGGGGTCTTCCGAGTATGTATGCGCCCGCGTCGCATAGGGCAAGCATGCCAGACCTTTAAACACCCTGAAAATTTCAGGAATAGTGCGAAGGTGCGGCGAGGAAAACGTCGAGGAGCTGTTATGGCCCGTATTGTGCAGAAATTCGGCGGCACGTCCGTAGCCGACATAGAACGTATTCGGGCGGTTGCGAATCTTGTCAAGAAGTCTGTTGATGCCGGCGATGAGGTGGCTGTTGTTGTCTCGGCAATGGCCGGTACAACGAACCAACTCATTGACTGGACCTGCGAAATCTCGCCCATGCACGACGCTAGGGAGTACGATGTGGTTGTCTCCGCGGGAGAGCAGATAACTGTCGGGTTGATGGCTATGGCGCTTCAGAATATAGGGGTAGATGCCCGCTCATGGCTAGGCTGGCAAATTCCGATAGCCACTGACGATGTCCATGGACGAGCCCGCATTCTAGATGTTCAAGCGAGGGAAATCGTCAAAAGGTTGGGCTGTGGTCAAGTTGCGATAATGGCGGGGTTCCAAGGTATTGCCTCAGACAATCGTATAACAACCCTTGGGCGTGGTGGATCTGATACCTCTGCGGTGGCTCTTGCTGCTGCAATCGATGCAGACCGATGTGATATCTTCACTGATGTCGACGGAATTTATACAAGTGATCCGCGAATTGTTAATCGAGCGCGGAAGCTAGATAAAGTTACGTACGAGGAAATGCTAGAAATGGCGTCGCTCGGGGCCAAGGTGTTGCATACCCGGTCAGTGGAACTGGCAATGAATCAGCGCGTCCGGGTTCAAGTCTTATCGAGTTTTGTCGAGGGACCTGGCACACTAGTTGTAGATGAGGAAGAAATTGTGGAACAAGAAATCGTCAGTGGAATCACTCATAGCGGTAATGAAGCAAAGATTACTTTGGTTCAGGTGCCTGATAACCCGGGCATTGCCGCTGCAATATTTGGACCATTAGCTGAATCTAGCATCAATGTTGATATGATCGTCCAAAACGTTTCCGAGGATGGAAAGGCGACCGATCTGACCTTCACGGTCCAGAAGGATGATCTTGTTCGGACATTGGAAGTTCTCGAGGATCGGAGGGAAACTCTCGGGTTCAAACGCGTCGAGGGCGATCCAAATGTCGTTAAGATTTCAGTTGTCGGTGTAGGCATGCGTAGTCATCCGGGCGTCGCGATGCGCATGTTCCAAGCGTTAGCTGACAAGGGAATCAACATCCAGGTGATTTCGACCTCTGAAATCAAGATCAGTGTGCTGGTGTCAGACGCTTATACCGAACTAGCGCTTAGGTCTCTACATACTGTCTACGATTTGGACGGGGTTTAGGAGGCGAAGACTATATGGTTACGCCGCTCAAACAGTTGGATGCTCTGTGGCGACGGGGTAAGGAATTTCTCGGAACGGAATATGCTGTTCTGGGAGGAGCTATGACTTGGGTGTCTGAGCGCAACCTCGTATCATCATTGTCTAATGCTGGCGGTTTCGGGGTAATTGCCTGTGGAGCTATGACGCCCGATTTGTTAGACGCGGAAATTCAGGCGACTGCGGTGCTTACCGACAAGCCCTTCGGTGTGAATCTGATTACGATCCATCCGCAGCTTGATGAGCTGATTGATATTTGTCTAAAGCAAAAGGTGGGCCATATCATCCTCGCGGGTGGTTTGCCTAGCAAACACGCAATTGATCGGGCCAAGAAGGGCGATGCGAAGGTGGTATGTTTTGCTCCGAC
>CETM01053710.1_pt1 | contig 48247 bp, 37 predicted proteins | sample 361451 | NCBI WGS metagenome assembly CETM01 (sample SAMEA2622690, study PRJEB7988) | marine metagenome | isolation source: saline water (ENVO:00002010), including
TGCTGTGAACAGATCTTCAGAATCCGCTCTTGAGCGCCAGCTGCTGAGAGCCCGGCCTTGAGAGCGAGCCTTACAGGCGAGTGAAGATCTCGTCTGCCGGCAGACGGGACTTGGGCAGCTCGGCATTGAAATCGTCAGCGGCGCGGTAACCCAGGCTCACGGCGACCAGGGCGTTGAAGCCTTTCTCGCGCAGGCCGAATTCCGCATCCAGTGCCACCGGGTCGATGCCTTCCAGCGGCACCGCATCGATGTTCAGGCTGGAGGCGGCATACAGCAGGCTGCCGTAGTTGAGATAAACCTGCTTGTCCATCCAGTGCTGCAGGTCCTTGAGGTCATGACGGTGCAGGTCGATGAACAGACGACGCGCGCCGTCCATCATCGCGCTGAACTCGTCATCCTTCTTGAAGCGGCCATCAGACGCTTCGGTGTCCAGCAGGTGGTTCAGGTAGTCGTCGTCCAGGGTGGAGCGAGTGCAGAACAGCACGACGTGAGACGCATCGGTGATCTTCGGCGAGTTGAAGGCGTACTTGTCATCGGTACCGGCGCGCGCGAAGCGCTGCTTGGCATCGTCGGATTCCAGCACCAGGAAGTGCCACGGCTGGGAATTGACGCTGGAGGCGCTCAGGCGCATCACGTTTTCCAGTTCCTGCCAGTCGGCGGCGCTGATCTTGCGTGCCGGATCGAAGGCCTTGGTGGAATAACGACGTTGCATGATGGCGGTGGGAGTCATGATGATGGTCCTCGTAGTGGCAGGCCAGTCGCTGAGCGTCCATGACCTTGTGAGAAGCCTTGTGGAAAGACTTGTAGAAGAAGATGTCGCCATCATAGCGAGTGGATTCAGCGTTGAGTATCCGCGTTGCGCGCATCTTTAAGATGAAAAAATGGCACCAATCCCGAGAATTGGTGCCATATGTCAATTACTTGTCATCGCTGTGATGCTTTCATGGCATTAATGCTGCGGCAGGCTCTCTGGATGGCGTCTCAGAAGAAGCACTCAGCATCAGGCCGTGCAGCTTGCGGCACTGGCCCGCCACATGGACTTCGCGTATCACGCGGTCGTCGCCCAGCATCATCAATGCGAACAGCACCTCCTGCAGCGATACCTGGCTGGACTGACCCCAGCGCGTGCGCCGTGCCAGCAAGGGCGTGGCAGCGGGGTCGAGCACGATGACATCGGCTTCCATGCCCGGACGCAGGTTGCCGACCTTGTCTTGCAGACGCATGGCCCGCGCATTGCCCAGCGTCAGTTGATAGAAGCCCTGCCAGGGTGTCAGCGGTTGATTGGCGCGTGACTCAAGCCCCGCCACATCATGGGCGACAGCGCCGTGAAGCTGGCCGATCTGATAGGCGGCCTTGAGGCTCTCCAGCTGACACAGGCTGGAGCCACCGCCGACATCGGTGGCGATGCTGATGTTCATGCCCATGGCGCGGGCACTGGCGCGATCGAAGAGTCCGCTGCCGAGAAACAGGTTGGAGGTCGGGCAGAAGGCGATGCTGGCGCCCTGATCCGCGATGCGCTGACGCATGCCATCGTCCAGGTGGATACCGTGGGCGAAGGTGGTGCGCTCATGGCTCAGGCCGACATCCTCATAGACCGCCAGATAATCCCGAGCGTCGGGGAACAGCTCGGCGACCCACTTCACCTCATCGAGATTCTCGGCCAGGTGGGTCTGCAGGTGCAGGTCCGGCTGGCTCTTGAGCAGTTGGCCGGCAGCCTTCAGCTGCTCGGGCGTGGAGGTCGGCGCGAAGCGCGGCGTCAGCACATAGCCGAGGCGGTCACGCCCGTGCCAGTCGGCGATCAGGCGCTCATCGTCCTTGAGCGCGGTGACCCCGGAGTCCAGCAGAGCGGGCGGGGCATTGCGGTCCATCATCACGCGCCCGGCGTGTACGCGCATGTCGCGCGCCCGGGCAGCCCGGAACAGGGCATCGGCACTGGTGGCATGTGAGGTGGCGAACACCTGGGCGCTGGTCGAGCCATGACACAGCAGCGCATCGAGGAAGGCATCGGCGACCTCGGCGGCATGTGCGGGGTCGGCGAAACGCTGCTCGGCGGGGAAGGTGTAGGTATTCAGCCAGTCGATCAGGCAGTGGCCGTAGCTTGCGATGATATCCAGCTGCGGGAAGTGCACATGGGTATCGATGAAGCCCGGCATCATCAGGCCTTCGACGTTACGCGGCGGAGACAGGCGCATCAGCTCGCCCACGGCCTCATGTCGGACAAGCGAGCGATGATCCCCCACGGCGACCACATGGCCTGCATGCATCACCAGCAGCGCATCGGTGCAGTGTTCGACGGCGCGTGCCAGGGTCGCCGCCATGTCAGAGGCTCGGCTGTTGCTGTTTCCTTGATTGCTATCTTGCTTATCGTTGCCATCGCTCGAGACCGCCTCACTCAGCATGGCGTCTGCAGGGTCGGCGACGAAATGCAGCAGCGCTCCGCGCAGTAGGCTGACGCAGGAAGCGTCCTTGGCGGCCGCGCGCAGGGCTGCCGTCAGGCGCTGCTCATCCAGGTGGCAGGCCGCAGTGTGCGACGTGTCTTGGTCAGTCATCATTCGGCCTTCTGTGTCGTTTCTGTCTGGTGCATCGCGTCAGGAGCAAAATGGGCGCGCAGCTGGCGGGCACCCTGACGCGTCAGCCCATGGCTGTCCAGTGACGTGCCCTGGGCTGACGTGCCTTGGAGAGACGCGCCATGTCCGGTGGCCTTGTCGGGCGAGTTCACGGCCGCTTCGTCACTGCGCCGCGCCTCGATCTGCAGCAGTTCCGCGACGACGCCAATCGCGATTTCCTCAGGGCGTTTGCCGGGAATGCCGGGCACGCCAATCGGACAGCGAACGCGGGCGATCTGATGCTCCTCGAGATCGCTGCGCAGGCGCTGGCGAAAGCGCGCCCACTTGCTGCTGGAACCGATCAGCCCCAGCGAGGCCAGGTCATCACGTGGTGCGAGCGCGGCGATCAGCGCCTGGTCCTCGACATGGTCATGGGTCAATACCAGCACATGGCTGCCCGCCATCACGGGCAGTGATTCACTGGCGGGCGCGGCTTTCGCGGTCGGCAGGTCAGTCAGGATATTGAACGCCTGACGTTCTACACGACCCTCGCAACCCGCGGGAGTCGTGGCGGCCGTGAGCTGCTCGGGGCGTGAGTCCCGCCAGTCGATCTGCCAGCCCAGCGGTGCCAGCAGCGTGACGATCGCCTGCCCGACATGGCCGGCGCCGAACAGGGCCAGCCGTGGCGCAAGTGCCGGGTACAGCTCGATCAGCACCTGCACATGGCCGCCACAGCATTGCTGGGCATGCTGGCCGAGCGCGATCTCCTCGAGCAGGCAGCCAGATTGTCCCCGGGCCAGCATCCCGCGAGCGCGCTCCACCACCAGCTGCTCCAGCCGACCGCCGCCGAGGCTGTCGTGCAGCGTATCGGGGGTGATCAGCATCTTGCTGCCGGCACCACGCGGGGCAGAGCCCGCCACCGTCACCACGGTGGCCAGTGCATGCGCCGTCAATGCTGCCTGGGCCTCGGCGAGCGCCTGATACCAGCGGCCGGTCGCGGCACTCTTTGCATTCATGACGGCACTCTTGTCGACATTCATGACGGCACCTGCGTTGGCTCTGCGCCAGCAGTGTCGTGCTGCTCCTGCCAGTCACGCTGTTCGCGCGCCGCCAGCATCACGCGCTCCGGCGTGGCCGGGGTATCCAGGCGCACCGCGCGGCGATAGTCGGTCAGCGAGGCCAGCGCATCGCGCAACGCCGCCCACACGCTGATGGCGAGCATGAAGGGCGGCTCGCCGACCGCCTTGGAGCGATAGATGCTGGCGGCCGAGTTGGGATGTCCCTCCAGCAGGCGCACCTTGAGCGCGCCAGCCGGCACGTCACTGATCGCCGGAATCTTGTAGGTCGCCGGGCCATCGGTGAGCAGCCGGCCATCCTCGTTCCACTTGAGCTCCTCCGTCGTCAGCCAGCCCATTCCCTGCACGAAGCCGCCCTCGATCTGGCCGATGTCGATGGCCGGATTGAGCGAATCACCGACATCGTGCAGGATCTCGGCGCTTTCCAGGCGGTATTCACCACTCAGCGTATCGACGACCACTTCGCACAGCGCCGCGCCGAAGGCGTAGTAGTAGAAGGGGTGACCGGTGCCGCTGGCGCGATCGTAATGGATATCCGGGGTGGCATAGAAGCCCTTATCGGACAGTGAGATGCGTTCCAGGTATGCCGCCTGGATCAGCTCGCCCCAGGTCATCAGCACACCGCTCGGGCCATGCAGCTCGCCATCCGTGAGGCTCAGGCTGACGCGTGGCTGGGCGAGATGCTCGGCGGCGAAGTCGAGCAGGCGCATCTTGAGGCGCAGGCAGGCATCACGCGTCGCCATGCCGTTGAGGTCCGCGCCGGAGCTTGCCGCCGTCGGCGAGGTGTTGGGCACTTTGTCGGTGCGGGTGGCGGTGATGCGTACCTTGTCCACGCTCAGCCCCAGTTCACGCGCCGCGACCTGGGTGATCTTGGTGTGCAGGCCCTGGCCCATCTCGGTGCCGCCGTGATTCACCTGCACGCTGCCATCGGTGTAGACATGCACCAGGGCGCCTGCCTGATTGAGGTGCTTGGCGGTGAAGGAGATGCCGAACTTGACCGGTGTCAGCGCCAGCCCCTTCCTGACCACCGGATTGGCGGCATTGAAGGCGCGTATCTCGGCGCGGCGCGCCCAGTAGCGGCCACTGTCCTCGAGCTGATCGATCAGGGTCGCCAACAGCGGGTGCTGATTGACGTGTTGGCCATAGTGCGTGGTCTCACGGCCCTCGCAGTAGAGATTGCGCTTGCGGATCTCCAGCGGGTCACGCCCCAGACGCCGGGCGATATCCTCCATCGCGGACTCGACCGCCAACATGCCCTGAGGGCCGCCAAAACCGCGGAAGGCGGTATTGGACGCCACATTGGTGCGTGCGCGAATGCCGCGCACGTGGGCATTGCCGAGGTAGTAGGCATTGTCGGCATGGAACATGGCGCGATCGACGATGGCATCCGAAAGATCCGGCGAGTGGCCGCAGTCGCCGGTCAGCTCGATGATGGCGGACTCGATGCGCCCGCTGTCATCGACACCGAATTCATAGCGGTGGTGGAAAGGGTGGCGCTTGCCGGTCAGGCGCATGTCATCTGCGCGTGCCAGCCGCAGGCGTGCCGCGCGGCCCGTGCGCCGAGCGATCATCGCGGCCAGACAGGCCACCGGTGCGGCCTGGGTTTCCTTGCCGCCGAAGCCGCCCCCCATGCGGCGGGTCTCCACCGTGATGGCGTGGAAGGGCACGCCGAGCACTTCGGCGATCAGCTTCTGGACTTCGCTGGGGTGCTGGGAGGAGCTGTGCACCAGCATCTCGTCATCTTCGCCGGGCAAGGCCAGTGCGGCTTGACTCTCCAGATAGAAGTGTTCCTGGCCGCCGCTTTCCAGCTCACCGCTCAATTGCCAGGCGGATTTGGCGAGTTTGTTGCTGATGCTGTCGAGATCGCCGGCGCGACCATTGGCAAGCCGTGCCTGGGTGTGGGTCGGGCGCACCAGATCACCGCGGTTGGCCGCCTCGCGCGGGTCGAGGCACACCGGCAGGGGCGTGGTGGCGACCTTGGCCAGTCGCGCCGCCTGACGTGCCGCGCGCTCGCTGTCGGCGGCGACCACGAACAGTGCCTGACCATGATGGCTGATGATGTCACTGACCAGCAGCGGGTCGCCGGGGAAGACCGGCCCCACATCGCTGTGACCGGGGATGTCGGCGGCGCTGAGCACGCAGACCACGCCGGGGGCACGGCGCACCGCTTCGAGATCCAGCGCATCCAGAGTGGCGTGCGCGACCTCGCTCATGCCGATGGCCAGATGCAGCGTGCCGGTGGGCAGTGGCAGGTCATCCACATAACGCGCCGAGCCGCTGACATGGCGCTGGGCGCTTTCATGCTGACGTGACTGGAGAACGGGGGCGGCCGGCGCGGCGCTGGCGTCGGACTCAAGACTGTGCAAGGTACGCATCGAGGCTCTCCAGTGGCGTGAGGGAAGTCGTGGTCTGACGCTCATTCAGGATGCGCTGGGCCACGCGGGGAATCAGATGGCTGGCGGCCAGCAGGCGATACTCGCGTGAGCCGCGCACGTCACTGAGCGGTGAGAAATCGGCCTGCACGGCCTGCTCGATCTGCTGGCGAGTCTGCGCCGTCAGCCTGGCGGGAGTGAGAGATTCCAGCGCTTGCAGCGTCAGCAGTGCTTCCAGGTGCGGGGCGCGGGCCGGAACCCCGGCCATGCCGCCGAAGGCCACGCGCCAGTGCTGGGCGCGCCCGCTGGCGTCACGCCGCCAGGCGAAGACGCCGAGCAGGGTGGAGATGTCATCGTCACGCCGCTTGGACAGCTTGTGTACCGCCAGCCGCTGGTTGGGCAGCGGGCGCGGCAGGAAGACCGAGTGGATGATCTCGTCCGGCATCAGCTGGGTACGCTTGTAGTCGAGGAAGTAGTCCTCGAGCTTCAGGATGCGCTCGTTGTCCTGGCTCATCAGCTGGATATAGGCGTCCAGCGCGATCAGCAGCGGCGGCATGTCACCGATGGGCGAGGCATTGCCGATATTGCCGCCCAGGGTGCCACGATGGCGGATCTGTTCACTGCCCAGTCGCGTGAGCAGCTCCGCGCCATCCGGGTAATGCTCCCGCAGCAGCGGCATCAGCTGGTGATAGCTGACCGCTGCCCCGATCCACCAGCCTGCCTGACCGGCGTGCTCGCCTTCCTCTATCTTGCCAAGCGCCGCGACCTGGGTGGTGTCGATCAAGGCCGGGAAGTCGCGCAGGCGCTGGGTGTGCTCCAGCATCAGGTCCGTGCCACCGGCGATCAGCGTGGCATCCGAGCGCTCGGCGCGCAGCGCCAGCAGGGCCTGCAAGGTGACCGGCCGATAGAAACGCCCGGTGTCTCGCTCGTCATCAGGGGCGGTGTCGTGCGCTTCCGCTGTGCTATCGCCAGCGTCCTGCAGGCAGGCTGGCCCGAATTCGCCTTGCAGCAGACGGTGAGCGGCCTCGCGGATCGGGCGATAACCGGTGCAGCGACACAGATTGCCGCCCAGTGCATGGTCGATCATGGTGTCGCGTTGCCGGGCATCGATCACTTCGCCCTGATCGATCTGGCGCTGATGACGGGCATGCAGCACCGCAAGGCTCATGGCGATGCCCGGGGTGCAGAAGCCACATTGGCTGGCGTGTGTGCTGACCAATGCCTGCTGCACCGCCGAGAGGGTTGGCGCCTGGCTGGCATCCGCCAGACCCTCGACGGTGATCAAGTCACAGCCGGCCAGCTGGTGGGCGGGCATCAGGCAGGCGTTGGCGGTGCTCACATTGTGGCCCGGCCCCTGCAAGGCAATGGTGCAGGCGCCGCAGTCGCCGGAGGCACAGCCTTCCTTGGTGCCGTCTTGCCCAAGTGAGGTGCGCAGCACTTCGAGTACGCTCGTTCCCGGTGCAGGTGTGGGCAGTCGGCACGCGCGCCCGTTCAAGGTGAAGTCGATCATGCGGGCATCCTGTCAGGTCGTATTGTCATTGTGGTGCCTTGTTGCGTACAGCGTACTTCCAACGCTCAAGTCCTCTGTTCTACGCTGCCGGCGGGCTGGGGCTGTCTTGCCAGCGGGCCTGTTCTATCCAGGCGACGAGCGTTGGTCTGCAGGCTGTTGTCTCTATCAATGTAACAGGTCGTATTGTGATTCCTGCAAGAATCTGACCAAATGGTCAGTGCATGTTGTGGTATTTTGTTCGCCGGTGTCTCAACGGGCTGTTTTCACTGCTGTTCCAACGCCACGTGATAGTCGCTTGACCAGAGCCTCCTGCTTGCGCACATCGTCGCTGACTGGCGAGTGAGACAGACAGGGGACTGTCGCCAAGAGACTCGAATGCTTTTTTCTGACCTGATGAGTGATGCCGATGCCCGCGGATTCTCCTTCTTCCCTTTACGCTGAAGTCCGTCGTACCCGTAGCGCGGAATTGAGCGTGCCGCCTGCCAGCTCTCCGCGTGAGCAAGCCGAGAGCCGTATTCTCGAGGCCGCCGAATGCGTATTCGCCTGTCACGGTTATCGCGGCAGCACCTTGAAGCAGATTGCGGAAGTGGCCGAGTTGCCCAAGGCCAATCTGCTCTATTATTTCGGCTCCAAGGAGAAGCTCTACGTTCACCTGCTGGAGCAGACCCTGACGCGCTGGAATGCTTCGCTCGAGGATATCTCGCCCGATGACGAGCCACGTGAGGTGCTGGAGGCGCTGGTGCGCGTCAAGCTCAAGCTGGCACGCCAGGCACCGCAGGCCTCGCGTCTGTTCGCGGCGGAGGTGATCAGTGGGGCGCCTTTCCTGCGCGATTATCTCAGTGGCGACCTGCGCGACTGGGTGCAGGCGCGCTGCGATGTCATGAAGGCCTGGATGGCCGCGGGCAAACTGCGCGAGGCGGAGCCGATGTGGGTGATCTACCTCATCTGGTCCACCACTCAGCATTACGCGGATTTCGCCGCCCAGATCGATCAGCTGGGGGGAGCGCCGCAGAGCGATGAAGACTGGGAGCAGCTGGCGGATTTCGTGGCCAGCACGCTATGTGATGGTCTGTGCCCGCGACAGCCATGAGCGGCATGAGCGGCATGAGCGCTTGAGCCGGCGGATTCGGCGCTCTGTCGGTCGCCTGTTTCAGCTGTCTGTTGTCAGTACCTCGCCGCACAGCAAAAAGCCCGCCCCGGTATCCGGGGCGGGCTTTTTTGGTTCTTGAGTCTAGAGTCGTTCTTGCGTCGCTCGCTCTTGCGTCATTCTGGAAATGTGAAGGATAAGGCCATCAGGCGATCAGCTTGCCATCTCCAAGGGCATGCCAGCATCGCGATCCAGCACTGCTTCTTCCTCTTGCTTGGTCCCCGACAACTCGGCTTTCTCCAATTGAGAGATGTCACAGTGTTGATGCATCTGCCAGCCATCGCGGGCATCGTCGGCAAGATAGATCAGCGCGGCATCGGCGCTTGCCCACAGCCGCGCGAGGTCACGTTGGTGGCGGGTGCGGTTGGCCAGCGGCAGCGCATCGGCGGTGACTACCACCACCGGCGCCTTGCGCAGCCAGCGCGGCGCATGACTCGGCCAGCTGTGATGCACGGCGTCCAGCCAGGGCGCCTGGGGATGGCCGGGCGATGACTGCCAGCGCCAGCCACGCCCGACCTCGGTGATCCCGCGCGCCGTCCAGATCAGGCTGCGCCGCGGCAGCTGCGCCTCCAGGCTTTTCAGCAACGCATCGTCGCTATCCGTCAGCGGCTGGATGGCTCCTGACATCATGCTCAGGTACTCGCCAGCGTGCTGGCCGGCGGTCAGTTCCAGCTTGATGCGAGGCGCCGGGGCGAGGGCGATGCTGTTCTCCAGCGGTATGTGCATGCCGCATTCCATGCCGATGGTATAGACGCTCATGCCAGCATTCCTCGACGCGTCATGCTCTGACGCAGCAGGGTGTGGTGGCGGTGCATCGCCTCCCAGTCAGCGTGAGCCTTGTGGTTGATGTCAGGATTGAAGACGGCTTTCTGCTGCGCGATGGGCGATGCTGTCGGAGTCGGTGTCTCGGCTGAGGCCTGGGCCGCCACGGCCGAGGCGGCAATGTCGGCCTGGCTGCGCGTGTCATGGGCCGGTGAAGGCGTCGTGGGGGCCGTCGTTGTCTTCAGGCTCAGCGGCGGTGCCTCGTAGCCCATCGCCATCACGCCCAGCAATTGAGCGGACTGGGCATTGGCGACATCCTGTGTGGCGCTGCTAGAGCGGGGCAAGAGGGTGAATGTCTGTGTCGTGACCTTGGCTGTCATGGCTCGGCAGGTATCGAGGAGGGCAGTCATCGTTGAGGTGGCCATGAGAATGCTCCTTGCGCATCGCGAGCGCTTTATCGGGAATATTGCAGTCCGGCAAGGGTCGTTGGCGTTACTGCGCGGCGTATGACCTGTCGGCTGGCTAGTCTTGATCAAGCGGCTTGCGTGCCGATTTGTTGTGATGAACAGTAAAAACAGGCGCTTGTGTCTGTCGCGCGGTGCGGATGGTTGGCGTCGTGCAGCGCTTGAGGGCGTCAGAGGCGTTCAGGATGAAGAAAAAGCGCTCATCTCGAGGGTTACGCCTTTCGTCTATGCACTGTCAGTCAGCACCTGGCCCAGGCTTTGCACTGTCTTGATGCAATCGTTGATGCAATCGTTGCTCTGCGCTCACGCAGAATCTTTTCAGGAGTGTGTCTTCATGCCACGAGCGCCCATAGATCACAGCGCGCCCCCCGAGGATGACGTGTCCGGTAAATCCCGGGCAGTGCACCCGGATGGGGAAGCGCCTGCCCCCGATGCCGATGCCAGCGTCAATCTTGCTACCAGTCTCGCTCGCCATGCCGCAAGCCAGGGCACCAGGAGCCTGAGCCTGCATCAGCGTCTGACCCGTTCGCTTGAGGAGCTCACACCGAATGAGCAGCGCATCGCGCGCTTTCTGCTCGCGCATCAGGATGAACTGGCGCTATACAACGCCGCGGAACTGTCACGCCTGACCGACGTCTCCAAGGCGACGGTCAGCCGCCTGTTCCGCCGTCTTGGCTATCAGGACTTCCGTGAGGCGCGGGACCAGGCGCGTAGTCTGCGTCATTCGGGTGTGCCGGTGGCGGCAGCGCCGACGGCAGACCATCACCAGCGCCACTATGAGCAGGAGTGTCGCAACCTGCGTCAGGCACTGGCGGCGCTGGACATGCTCGATATGGAGGCCTTGAGCGGCGCTCTGGCCAAGGCCGAGCGGCTGCAGATCATCGGCTTTCGCAATGCTTATCCACTCGCGCTGCACCTGCGCCAGCAGTTGCTGCAGTTGCGCGAGCAGGTGGCGGTGTTGCCGCAACCCGGCCAATCACTCGGCGAGGAGATCGCACGCCTGGGCGTCGATGACGCCGTGGTGGTATTCGCCATGCGCCGGCGACCGCATGGGCTGGCACGATTGCTTGAATGGCTGGGGCAGGCGCCATGTACGGTGCTGCTGGTCTGCGATGACAGCCTGAGCACCATCCCCGCCGGTATCGAGCATGTCCTGCGCTGCCCGTTGGACAGCGTCAGCGCCTTCGACAGCTACGCCGCAGCCATGAGCCAGATCAATCTGCTGGCCACGCGCCTGCTGCATGACGACCTCGTCGGCGGGCGCAGTCAGATACGCCGCGTGACGGATACCTTCGATGCGCTGGAGGAACTGGGCGACGGCTGATCGTCCAGCTTGAAGTGCTCCTGCCTTTCCTTCCTCTCTATCTATCTCCCTGTGGGCCGCCAGTCTTGCTTCTGATCTGTGCGGCGGCCCGATTCGACCCGGCGCGCTCTGCGCACCCGCAGGGCGCATATGCCTCCCTGACTGCACCATCTGCTGCCATGTCGCTGATGTCGGCGCCCTGATCTCGCCGCCAGGCGAGGGCGTCATCCGCGATTTCGCCTCCCGCAGGCGTGTGTCTCTTCTTATCGTAGCTACTCATTTCTTCTCGCTGTTTTGCTTTCAGGCCTGTTCTCGATCCTGTGCTGAGGCGCGTGCTCAAGTGCGTTCGCAAGCCCATGCACAGGCGTGTGAGCTGCTGGTGACTCTGCGCTGCCTGCAACTCGATCACCTTGTTGAGCACCTGGCGGAAGTGCTTTGGCACACCTGTTGCAAAGATTGATAAGGGAATCACTCGTTTCATTGGTCAGGTTCTGAAGACGAATGCGACAAGGAGTCAATGGACCTGACTCGGCGAGACACTCGGCAAGACGATCAACAACAACCAACAACAATCCACTGCCGCAAGGCACCAGGTGAATGACGAGTCGTCCTCGCATCAGCGCCTGGCATTGACGGATACCGGAGTCGACCGATGAGCAAGCGTCACGAGAGCAAGGCCCAGCAGCGCGCCACACGGACAGGCAACAAGCAGCGTCTTGGCAACTGGGTCCGCAAGGGAATATTGCTGGCCCTGTGGGGCACGTTGGCGTCCACCGCCCTGAGTGCACACGCGGATGCACTGAGTGACATCACCGATAGCGGGGTGCTGAAAGTGGCGGTGCCACAGGACTTCCCGCCCTTCGGCTCGGTCGGCCCGGACCTCAAGCCGCGTGGCTACGATATCGACATGGCGCGCTATCTGGCAGACGAGATGGACGTGAAGCTTGAGCTGGTGCCGGTCACCTCGGCCAATCGCATCCCTTACCTGCAGACCCGCAAGGTCGATCTGGTGATCTCGAGCCTGGGCAAGAATCCCGAGCGTGAGAAGGCGATCGATTTCTCCGATGCCTATGCGCCGTTCTTCCTCGGCGTGTTCGGCGAGAAGGGCAGTGAGGTGGACTCCGCGCAAGGACTGAGCGAGAAGACCATCGGCGTGACACGTGGCTCGGTGGAAGACATGGAACTCAGCAAGGTGGCACCGGAATCGACCACCGTGAAGCGCTTCGAAGACAACAACACGACCTTGTCGGCATTTCTGTCAGGCCAGGTCGAGATGATCGCCACCGGCAATCTCGTCACCGCCGCCATCGCCGAACGCAATCCTGCCCGCGTGCCGGTCAGCGTGCTGCCGCTCAAGAATTCTCCCTGCTATGTGGGCATGCGGCATGACACGCCGGCGCTCAAGGCGCGCGTGAATGAGCTGATCGCCCAGGGAATCGAGGATGGCACGCTCAATACGCTCTCCGAGATCTGGTTCAAGGCGCCACTGCCGTCACTGGATGCCTGACTCGAGACGTCACACGTCTGATCCCTTTGCCCGTGAGGCTTGATCGATGAATTATCTCCCGGATTTCCCGCGCCTGTTGCCGTATTTGCCCGACCTGATGGCCGGGCTGATGACGACGGTCTGGCTGACGGCGCTGACCACCACGCTGGGGATACTCGGCGCGGTGATGTGTGTCTGGCAGCGCCATCGTGCGCCGACCAGCATCTTCAGCCGGCTGCTGGGCATGCTGGTGGAGCTGCTGCGCAACACGCCTTTCATCGTCCAGCTGTTCTTCATCTTCTTCGGTCTGCCGGCGCTGGGACTGTCACTCAGTGCCGAGATGGCCGCTGTGATCGCGATGACACTCAACCTGGCGGCCTACAGCAGTGAAATCCTGCGTGCCGGGGTCGATGCCACCGGTCGCGGCCAGTGGGAAGCCGGGCGGGCACTGGGGCTTACCCGCTGGCAGAGCTATCGCCATGTGGTGCTGATGCCGGCGCTGGAACGCATGTATCCGGCGCTGACCAGCCAGTGCGTGATCGTGATGCTGGGCTCCGCCGTGGTCTCCCAGATCAGCGTGGCGGATCTGACCTTCGCGGCCAACTTCATCCAGTCACGTACCTTCCTGAGCTTCGAGAGCTACGTGGTGACGGCAGGCATGTACCTGCTGTTGGCCATCGCGATGCGCGCCTTGCTCAACCGCATCGGGCGTCGCCTGTTCGGCTTTCGCCACCTGACGCCCGCCCCGCGCAGCTGTCTGTCTTCCCATGTCCTGAAAGAGGCCCACTCATGATCGACTTCACGCTGTGGGACATTCTGCGCAACCTGTTGCTGGCGGCGCGCTGGACACTGGCGCTATCCCTGATCGCCTTCATCGGCGGCAGTCTGGTCGGGCTGGCGCTGACCTTTCTGCGCCTGACCCGCTGGCCGGGGGCGGCGCTCTTCTGTCGTCTCTATACCGAGCTGTTCCAGGGCACGCCGCTGTTGATGCAGCTGTTCCTGGCCTTCTTCGGCGTGGCGGTCTTCGGGCTGGATGTCTCGGCCTGGACGGCGGCGGCCGTGGCGCTGACGCTGTTCAGCAGTGCCTTCCTGCATGACATCTGGCGGGGCTGTGTCGAGGCGGTGCCCAAGGGGCAGTGGGAAGGGGCGCGGGTGCTGGGGCTCGGCTACCTGAAGACCATGCGTCACATCATCCTGCCGCAGGCGCTGCGCATGGCCATCGCGCCGACCGTCGGCTTCTCGGTGCAGATCATCAAGGGCACCGCGCTTGCCTCGGTGATCGGCTTCGTCGAGCTGACCAAGGCCGGCACCATGCTCAACAACGCCACCCTGGAACCCTTCACCGTCTTCGCGCTGGTCGCGTTGCTGTATTTCGCCATGTGCTATCCGCTGTCGCGGCTGGCTCGCCACCTGGAGGCACGTCTCAATGTCACTGCTCGCTGAAGTCTCTGCGCTGGATAGCGCCTCATCCGACGCTGCTGTCTCCGAGAAGGCCGCCGTCACCGAGAGCGCTCCCGTCTCCGACAGCGCCCTTGATACCGAGAGCGCCAAGGCACCGCTGGTCAGCCTGTCGGCGCTGACCAAGTCCTTCGGTGACGTGGCGGTCCTCAAGGGGATCGATCTCGAGGTGCGTCCGGGTGAGGTGGTGTCGATCATCGGGCGCAGCGGTTCCGGCAAGAGCACCTTGCTGCGCTGTATCAATCAGCTTGAACAGCATGACGGCGGCGCCATTCATGTCGCCGGCAAGCTGCTGGACGGTAGCGAGATGGACGCCGCCGCCCTGGCGCAGGATGTCGGCATGGTGTTCCAGAGCTTCAATCTGTTTCCCCACAAGCGCGTCGGCGAGAACGTGATGCTGGCACCGATGCTGGTCAAGGGTGTCGCCCGCGATATCGCCGAGCGCGAGGCCCGCGAGATGCTGGCCAAGGTCGGGCTGGGGGAGAAATTCGATGCCTGGCCGAGTCAGCTCTCCGGTGGTCAGCAGCAGCGGGTGGCGATCGCGCGCGCCCTGGCGATGCACCCCAAGGTGCTGCTGTGCGATGAGATCACCTCGGCTCTGGACCCGGAACTGGTTGGCGATGTGCTCAAGGTGCTGGAACAGCTCAAACGTGAGGGCATGACGCTGATTCTGGTCACCCATGAGATGAATTTCGCCCGTGATGTGGGCGATCGCGTGATCTTCATGCACCAGGGGCGTGTGCATGAGTCGGGCGACCCCGCGACACTGTTCGCCAATCCTGCCACGGAAGAGCTGCGCCAGTTCCTCGGCGCGGTGCTATGAGTGCAGCGTCTTGAGCGTGCAGCGGTGGACCACATCATGAGTCGAAAGGAGTCGCTCCCAGTGGACAAGCGTATCTATGTAGCGCCGGCACGTTTCTCGGGGCCGCGGGGTCAGGGGTGGCAGGAAGAAGGCCCGCTGAATGGCCAGCGACTGGTGGTCAAGGACCTGTTCGCGATCAAGGGCGAGCGCATCGGCCAGGGCAACCCTGACCTGCTGGCCAGCGCCCCCATCGAGCGGCAGACGGCGCCTGCTGTCCTCGCGCTTCAGCAGGCGGGGGCCGATTATCGTGCCCGTACCACCACCGATGAGCTGGCCTACAGCCTCAATGGCACCAATGCGCATTTCGGCACGCCGCAGAACCCTCGCGCGCCGCTGAGGTTGCCGGGCGGCTCGAGCGTGGGCTCTGCGGTGGCGGTGGCGCGCGGTGAGGCGGAGGTCGGACTGGGCACCGATACCGGCGGCTCCATCCGCGTGCCGTCCAGTTACTGCGGGCTTTATGGGCTGCGCCCGACCCATGGTCGTATCAGCATGACCGGGCTCAAGCCGCTGGCGCCGCGCTTCGACACCGTCGGCTGGATGACGCGGGATCTGGGGACGCTGACGCAGGTCAGTGAGGTGCTGATGCCGGCGGCGACAGCCACTCGACTGCCGGCGCGCATCATCCTGCTGGTGCCGGAAGGGCTCGCCGCTGGGCCTTATCAGCGCCTGCTCGGGCCGCTGTCTCGGCGCCTTGAGTCACTCGGCTTTCAGTGCGAGCGGCGCATGCTGAGTCAGACCTTCATGGCGCGCGCCAGTGAAGCCTTCCGGATTCTGCAGGGCTGCGAGATTCGGCGTACTCACCAGGCGTGGTTGAGTACGCCGGAGCAGGGGCCCGAATCGCGCTGGCCGCGCCTCAACCCGGATATCGCGGCGCGTCTCAAATGGTGCATGACGCTCAGCGATAGCGACGAGCAGGCAGCAGAAGCCAAGGCGGATACCGTTCGCCGCTGGTTTCGCCAGCAGCTGGCAGCCAGTCATCAGGAAGGCAGCGAGGCACCAGCGGAGGCTGGCAGTCGCGCGCTTCACGCCCAGGCCGAAGCTACCAGCGAGGCGGTCTTCATGTTGCCCACCACGCCGGGCGCCTCACCGCTGCTGGGTGCAAGCCTTGAGGTAATGGAGGCCTATCGTCATCGCCTGATGGGACTCACCGCACTGGCGGGCTTGAACGGTGCGCCGCAGCTGAGTCTGCCGTGGCTTGCCGACTCGGCGGCACGTCTGCCACAGGAAGCCGCGCCCCCGCCCTGGGGCGTGTCATTGCTGGGCCTGCCGGGACGTGATGAGAGTCTGCTGGCACTGGCCAGCATGTTGGAAAACTGACCTGCATGTTGGAAGACTGATCTGCATGTTGGAAAACTGACCAGCGCTGCCTTGCATGTGCGATTGCAGACATTGTCTGGAGTTGAACAGAAACGCCGCATCCCGAAAGGGCTGCGGCGTTTCTGATGCTGGCACTTGGGATTGAGGTGATGGTTCGTCAGCTGGCGGGGGTATAGGGATGCTCGCGTTGCCAGTGCTCGGCGATATCGATGCGTCGCGTGATCCATACATTGTCGTGGGACTGGATGTAATCGAGGAAGCGTTTCAGCGCCGCGAAGCGTCCCGGGCGGCCGGCGATCCGACAGTGCAGCCCGACGGAGAGCATCTTGGGCGCCGTGTCGCCCTCGGCATAGAGCACATCAAAGGCATCGCGCAGGTACTGGAAGAAATCCTCGCCGCTATTGAAGCCCTGGGCGCTGGCGAAGCGCATGTCATTGGTGTCCAGGGTATAGGGCACGACGAGATGCGGCACCTGTTCACCATTGGCGGTAGTCACCTCCATCCACAGCGGCAGGTCATCGCCGTAGTAATCGCTGTCGTAGGTGAAACCGCCGTGTTCCACCACCAGTCGGCGGGTATTGGGGCTGTCGCGCCCGGTGTACCAGCCCTGTGGCGCATGACCGACCAGCTCGCGATAGCTTTCCACCGCGCGTTCCAGGTGGGCGCGCTCATGGGCCTCATCCATGTGCTGATAATGAATCCAGCGCCAGCCATGACTGGCGATCTCGTGACCATCCTCCAGGAAACGCGCCACCAGATCCGGATGGCGCGCCAGCGCCATGCCGACGCCGAAGACGGTCAGCGGCAACTCGCGGCGCTTGAATTCATCCAGAATCCGCCACACGCCACTGCGCGAGCCATATTCGTAGATCGACTCCATGCTCATGTGCCGCGCGGGGTAGGCCTCGGCACCGATGATCTCGGAGAGAAACTTCTCGCTCTCGCTATCGCCGTGCAGCAGGCAGTTCTCGCCGCCTTCCTCGTAGTTGAGCACGAACTGGACCGCGATCTTCGCGCCACCCGGCCAGTTGGCATGCGGTGGCGTGTCGGCATAACCGATCAGGTCACGCGGATACTCATCGCCCCACAGGGCATTGTCGGTGTCTGGCATCGTGCGGCTTCCTTGCGGGTGGATAACGAAGACAAGAGCGTAATGAAGAGCGAAGACAAGAGCGAAATGAAGTGCGAAATGAAGACCCAATCACATCTCCATTGATGTGCAGGCTTTGTGCCATCACGGCGCATCGTGGCGGCGTCACGCTTGCAGCCCGCATCAATTCGTCGGTGACCACCAGCGTGGCAGCAACCGTGCGACTTCCGGGCGCATGAAGCGGTCATCGATCAAGTGGATCACGCCCTGATCCTGCTCGCTGCGAATCACTCGGCCGGCAGCCTGCACCACTCTGGTGAGCCCCGGGTACAGATAGGTGCAGTCATCGGCATTCAAGGGCTGGATGACCGGGTACGGTGCGCGCGTATCGTCGTGTGGGTCGCCTTCAGCCTGTTCCGGCTGGCTACGCCGCTGTGCGTCGTTGTCGAGCCACGTGGCAAGACGCTGCTTGAGTGCTTCATTCTCGGGACTGAAACCGGCCAGTCCGAGGGTGGCGATGAAGGCCCCGATCAGACGCGAGCCGGGCAGATCGATCCCTTCGCCGAAGGCGCCACCCAGCACCGTGAAGCCGATGCCTTGTCCCTCGGGCGTGAAGCGCTGAATGAAGCCGGTGCGCTCCGCTTCCGTCATGGCGCGGGTCTGGCGCCATTGGGGAATCTCCGGCGCCAGCTGTTGCAGGGTGCTGGCGACCTGTTCCAGATAGGCGAAGCTCGAGAAGAACGCCAGATAGTTGCCCGGGCGTTGCCGGTATTGGCGCGCCATCAACTCGGCGATCGGCCGGCAGGAGGCGTCGCGATCCCGCAGGCGTGTCGAGAGCCGATGACGACTGACCTGCACCTGGGCCGCGCTGAACGGGGAATCGACACTCAGCCAGACGGCATCGTCCGCCAGACCCAGCAGGCGATGGTGATAGGCCGGTGGATTGAGTGTGGCCGAGAACAACAGGATGGCGTGACTGGCGCGCAGGCGGGGTGCCAGCCACGGCGCCGGACTGACGCAGCGCAGTCGCGGCTGGATCTGGCGCACGCTGCGCCCGCGGGCCTTGTGTGGCCGGGCTGACGCGTCAGCTTCTGTTCCTGCATCCGATGCTGCGCCGGAACTCGAGCTTGAATCGCTGGCAAGCGACGCCTGCCGCGCAGGGGGCGTGGCGGAGAGTTCGACCTCGAACAGCGAGTGATCGCCAAAGCCTTCGGCGAGTCGCGCCAGGGTCAGTGCCGCAAAGTAGGCCTCCATCATCTCGACATCGGGTTCCACGCGGCGCCTGGCCGTGGAAGAGGCCGAGCCGGAGACTGTCGTTGCAGTGCCTGTATCGGTAGCACTCGGAGCAGCAGAGGGGGCATCGCTTGCGATCAGGCCCAGCTGTTCGGGGGCTTGTGTGGCTGTCGCTGGCTGTTGCCTGGCCGCAGCAGGGTTTGCGGCCTTGTCAGGCTCCGCCAACCAGTCGCCCATCGCGCCGGTCCATTGGCTCAAGGCCTTGAGGAAGTCGCCGGGTAGCGCCTCCAGTGCAAGGCGCTGCGCCTTGTGGCCTGCGTCCTTGCTATCGACCTTGCTTGCCTGTGTCTCGCCGTCAGCACCCTGCTTGAGCTGCTCCAGCGCTCGCCATTGCCGAGCCAGTGCGCGTGAAGCCGAGCGCAGCGGGGCCGGATGGCCCTTGCGGCTCAACTGCTTGAGCAGGAAGTGGAACTGGCGGGCGTCGAGCTCGGTGCTGTACATGCCGCGGGCGCGCTCGATGAGGTTGTGGCTCTCATCGACCAGCACCACCGTGCGCCAATCATTGGCCTGGCTCAGGGCGAACAGCAGCGCATGACTGTCGAAGTAGTGGTTATGGTCGCCGATGATGACATCCGCCCAGCGCGAGAGCTCCTGGGCGAGAAAGTAGGGGCAGATGTCGTGGGCCAGGGCGTGGCGGCGTGTCGTCGCCAGATTCAGGGGGCGTTGGTCGGCGAGCGCGGCGTCGCGTGCCGCGGGCAGGCGATCATAGAACCCGCGCGCCAGTGGGCAGGACTCGCCATGACAGGCGAGGGACGGGTGCTCGCAGGTCTTGCTGCGCGCGCCCAGTTCCAGAATGCGCAGCGGTGTCGCCGGTGTCTTTTTCTGCCCCTCGCTGTCGTCAGCGGCTGGTGCCAAGGTGGCCAGCGCGTCGAGTGCCAGCGCGCGGCCCGGGGTGCGGGCGGTGAGGTAGAAGAGTCTGTCCGTGCCGCTTGCGGGCATCGCGCGCAGTGCCGGATACAGCGTGGCCAGGGTCTTGCCGGTACCGGTCGGCGCCTCGGCGAGCAGCTCGCGGCCGGTCATCACCGCCTTGTAGGCATGCTCGGCCAGTTGGCGTTGACCGGGGCGCCAGCTCGGCCACGGAAAGGCCAGGCGGCTCAGCGCGCTGTCGCGGGCACTGCGATGGGCCAGCTCATTGGCGGCGAACTCGCTGAAGCGTGCCGCCAGACGTGCCAGCTCCGCCTCCAGCGCCTCACGGCTCCACCAGGCTTCCAGACGCTGCTCATCAGGCTGTGCCTTGCGGCTTTTGGGGTCAGCCTGGTCAGTCTGCTCGTTCTGCTCGTCCTGCTCATCATGCTCGCTCTTGGTGCCCCTGGGCGCATCCGCCGCGATGTCCAGATAGACCAGCGCGAGCGTGATACCTTCGAGGTCCCGGCTGCGACACATCAGTGCGCCGTAGACGCGTGCCTGGGCCCAATGCAGGGCGCGATGGTGCGCGGGCTGGCGGGAGAGGTCGCCGCGATGGGTCTTGATCTCCTCGAGGCAGTTGCGCTTGGGATCATAGCCATCGGCGCGCCCACGGATGGTCAAATTGCCGATGTCACCGCTGAGCGAGATCTCGCTTTCATAGTCCTTGCCGCGTCGGCGCACGATACGCTGATGACCACGGATGCCCTGCTGGGCGGTAGGCGATGGCGTGAAGCGCAGGTCCAGATCGCCCTCGCGCGCGGCAAAGGCACACAGTTCGCGTACTGCGATCCGGTAGCGTGCGGGCTCAGCGTGGGTCTCGTCCGCCTTGATCATGATGCAGGAGGTGCCTTGTGCCGGGAGCATTCGTCCGCTGAGGCCTCGGTCGCGCTCAGCCATTCGACTCGACATTCCAGCGCCGGAATCGCATGGCGTGCGAACAGGGCCAGCCATTGACGCTGGTTGTCCTGCAGACGGTCGGTGGGCGCCTTGACCTCGATCAGCCGATAACGGTCGCTGCTGTGCTCGGGGAAGAACTGGATCAGGTCCGGCAGGCCAGCGCGATGTTCACGAGGGTTGGCCAGCAGGTGGCGGAAACAGGCTTCCAGATGCGCGGGCGGAATGCAGTCCAGTGCGTGGTTCAGCAGTTCCTCGCTCAATAGCTCCCAGTGCACGAAGGGTGCCTGAATGCCCTGTTTCTGCTGATGGCGTTCACGGATCACCGTCCGGTAGCTTTCGTCCTTCAGGCGCGCGAAGCAGGCCTCGAAAGCGGCCTGGCGACGGCTGACGAAATCAGGGCGATAGAGGTCCGCCGGGCCGGTGTGGAAGGCGTGGAAGAAGGCCCCCGGCAAGGGGGCGAACAGCACCTCCCAGCACAGCAGGGTGAAGAGCGCGGGAATCAGGCCATTCTCGACATAGAAGACCGGTGCCTCGGGCGTGGCCAACGCATGGGCGGCCGCGCGCTCGACCCCGTGGATACCGTCAGCCGCCGAGGTGGCAAGGTCGGGCACCGTGAGGGCGATCTGTGGCGTGGTCGGCGCCCTGGCGCGTCTGGGCGCGGGCAATCCGAGGCCACGGCACAGACGCGGCAGGGCGCGTTCGAGTGCCAGCTGCTCGTCCAGCGTGATCTCGGCGCGCGCCAACCGCTCGCTGGCCAGCGCGTGAGCTGCGCTGATATCGCCCGACAGCTCCAGTGCTCTCACCCGGCGCGGCATGGCACGCGGGGCATATGCGGAATCCTCGAGACAGGCGTACTGGCGGGCAGCCGCCTGATGCCAGCCCTGACGCTCGGCGTCGCGGGCCAGCGAGAAGCGCAGCCGGTCACGCCGCTGCGCCAGCCAGGCATTGGCACGATCATCAATAGCACGCCCGCCAGTGGCATGAGCGTCAGTGAGCTGATGAGTCGCGGACGGCTCACTGTGGAGCTCGTTTGCCGCTGCAGACGCCGTCGCATCCAGCGCCGCGACAATGCGCTGCCAGTGCCGCTCAAGTTCAGCGTTCGCCGTGCGGTCCAGCCGCTCGCTGGCTTGCTGCCAGTCCTCACGCAGTTGCTCCAGCGCCAGATAGCGATCCACCTCCCAGCGATGGGTGAAGGCGCGAGAGGCCGGCGACAGGGCGACCGTCTCGCAACGCAGCAGGCCCAGCTCGCTGAGTACGAAGTCCGACAGATTCTGGCGCAGGTTGCCGAAGAACATCAGGCTCAGGCGTCGCGACAGCTCACCCAGCCCGACACTCAAGGTGTCGGCTGCGGGGTCGTTCAACCAGGCTGGCAGTGGCCGTGGCGTGATGTCACCCAGCAGCTCGCTGATGGCATCATGCATGCGGCGCTTGGGCGTGCTTCTGGGCAGCTCGGCAAAGGCTGCCCGGAGGCGCGGCAAGGTCACCAGCGCCAGCATCTCGTCCAGACTCAGGTCGGCATTGTGGCGGCACAGGCCGTCAGGCGTGGCACTGTCGGCGAGCGGTGTGATCAATGGCTGGCATGCGGCCTCGATCGCACCGATCTCGGGATAATGCAGCTGCGAGCGTTCGAAATGATCGCCCTTGCGCATCAGCAGTCGCACCAGCAAGGCCCGCGAGGCATCCGGCAGGCGAGTGATGGCGTCCACCGTGGCACGCTCCGCCTCTGTCAGCAGATCGGCGTGACACTGGCAGACCCAGTCGATCAGGGTGTCGAAGTTGGCCAGGTAGTAGCGCGGATTGTCGAGGGGAGCGGCTTGCATGGCGACCTGTCGAAGTGGCGGGCAGTGCGGCAGTTTGCCCGAAAGCATGGGGTTATATACAGTATATGGCCATCTGTCGCGCTGCAATCTCTTGCAAAGCCTGTCACGAGTCACCACCTGACTGTCATCCAGTGGTAAAATCGTTTCATCTGCATGTCTTGAAAGCTTCATGACACGACAGGTGGGCAGGCGTGACAGCGCGTCGACCGCGATTCCTCCCCTCGGAGGCATTTCCGCGATGGTTCAGGACGGACCATCGATCATCATTCAAGCAGGGCAGGAAGGCAGTCCATGTTTCTTGATCAGTTTCACCGGGTCGAAGATGGCCGCGTGCGGATCACCGCCGAGCAGGCAAGTCGTTTCGCCAAGCAGATGGCGGGGGATTACAACCCCATTCATGACCCGGACGCGCGACGCTTCTGTGTGCCCGGCGACCTGCTGTTCTCCCTGTTGCTGGCGAAATTCGGTCTGTCGCAGTGCATGACCATCCGTTTCTGCGGCATGGTCGGCAACGATGTGCCCTTGATCTTCGAAGCGCTGGACGCCCCCGACGAGAATGGCGTGTCCCTGCTGGTGCGCGATGAAGCCGGCAAGGTCTACCTGACGGTCGAGCGCAGCGGCGATACCACCCATGACGAGGAAGTGGTCGCCAATTTCACTCGCCAGTATATCGCCTTCTCCGGGCGCAACTTCCCGCACTTCCTGCAGCCGTTGATGCTGGAGAAGGGCGTGATGTTCAACCCGGCCCGCCCGCTGGTGATCTACGACAGCATGGGCTTCTGTTTCGAGCGCCTGGATATCGCCGACCTGCACCTCGACTTCGTGGGGTCCTCGCTCGAGGTCAACGGCAAGCGCGGCGATACCCTGCTCGAGTTCAGCATCCATGATGGCGAGCAGTGCATCGGCAGTGGTTCCAAGAAGCTGGTCGTCAGTGGGCTGCGGGATTACTGCGCCGAGACCATGGATGCGTTCGTGGAGTCCTTCGAGGCGCTCAAGCGCGAAGCCGAAGCCTGAGGTAGCCGGTCAGTCTGAGGCTTGTTGCCAGACGCCCCGCGCATGAGTCGCCAGTCATGAAGATGCCCGCCAGAGAATTCTCTGGCGGGCATCTTGGCATCTGAATGTCACAACGCTTAATGTCACAACGCTTGTGAAGCATCGCTGGGTGTCGCCGGTTGTCATTGACCGCCAACTGGCTGGCTCACCGTGTGACCCTCTAACCGTGCTCAGTGCTTGATGCTGATCGGCGCCAGTGCATCGCCCTGGGGGGTGATGCGCCCGATGATGGCGCTGGCGTGATAGCCGGCGGCCTTGAGCGCGGCCAGACAGGCCTCGGCTTCCCCGGGCGGCACACTGGCCAGCAGGCCACCGGCCGTCTGCGGATCGAACAGCAGCGGATAGCGCGGATGATCGATGACGCCGGCTTGGTCCTTCAGGGCACGCTTGAGGCGCAGATTGGCCGGTTGCAGCGAGCTGACCACGCCGCGGGCGACACAGTCCTCGGCGCCGTCGAGCACCGGCAGGGCATCGATCTCGAGCTCGGCATCCACGCCGCTGGCGCGGGTCATCTCGACCAGATGGCCGAGCAGACCGAAGCCGGTGACATCGGTGGAGGCGCTCGCCTGATGCGTGCTCAGAATATCCGCCGCGCGCTGACTGGATTGCTGCATGCTGTCCAGCGCGGCGTCGATCCAGCGGCCGCGGGCTTCCAGGCGTGCGTGCGCTGCCAACAGCGTGCCGGTGCCGATGGCCTTGGTAAGCAACAGCACATCACCCGGCTGCATGCCGCCCTTGCAGGTGACGCCGGCCAGGCTCTCCTCCACCAGACCATTGAGCGCGAAGCCCAGTGCCAGCTCCTGACCTTCGCCGGTATGGCCGCCGACCAGACTGCAGCCCGCCTCGTTGAGCACCTCGGTCGCGCCTTGCATCAGCTCGCGTACCAGCGGCTCGACCTTGCGCTCGACCCCCTGTGGCACCGTGGCCACCGCCGTCGCCGTATGCGGCGTCGCGCCCATGGCGTAGAGATCGCCCAGCGCGTGATTGGCGGCGATGCGCCCGAACAGATAGGGGTCATCGATGAAGGCGCGGAAGAAGTCGACGCTGTGCACCAGCGCCTGTCCTTCGGGCACGCGCACGATGGCGGCATCATCCGGGGCATGCAGCCCGACCAGCACGTCCGGGTTCTCGCGCGGGGCCAGACTCTGCAGCGCTCGCGACAGCACGCTGGCGCCGACCTTGGCCCCGCAGCCGCCGCAGCGCATCGCCAGTGCGGACAGGGCCTGGTGTGCCTCCTGCTCATCCAGCTCGGCTGTCAGGTGCGGATGCAGCTTGCCAACGCGTCCCCTGAGTGCCTGCCAGGCAGCGCTGATGCGCTGGTGCAACCCGGAAAGGTCGCCGGCATTCGCGGCGTCCTGCATGCTGGGCAGTTCATTGAAGCGAGCCATGAACTGGCGGTCGATATGGTCCTTCCAGCGCCACAGCCACGGGCGCAGACGCGGCGCGACCAGCCCCAGCTTGCCGCGTGAGGCGATGGCATCGCGATCCCCGGTGCTGATCAGCGCCAGCCAGCGCGACTGCGGCACATGGTCCTTGAGTGGCTCGCCGCGCACGGCCCGTCGCAGATTGTCGGCCAGCGGCCGGGCCTGGCGCACGGCAAACACGCCGGCCTTCTCGCGGGGATGGTTGAGCTGATGTGCGATATCGCCCGCGGCGAAGATGGCGTCATCCTCAAGTGTCTGCAGGCTATCGCGAACCTTGAGGAAGCCATCCTCGTCCAGGCTCAGTCCGGTCTTCTCCAGCCAGCGCGCACCACCGGCCCGTGTCACCCAGATGGCCTCATCGGCCTGATGGCAGGCACCGCTGGCACTGATCAGCTGGCGCTGGGCGGTCGAGGATGCGCGTTCGACGGCCGTGATCTCCTCACCGAAATGCACCTGGATACCGCGCTCGTGCAGGGTAGTGGCAAGCGCCTCACTGACCGTGTGCGCATGGGTGGGCAACAGACGCTGACCGCGGGTGATCAGCGTCAGGTTCGGCGCGAGCGCATCGGGCAACTCGGTGGCAAGGCGCTGCTGGATGGCCAGCAGCAGTTCGACACCGCCGGCACCGCCGCCGACCAGCACGATATCGAGCGGACGCTCGGCGCTCCTGGCGCGCTCGAGCAGACTCAGCCAGCGCTGCTGGAAGGTGCTGATCGGCTTGACCGCCACCACGGGGGCGTCTGCGGCTTCAGGGTCACCGATACCATCGATGTGGGACAGGCGAGGCGTGGAGCCGATATTGATCGACAGCAGGTCGTAGTCCACCGCCGGGCGCTCGGCGCAGATCACGCGGCGCTCGCGGCGGTCGATGTCGATCACCTGATCGCGGTAGAAGCGGGCGCCGGCGAACTGACACAGCCGGCGCAGGTCGATATGCACATCGTCGAACGTATAATGACCGGCGACGTAGCCCGGCAACATGCCGGAATAGGGCGTGTCGGTGTCGCGACAGATGACGGTCAGGCGGACACCGGGCTCTGGCTGCATGGCAAAGCGCATCAGCACGCCGACGTGGCTGTGCCCACCGCCGATCAGGACGATATCACGCACGATAGGCGCTTTGACTGGCATGGAAGCGGACGGCATCGTGAATCTCGATAGTCAGTAGAGTTGGGAAACAGGAGCAGGGTATGCAGAGCCAGGGCGCGCCAGATGAGACCGGCGACAGGATTCGCAAAAGCAGGAGTCTAGCAACTTGAACTTTCTCGGTCATGCACGCCTGAGTCTGGCGGGCAGCGATAACTTCCTGTTTGGCAACCTGATTGCCGATGGCGTGCGCGGCAGTGACCTGAGCGGCTGGTCGCCGGAGGTAGAGGCGGGCATCCGCTTTCACCGCCGCTGTGACGCGGTGATCGACGCTCATCCCGAGACACGCTGGTTGTTGACCCAGGTGCCGCCTTCGTCGCGACGTGTCGCCGGTATCGCCTTCGACATGATGTGGGATCACCTGCTGGCCGCCGAGATGCACGATGACGATATCGACCGCCTCTATCGCCTGCTGGCGCGTGAGGAGGTGCCGTCGCGCCTGTCGAGCCTGATCGAATGGATCCAGGTGCGCGATGCACTCAGGCGCTATCAGGAGCTGGAGTTCACGCTCGCGACCATTGCCAGCATCGGCGAGCGCATGACGGCCAGACGCCGCTTGCGCCAGACAAGTGATACTCGCAATGGAAGGCATACGCACAAGGTGGGCAATTTGGATGCAGGCACCAATCCGCTGGCGGACATGACGCCGTGGCTGGCGGATAACCGCGCGATGCTCGAGGACAGCTTCGCGCGGTTGTGGCCGGACATGCTGGCATTGCGCCAGCCGGCCTAAGTAGACGTGTTTTTGTCAATCAGCGCTGAAGGGGGCGGGCATTCTCTCCGCCTTGCCATTCATGGTAGGCGTCGATCTGTGCTTGGGAGGCTTCGATCGGCGTCTGCATGACAAACCAGGTGACGGGCTCAGAGCATGGCGGGGTGGTAAGCGAGCCGGAGTACTGCCAGCCGGCATGTTCGCGTGGCAGCAGCAGGTTGGCAGACAGGCCGCTTGTCAGGGTCTCGGAGAGGCCGCGCTGGGGCAGACGGCTCAACAGGCGGCTGAGGGCCAGGTTGTCATGCCCTTCCTCGACCAGTACGGCCAGCACGGCCAGCTTGCCTTCCGGCGTGCTGTGCACCAGATGAATTTCCATGGCGGCACGCTTGCCGTCGATGGCGTGCTCTGACGGCACATGCAGGTGCACCTGCGACAGGGTGTACTGGGTGCCATCCAGCGTCATGGTATTGCCGCTGGCCCCTTCGATCTGCAGGGTGTGGCCCGTATCGCGCGTGACGAGCAGCGGCGAATGGTAGTCGAGTTTCGGGCCCGCTTCATTCAGCGTGCGTGACTGGCTGTCGATATCGATCGGCGACTGCTGGCTGCCGACCGAGCACTCGGCATAGCCCGGGGTGAGCTCTCCCCAATGCTCGGGGCCATTGGCTCCGGCGTTGGTGTCATCCGCGGATTCACTCGCATAGCTCCATTCGGTGACCGACGTGCCCGGCGCAGGCGACGTGGCAATGTCATCGGCGAGCGCCGGCAAGGATGACGACGTGGTGGCAAGCAGCACAGCCATGGCAAGTGGGCGTAACAGCGCGCGGGGCGACGAGGAAGAGGCTGGCATTGAGTTGTCCTTGCTCAAGAGTCCGTAACCGATCAGTGTTCTGAGCCGCCCTAGGCAGTCAGAACTCAGATGAATGAAGGCAGTCAGTGTGCCGGACTCAGGGGCGAGGTCAAGATGACGCTGGAGTGTCACTAGGGTGTCGCATTCCAGCGTCAGTTGTCGTGACAGTTATCGCGTCAGTAGTCACGACAGTTGTAAAGACAGTTGTGAAAACAGGGAGGGGGGAGCGGTGTCAGCGCTCGAGCCACAGGCATTCCACGCTGTCACCGTGGTTGAGCTGTGCGTGGGGCGGAATCACGGCCAGTGCCTGAGCACCGGCGCAGGAGGAGAGTACCGCCGAGTTCTGGTCCGGGAAGGCATGCGCCTCAAGCTTCCCATCACTGCCGGGCGCCAAGGTGACGCGCAGATGATCCTGACGGATGGCAGTGCGAGCTGAGAAGGCCGCGCGTACCGTGAGACGTTTCAGCTCGCGCAATGCAGCGCAGTCGGTCATCTCGCCCAGTAACGGACGAAGGAACAACCAGCCACCGACCCAGCTGGAGACTGGATTGCCCGGCAAGCCCACGACACGCACCGCGTCACCCCGAGGGCTGTTGATACGCCCCAGCGCCAGTGGTTTGCCCGGTTTGATGGCCAGACGCCACAGATCCAGGCTGCCGAGCGCCTCGATGGCGGGGCGGACGTGGTCTTCCTCGCCGACGCTGACTCCACCGCAGGTGACGATCAGGTCAGCCTGTTGCGCCGCCGAAGCGAGGGCGTCACGAGTGGCCTCGAAGGTATCGGCCACATTGAGCGGTGCCAGCACCACCTCAGCCCCGAAGTCGCTGAGCATCTGGCTGAGCATCACGCGGTTGGAGTTGTAGATCTGGCCGGGCTTGAGCGGCTGGCCGGGTTCGATCAGTTCATCGCCGGTCGCGAACAAGGCCACTCGTACTTTGCGGCGCACCATCACGTGACTTGCCCCCTGGCCATACAGAAGGCCCAGCGCGGCAGCGTCTAGTCGCGTGCCCGCCGCGAGCAAGCGATTGCCCTTGCTGACATCCCGGCCTTGAACGCGAATGTTGTCGCCGCGGGTGCGAGGCCCGGGCAGCCAGGCCAGGGTGGTGCCATCTTCGCCTTCACGCAGTGTCACCTCTTCCTGCATGACCACCACGTCGGCGCCGTCGGGGATTTCCGCCCCGGTGAACAGGCGCGCACAACTCGCCACGGCCAGTGGCGTGGCAGGCTGACCTGCCGCGATACGCTGACTGATCGGCAGCCAGGCACCGTCACCGATGTCTGTCACGCGGGCGCAATAGCCATCCATCTGGGAGTTGTCGGCAGGCGGTACGTCAAGCTCGGCATGCACGTCCTCGGCGAGCACACGTCCTGCTGCGTCACTGACTGCCACGCGCTCGGCTGGCATCAGCGGACAGCTGTCACGTAGCGCGGCGAGTGCACTGGCCAGGGGCGCCAGCCCCTTGGCGCCGACAGGCACGGCGTCGCAGCCACATTCTGCCGCCGCGGAAGGCGACGGGCGAGAATGCGGGTCTTTACTGGCGTCAGTGGGCATGGGTTCCGCGCTCCGGGATCACCAGGTTGGCGAAGTTGCAGGGGCGGTGGCGGCTGTCGAGCTGCTCCTTCAGGATGCCGTTCCAGGCCGTCTTGCAGGCGCCGGTGGAGCCGGGCAGGCAGAACACCACGGTACGGTTGGCCAACCCCCCAAGACAGCGGCTCTGGATCGTCGAGCTACCGACTTCCTGGTGGGAAAGCTGACGGAAGAGTTCGCCGAAGCCCTGGATTTCCTTGTCGAGCAGCACGCGAATGGCTTCCGGCGTGGAATCACGTCCGGTGAAGCCTGTGCCGCCCGTCGTCAGGATGACCTGCACGGCCGGGTCCGCGATCCACTCGCTGACCACGGCGCGCAGCTGGTAGACGTCATCGGGCACGATACGCTTTTCATGCAGCGTATGGCCAGCCGCCGTCAGGTTGTCGACCAGTGCGTCCCCGGAGCGGTCATTTTCTGCGGTGCGTGTATCGGAGACGGTCAATACTGCGATGGTGAGGCCGATCTGTTCGTCATTGCCGCTCATGATCAGTCCTTCTTGCCTTGTTGACGTGCCTCGAGCGCTGCCAGCTGCTCAGGGGTCGCCTTGGCTTGGTGATGTGTCTTCCACTCGGAATAGGGCATGCCGTAGACATGCTCGCGCGCCGCGTCGTAATCGAAGCTCACGCCACGCTCCTCGCCAGCGGCCATCAGCCACTTGGAGAGGCAGTTGCGGCAGAAGTCGGCGAGGATCATCAGATCGATGTTCTGGACATCCTTGTTGTCATCCAGATGCTTGAGCAGACGACGGAACGCGGCCGCTTCCAGTTCGGTGCGGGTCTGTTCGTCCAGTTCGCTCAGGTCTTGTACGGCTTGAGGGGTCGGGTCGCTCATCGAAATCTCCTGAGAAGGCGCAGCCAAGCGCCAGCCTTCATGCTGTCGGGGCGCCTGGTGGGCCCAGGCGGGATATCTGAAACTTTACGCAACTAATGCAGAGCTGTGAACCAGCGCTGCACGCCTGTGGTTTGGTCTGTGGTTTGGCAGGCGGGTTGGCCGGTGGAGTGCCAGTGGGTGGCAGAGTCGCGAAAGAGTGTGCGCTGGCAAGCGAAAACGCCCGGCAGGCGAACCTGTCCGGGCGTATCTTTACTCATCCAGCGGATGTCTGGCGCCGCGCTAATTCGGACGTTGCTGACGTGCCAGGCTATCGTCAGGTGCCGTGGCGGGATCTGCTGCCGGGTCCGCCGCTTCGGCCTGCTTGACCTCGTCGTACCACAGATTGTGGTGCTGCTTGGCCCAGGTCTCATCGACATAACCGGTCTTCATGCCCTCGAAGGCACCCTCGGTACCGGCGGTGCCGATATAGATGTGGCCGAAGGACACCGCGATCAGCATCAGCGAGGCGATGCCGTGGAAGACATTGGCCCACTGCATGTTGTCCCGCGTCTGGCCGAAGATCGGGAAGTCCAGCACCAGCCCGCTGGCAATCACTACCAGGCCGACCGTCGCCAGAATCCAGTACCAGGCCTTTTCCCCGCCGTTGGCGAAGCCGGCGTCCGGATGCTTGCCCTTCATCATGCCGCCACCCTGACGGAACCAGTCAAGGTCATGCTTCCTGGGAAGATTGAGCTTCAGCCACTTGGCCAGCACCAGGATCAGCATGATCGAGAACAGGGGCCCCACATAGTTGTGGATCACCTTGGTCGCCATGATCATGTTGGCCCAGAACACGTCCCCGAACACATTGCGGAACACGAACTTGCCCCACAGCAGATTGATGCCGGTGATGGCCAGCGTCAGGAACAGCGTCGCCAGCGTCCAGTGCATGGCACGCTCCAGCGCCGTCCAGCGCAGCATCAGCTTGCCGCTGCGCGGGTGGTCCAGATTGTTGCGTCCCACCAGCAGGTAGAAGATCACCAGCACGGCCAGCATGCCACCCAGTGCGATCAGGCCACCCGGTGAGATCCAGCGATTGCGGATCTGACGCCAGGTCTCGCCGCTCTGGTTGATCAGGCTGTAGTTGGAGTCATGTCGGCTGTCGATGGAGTTGCCCCCATCCTTGACCTGCCGCCAGGTATCGGCGTCCACCGTGCCGACCGCCTGACCGATCTCGCCGTCAGGGTTCGCGGCCAGTGCCTGAGGAGCCAGCCAGATACTGGCCAGCATCAGGCACAGGAACATGGCGACCACGGTCAACCGTGAAGCTGTAAAGTGCGCGCGCATGTCGCCTCCTTACCCCTTGCGGGCTGCGTCGTAGGCCAGGTGGTCCGCCTGCTGAACGCTGCTGGTGGTCAGGTTGGCAGAGGTTTCCGGGTGGCTGGCCTTGTCGACCGGCGACCAGGCGCCGTCTTCATGGCCACGGTAGACCACGCGCTGACGGAAGATGTCGGAGACGGTCTCGGCATCGCCGGCCAGCAGGGCCTTGGTGGAGCACATCTCGGCGCATAGCGGCAGCTTGCCTTCGCTGATGCGGTTGGCGCCGTACTTCTCGAACTCTTCTTCCGGGCTCTCGGCCGGGCCGCCGGCACAGAAGGTGCACTTGTCCATCTTGCCGCGCTCGCCGAAGGCGCCTTGCTGCGGGAACTGCGGGGCGCCGAACGGGCAGGCGTACAGGCAGTAGCCGCAGCCGATGCAGATGTCCTTGTCGTGCAGGACGATGCCGTCATCGGTCTTGTAGAAGCAGTCGGTGGGGCAGACCGCCATGCACGGCGCGTCATCGCAATGCATGCACGCCACCGAGATGGAGACTTCACTCGGCTTGCCGTCGTCCAGGGTCACCACGCGGCGACGCTGAACGCCCCATTCGGTCTCGTTGGCGTTCTTGCAGGCTGTCACGCAGCCATTGCACTCGATGCAGCGCTCTGCATCACACAAAAATTTCATCTGGGCCATGGTGCTTCTCCTTCACGGCCTGTCGCCGGGTTCCTCGGTCAACAGGCCGGATGATTCTGGTAACGGATACGTCCGATCGTGTCTTGCGCTGCGTCCGGGCCGCGTCACTCGGACGCGGCCGTCACTCGAGTCAGGCGAGGCTGACGCGGCACAAGGTGACCTTGGTTTCCTGCATCAGGGTCACGGGGTCGTAGCCGTAGGTGGTCGCGGTATTGGCCGATTCACCGAGCACATAGGGCACGGTGCCTTCCGGATAGCGGGACTCGAGGGATTCGCCTTCGTAATGCCCGCCGAAGTGGAAGGGCATGAAGACGACATCCGGGCCGACACGCTCGGTGACCATCGCCATCACCTTGACGCGGCCGCCCTCGGCGCCCTCGACCCACACCATGTCGCCGTCCTTGATGCCCTGGTCATTGGCCAGAGCCGGATTGATCTCGACGAACATCTCCTGCTGCAGCTCGGCCAGCCACGGAATGGAGCGTGTCTCTTCGCCACCCCCTTCGTATTCCACCAGGCGGCCCGAGGTCAGGGTGATCGGGTACTTGGCGCTGACGTCCTTCTCCTGGATGGAGGCGTAGAGCGTCGGCAGGCGATAGATGGACTCGGAATCCGGCCAGGTCGGGTAGTCCTTCACCAGATCGCGACGCGCGGTGTACAGCGGCTCGCGGTGCTTGGGGATCGGGTCCGGGAAGGTCCACACCAGGGCACGCGCCTTGGCGTTGCCATACGGCATGCAGCCATGCTTGATGCACACGCGCTGGATGCCGCCGGAGAGATCGGTCTTCCAGTTCTTGCCTTCCGCCGCCTGCTTTTCCTCGGCCGTCAGGTCATCCCACCAGCCCAGCTGCTTGAGCAGCTTGTCGGTGAACTCCGGATAGCCATCCTCGATCTCGGCGCCCTTGGACCAGGAGCCTTCCGCGAGGATGTTGGTGCCGTTGTGCTCCACGCCATAACGCGCGCGGAAGTTGCCGCCACCCTCGGCCACCGTCTTGGAGGTGTCATACAGGATGGGCGAGCCCGGGTGACCCATCTCCGGCGTGCCCCAGCACGGCCACGGCAGGCCGTAGAAGTCGCCGTTGGCCGGGCCGCCACGGGCCTTGAGCGTCTCGAAGTCGAAGGTGTGCCAGTTCTGCTGGTGGGCCTTCAGGCGCTCAGGGCTCTGGGCGGTGTAACCCACCGTCCACATGCCGGCATTGAACTCGCGCGTGATGTCCTCGACGACAGGCACGCTGCCCTCGACCTTGATGTTGCGGAACAGCTCGTCGGCGAAGCCCAGCTTGCGAGACAGCAGGTACATGATCTCGTGGTCAGGCTTGGACTCGAACATCGGCTCGATGACCTGATCGCGCCACTGCAGGGAGCGACTGGAGTTGGTCACGCTGCCGGTGGTCTCGAACTGGGTCGCGGCCGGCAGCAGGTAGACGCCGTCGGTACGGTCGTGCATGACGGCGGCGATGGTCGGGTAGGGGTCGACCACCACCATCATGTCCAGCTTGGCCATCGCCTTCTTCATCTCCGGCCCGCGGGTCTGGGAGTTGACGGCATGGCCCCAGTAGAACATCGCCTTGAGTGCGGTCCGCTGGGAGATGCGGTCCGGGTTCTCGAGCACGCCATCGACCCAGCGCGAGACGGTGATGCCGTTGGTGTGCATCGGCTTGCCGTCGTGATATTCGGTCTGGTCGTAGCGGTTCTGGATCCACTCGAAGTCGACGTTCCAGACCTTGGACCAGTGCTTCCACGCGCCTTCGGAGAGGCCGTAGTAGCCCGGCAGGGAGTGGGACATCAGGCCCAGGTCCGTGGCGCCCTGGACGTTGTCGTGGCCACGGAAGATGTTGGCGCCGCCACCAGACTTGCCGATGTTGCCCAGCGCCAGTTCCAGGATGCAGTAGGCGCGGGTGTTGTTGTTGCCCGTGGTGTGCTGGGTACCGCCCATGCACCACACGACGCTGCCCGGACGGTTCTGGGACAGGCGGCGTGCGACGTCGAGCATGTCGGCCTCGGCTACGCCGGTGATGCGCTCGACTTCCGCCGGCGGGAACTTGGCGACTTCAGCACGCACTTCATCCATGCCGTAGACACGCTGCTGGATGTAGGCCTCATCTTCCCAGCCGTTCTCGAAGATGTGCCACAGCAGGCCCCAGATATAGGCGACATCGGTGCCCGGACGCAGGCGCACGTACTTGTTGGCCTTGGCGGCGGTCCGCGTGAAGCGCGGGTCGACGACGATGATCTCGGCGTTGGAGCGTTCCTTGGCCAGCAGGATGTGCTGCATGGCCACTGGGTGCGCTTCGGACGGGTTGGAACCGATGAACAGGATCGAACGACAGTTGTGCATGTCGTTGAAGGAGTTGGTCATCGCCCCGTAGCCCCAGGTATTCGCGACCCCGGCCACCGTGGTGGAGTGACAGATACGCGCCTGGTGATCGACGTTGTTGGTGCCGAACAGGGCCGCGAACTTGCGCATCAGGTAGGCCTGTTCATTGCTGAACTTGGCCGAACCCAGCCAGTAGATGCTATCGGGGCCATGCTCCTTGGTGAGCTCGAGCACCTTGTCGCCGACTTCCTCGATGGCCTGCTCCCAGGAGAGCTTCTTCCACTTGCCGCCTTCGAGCTTCATCGGGTACTTGAGGCGACGGTCAGAGTGGCCATGCTCACGCAGCGATGCGCCCTTGGCGCAGTGTGCGCCACGGTTGAAGGGGTGATCGAAGGCGGGTTCCTGCTTGGTCCAGACACCTTCCTGGACCTCGGCATAGACGCCGCAGCCCACGGAGCAGTGTGAGCAGATGGTGCGCTTCGTCTCGACCGGCGCGTCAGACACTTCGGTCTTGGCTTCGGCGCGTTTCATCATCGGGGCGGCCATGAAGCTCGCGGCGGCAAGGCCGCCGGTGGCGACACCGCTGCGTTTCAGGAACTGGCGGCGGTTGATGCCGAGTCCTGAGGTCTCTTTGGCAGAGGGGGTGGGGGTCAGTCGCATGACATCATCTCTCCTCGTCACCCGAATCATTGCCCGGGCCGCGTGAGCGGGTCAGGGGGCAATGTCGGGAGCGGCGGTCTTTCAGATCAGGGGCAGTCCTGATCCGTGCCGACTTGTCACTGTCGATGGCGGGCGGAAACCTCTCCGCGCTGCCCGTTGTTCAGGCCGCTGGCCGCGCGCATGGCGCAGGCTCAGGGCACTGTCTGTCTAGCGTTCAGTCACGCAGCGTGGCGTAGAAGGCCTTGACGTGATCACTCTCGCGATAGTTGTCAGTGCCCTTGTCCTTGACGGGGGCCTCTGGGGCGGCCTGGTCCGGAATCACGGCACCGGCCAATGACCCTGCTGCGGCAACCCCTACGGTGCTGGCGCCCAGTACGCGCAGGAATTTACGGCGCCCCTGGCGCGCCTGGTTATGGCTGTCTTTTGCGTCATCAGTCTTCATGCTGATCTCCTGTCGGCAATGCTGCTGGGTGATGCGAGATGGTTAGCGTTGCAGTCTCGAATGTTGCTTCACGTCATGCGTGACATCAGTGTCTTGCGTCGGGCGCCACACTGGCTGGCGTGACGAGCTGGACGGCCTCGGCCGTCACCTGCTCGCCAGAGTTGTTTTCGGTCGCCGCATGCAGCGGGATCGAGTCACCGAGGTTCAGGCGCTCTGCCCGCAGGAAAGCCTGGCCCAGGTAGCCGATGGCGGCATAGAAGGGGCTCTCGCGTCCCGCGAGGTCGGCGCAGCAGCGCTCGCCCCAGCTGGCCACATGGCGGCGGAAGAAATTGACCTGCTCGCCGGGCACCTCATCGATCAGCATGGCCATCACCTCACACAGTGCGCCGAGGTGATCCTCGGGCTCATGCACATCGCTCTGGCGTTCGAAGCCGAGACGTTTCAGGTCCTGGCGCAGGGCGACCAGCGGCATCTCCATCAGCGAGCCGGTGAGGTACCAGCTGGCGTAGGGCACTACCTCGCCCTGCACCACGCCTACCAGGCTCTGGAAGAAGTCGTCTTCCAGACGGCGCGCGTCGCTGACGCGGGCGGCCAATGACAGCGACGCCAGCGCGCGCGGCAGTTGTTGCTCGGCGGCCCCGGGCAGGCTGATGGCGTCATGGTCGAGTTCGGCCAGAAAGTCGATCAGCTCCGCATCCGGCGCCGCGCGCAATAGCCGCGCCAGCAGCCGGTAGAGGTCGGCGCGCAATGCCTGCTGTTCTTCACTATGGCTTATCAGAGAGTCGGCCGCAGTGGTGTCAGGTGCACGATCGTCAGTCCCACCTGCTGCAAAGTCGTCGGGAGTCGACGTGGGTGATGTCATTGGCTCAAACCTTGAGTTGGGCATCGGGATTGCGTGCCATTTCGTGCCAGATGTCCTTGACGCGGCAATCGCTGCACATCTTCAGGCGCAGTGCGCCATCGCCCTGGAAGTAGGCATGCGAGGCCAGTTTGGTCTGCATCGCCGTGATGGTGGCGGTGGAGCCGAACGGCGTGCCGCAGCTGATGCAGGGGAAGGGCACATCCTGCTTGATCAGCTGCGGTTCGCGCCGCACGTCGGGCTGCGGGGCAAAGCCAGGCGTCAGGGTGATGACCTGCTCTGGGCATGCCTGCTCGCACAGGCCACACTGCACGCAGTCACCTTGAGTGAAGGATAGTGCAGGCGACGTGCGATTGGCCGAGAGGGCGCTGGTCGGGCAGACGGCGACGCAGCCCTGACACAGCGTGCAGTTGTCGCTGTCGACGTTCACCACGCCGAAGGGCGCGCCTGTCGGCACGGCGACGCTGTCCTGCGCCAGGTCCGCGACCGACAGGGTCGCCAGGTGATCGAGCACCCGATTGAGGCGTTCGCGCTTGCCGGGGCGTGCCTGCGGCTGACCCAGCAGCCAGTCACGGGCGATCGGCTGGCTGGGCTGCTGCTCTTCTTCACTGTCCGCGCCCGGTGCCAGAGCGACACACAGCGGCGTGATCAGGGGTAGGGCTTCAGTCTCGTAGCTATCCATTTGTGGCAGGGGGGATGGCAAAGAGACGAAGCGAATGCGCGGCTCGCCACTGTCCGCATTGGCAAGCCCCATGCTGTCGAGCAGGGTCAGTGCCAGGCGACGTTCGCTATCGAGCTGCTGGTGCTGGCCTGCGGGCAGGTCGTGGGGCAGTTCGACGATGACCTGCGTCGCGCCGAGTGCGAGAGCGGCCAGCCACTCGTCGTGCCCGGTGGCGGAGATTTCCTCGAGGGTGATATCGAGGCAGCGCTCTTGGTCGACACTCGCCAGGGCAGTCTGCGAGGCAGGGGATTGCTCCAGGCGATAGCGCAGCAGCGGGTAGAGGCCACCGCCATCCTGATAGCGCTCCAGCAGGCGCTGGATCTGCTCCATGCGCTGCTCGGCCGGGGGCTGGGTGAAGCTCAGCGCGCCGGTCGGGCAGGCGCTGACGCAGCTGGCCGCGCCGTGGCACAGGTAAGGGTCGATCTCGATATGCGCATTGCGACGACCGGCCACCGAGAAGATGGCATCGGCGCTGCACGACGACAGGCAACGCGTACAGCCGATATTGCCGGCACTGGAGTGCGCGCAGGTATCGAGATTGACGGTCACGTAATTCGGTTTGTCGAAGTTGCCGATCAGGCCCGCGAACTGCATGGCCCAGGCGGTCAGCTGTGACAGTGATTCCTGAGAGGCCTCAGCATCGGCGACCAGCTGATCCAGCTCGGCGATGACGTCCGCGCCGGCTTGCAGATAGCCGGGCGGTGGCAGTTCCGCCTGGTTGAGCGGCTGGCTGGACAGGTCGGCGATCAGGTCGAAATGGGTCGCGCTGCCAGCACCTTGCGGCACCAGCGCGGCAGCCAGATTGACGCCATCACTGGCAAGGCTGAACTGGCCGAGGTGACCGCTCAGCGCGAGCATGTCACGCGGGGCACTGTGCACAGGCAGCGACTCACTGGCGGCGAGATGCTGTTCATCCATCGTCACCAGCGCACTGTTGTCCTGCTCACTGATCAATAGTGCCAGCGGCAGCTGAGCGGTGGCCGGCAGGCGGGACAGCAGACTCGCCAGTGCTCGCACTCGTGCTTCGCTGCCGATGATCACGGTGCGTCCCTGACTGTGATAGCGGATGGGGGCGCTACCGGCATCCGTCGCCAACAGCGGCAGACTTGAGGCAGGCGAGCCACCCATGGCGGATGACAGGGCGCGTTGGCGTGCTTGTTGATTGAGGGCGCGCTGAGCGCTCTCGAGGCTTGAGCTGAGCATCCTCATCCTTATTCGGTCGTGGCGGACCTTGCATGCAAGCTGCCGTCAGGTGGCAGGCGGATGATGCAGGTCCCGGTCGTCGCTGATTCTCGCGGTCTCTCGCGGTCAGAGCCGGGTCGGCGATCGACAGTCGTTCAGTGGGGGATTCATGACAGGCCAACCATCTTTGCATGCTGTTGATGACATTGCCGTTTTCACGCCCGGCGAGAAGAGGGGCGCGGTCAGGTCGCGCAGGCACTCATCAGCGCAGGCGGTTGACGCCAGTCATCATCTTCAAGGGTTGGCATGTCATGCTGAATCTTGCATGTGCGTTGCAGTCAGTGCGCCTTGATGAGGCGCGTCAGGGTGACCCATGAGGCATCAGGATGACCTCGGTCAGACGTATCCGGCTTACTCGTGGGTCATAATGACGCATGTTGATTGTGCGGCGCGTCATCCTGACGCCCTGGCGCTGGAGGCGTCTGTGTGGCCAGCCCCGGCTCACGGCTTGTGGCGGACGCCGCCGACATCATCTGACGCGGGAGCTGGCTCGCGCGAGTCTTCTGCTCGTATCGCTTGCGGGTCAGGCGACTCGACTATCTCGTCGCTGGGCGTCGCGTGTGACTCGCCCACTGGCGCCTCACCGTCAGGCGCCTGCTCAGCGATCTGGTCGTCTGTCTCCTGCGCCGTATCCGCCTGGGGTGTCTCGCTTGCCTCACCGAGCTTTTCCAGGCCTTCTTCGACCTTGCGGGTCCAGCTGCGCAGCGTGTCGGCGACACCTTCGGCGAGCGGGCGCATCTGGGAGAAGTCCTGGTCGTAGTCATCCAGCCCATCGCGCACCGAGTGCTCGCCCCCCATGAAGATGCGTCGCAGCGCACGCTGGCGTAGCGCCGGGTCCACGCCGCTCTGCATGAAGGCGCTGATGTCGGCGTCTGGGGTCAGGGTGTCCGGGTCTGGCAGCTCGATGACTGGCACTTCAGCGTTGTCAGCGTCTGCTGCCTGCTGATCGCTCTCGGCGGTTGCCTGCTCTGCTGCCTGCTCTGCTGCCGAGGAGGGGCTATCGCCGCTCAGGGATTCGTGCTGCGAGCCGCGCGCTGCAGGGGTGTCAGCGCTACTTTCAGAGGCGACTCCCACCTGTGACGGCGGAAGGCTGTCGGCTTTACTCACCTCGGTGCTGTCCGGCTGTGACAGTTGGTCTTCACGGCGGCTGTCGCCTTGCTTGCGGCGTGACCAGCGCGAGAACAGGCCTTCATGGGCAGGGCTTGCGTTGTCGTCGTGCTGGCTCATGACGTGCTTTCCGTACCATCACCGGGCTGATGAGTCTTGTTGGGCGTCACGGCGTGCTGCTCTGCCTGACTGGCGCGCCCGGCGCCCTTGCGTTTCTTCTTCTTGCCTTCGTCGAGTCGTTCGCCGTGACGCGCGAGGTAGGCTTCCAGCCACACCATCAAGGCCGGGGGCATCGGCACATCCAGCACCAGCTGGTCGCCATCCATCCAATGCGATGCTACCTCCTGACAGGCCGTCACCACGCGGGGCTGCATGCCGTCGGCTTCACGCTCATCGCATTGGACGAACAGGCGCGGCTGCTCGCAGCGCAGGTTGTAGCGGTAATCGGTGCGCTCGGTGAGGTGAAGCTGCAGCGGCAGGATGCGGCGATGCGCTACTTCATCAGCGGCGGCAGGCTCCGCTACGTGCGATTCCGTCTCTGGCGTTGCAGAGGGCGAGAGGTCGGCAATCCGCCAGGTGTCGATGCTGAAACGCCCCAGTTTCTGCGTGGTGGGCGCCAGGGTGACGCTCAACCAGCGGGTGTCGTCACTGCGGGGAGGGATGGATTCAGACATGGCTTCCTTGTTCACTGCTGTACCCGCAAGCGGGTCTGAAAAGAATGCTGCGATGGTGCTGGTGTGCAAGATACATGCCGGCGCATGCGATATCAGGGTTACCGTCAGTCAGTGCGGGGACAGCTCTGCCATCAGACTGGTACTCTACGGCGATTCAGCGCAAGAATTGCCATTCCAACCGGCTCGATCAGGGAGACCCGAGTTCATGATGCCCTCTGCACGGCCAGCGATCAGTCGCGCCACACTACCCACTACGCTGGACATCGAAGTCATGGATGAGCGCGGTGAGCGCCATCAGCAGTCCATTGCCGCCGAGCGCTCGCTGACCATCTATCTCAATCGTCGCGAGATCGTCACCTTGATGACCCTGGGTGCCGAACCTGAGGCGCTGGTGGCCGGTTACCTGCGCAATCAGGGACTGCTGGGTGAGCTTGAGGACCTCGAAGCGCTGCAGGTGGATTGGGAAGTCGAGAGCGCCTCGGTGGTGACGCGTCATCTACCCGAGGATATCGAGCAGCGCCTCGGCAAGCGCACCGTGACTACCGGCTGTGGGCAGGGCACGGTATTCGGCAATCTGCTGGAGCGCCAATCACTGGCTGCGCTGGATGCAGGCCCCTTCAGTCAGGCCCTGTTGTATCGCCTGCTGGAGGCGCTGGCGGCGCACAACGCGACTTATCGCAAGGCCGGCGCGGTTCACGGCTGCGCCCTGTGTCGGGATGATGAAGTGCTGGCGTTCATCGAGGATGTCGGCCGCCACAACGCCGTCGATACGCTGGCGGGGCTGAGCTGGTTGGCGCCCCTGAGTGATGATGCCAGTGATTATCAGGGGGCCAACATCTTCTACACTACCGGTCGTCTGACTTCCGAGATGGTACTGAAGGTGGCTCAGGCGGGGATCTCGGTGCTGGTCTCGCGTTCCGGCGTCACGCAGAAGGGAGTGGAGCTGGCGGAACGCTTTGGCGTGCTGTTGATCGCGCGCGCCAAGGGGCGCCACTTCCAGGCGGTGGACCCTGCCGGGCGGCTGGTGCTGGATGCCATCCCGCCGCTGCGTGCCGGCGACGCTCTCAAATCATCGCGCCATGACGCGTCAGGCAAGCCATCTTCAGCAGACGGCGCAGCCGGACATGACAAGGGGGCGCAGTGATGAGTCGTCTTTCTTCGCCGCTGGGCGTCATACCCTCACAGGGCTTTTCCTCTGAACTCGGCGCACCTTCGGGCGGCTCTACCGCTGAGTCTTCAGGCGAGGCCCTGAATGCGGCCACCGGCCGGCAGGCTCCGGTTCCCCACGACAACCCCTTTCTGACGGTGCAGGAAGTCGCGCGCCTTCTGCACCTCAACGAGAAGAAGATCTATCAGCTGGCCAGTGACGGCACCATGCCGGCGACCAAGGTGACCGGCAAGTGGCTCTTTCCGCGGCGCCTGGTGGAGCAATGGATTCTCGAGTCCAGCCATCATGGTGTGCTGGCGGATCGCCTGATGATCACCGGCAGTGATGACCCGCTGCTGGCCGCGCTCTCCATGCGTCTCAATCAGCAGCATGCCGGTAGCGCCTTCTATGGCATGAGCGTCACCGGCACGCGTCTGGGGCTTGATCTGCTCAGCCAGGGGCGTGCTGACGTCTGCGCCATTCACTGGGGGCGCGCGGAGGAGGCGGCGCTGCGTCATCCGGCGCTGATTCGCGGCCATGATGGCTATCGTCAGTGGGTGATGGTGCGGCTTGCGCGCCGTACCCAGGGGCTGATCATCCGCAATGATGATCGCCATCTGTCCATCGACCCCAGCGGCCTTTTCGGTTCGCAGCGGCGTTGGGCGGTGCGACAGGAGGGGGCAGGTTCGCAGCGCTTCCTGCAGGAGTGGCTGTCCGGCCATCAGATGCGTGCCGAGCAGCTCAACACCCTGGCGATCGCCTATTCCGAGCGTGAGGTGGCCTCGATGGTGGCGCGCGGCGAGGTGGATGTCGGCCCCGGTACGCTGTCGGCCGCCAATGAGTTCGGCCTCGGCTTCGTGCCGGTCTGTGAAGAGGCCTTCGACCTGGTGGTACCGCGCAATGTCTACTTCCGCGATCTCTTCCAGGGGTTGCTGGACTATCTTGCCACACCGAATGGCATCCAGCTGGCGCAATCCCTCGGCGGCTATGATCTGCGCGAATGCGGTCAGTTGATCTGGCGCGGCGATGCCGCACAGCACGATTGAGACGCTCGGTATCGAGACGCTCTGTAATGAGACGCTCGATAAACTGAACACCCAGTGGATGCTGGCGGTCAGGACTCGGCGCAAGCCATGAGTGTCTTTGCGATATCCAGAAAAATCGCCCATTAGCGCATGGCTAGTGGGCGATTTTTTTATTTCGAGCTGACGGCGAGCATGGTCAAGCAAGTCATTGTTTTGAATGGACCGGCCAGGTGACGCTCGCGTTAAGGCAATCTTTGCGGTTTAGCTTCCTGCCAGTGCGTTACGTGGCTTGTCTCACTTCAACACAGCCCAGCTCACTTCAAATCAGATCAGCTCGGATCCGAATCATTGCGAGTGCACACCGACAGCACGATGGCATCTTCTTCGCTGGTAGAAACCAGAGCGTGCCCCATGTCGGAGTCGAAATAGATGCTGTCACCCTCACCCAGCGGCAAGGGTTCATAGAATTCCGAATAGAGCAGAATGCTGCCCGCCAAGACCATCAGGAACTCCTCGCCGTCGTGACGCACCCAGTCGGGGAAGTCATCGAAGCTGCGCGCACGCACGCGAGTCTTGAAAGGAATCATGCGTTTCTGCGCCAGCTGCCAGGACAGCAGCTCGTGCTCATAGGTCGGGGTCGGGTGTGACTTGCCATCACCGACGCGCGTCAGATCGCGACGCCCGAGTGTGCCACTCTGGCGCTTGGGCGGGCTCAGCAGCTGCGGCAGGTCGATGTTGAGACCATGAATCAGCTTCTGGACCGCCGTGAAGGTCGGCGAGATCTGCTCGTTCTCGATCTTGGACAATGTCGAGCGTGCCAGTCCCGTGCGCTGGCTGACATCTTCCAGCGTCCAGTGCTGGGAGAGGCGGATCTGCTTCACGCGTTCGCCAAGCTTCAGGGGCTCAACGAAGGGTTTGCGACCGGAGGCGATCCGGACGGCGGCGTCCTTGTCTGTCGGTGTGCTCATGAGAGTGGCTTCGCTATGGGCGTGATATTGGCGGCGCACGACATCGGGTGTCGCAGCGCTGTCAGCTGGCGATAAAGTTTACTATCGGAAACTTTATCGCCAGCTTATCACAGCATGGCAAACGCGCATCATCCCGACACGTAGCCAACATGGCTGTCCGCGACATGGCTGTCTGTGACATGGCTGTTCGCGACACCGAAGGCTCGCTGGTGCTCCAATGATGCAGCGACAGGTTTCCTGGCTGCGGGAAACCTGTCGTGAGGTGTGGTGTGCGTCAGGGAAAAAGTCACCGGTGCGGGGGATGCCCAGCGCTAGAACAGTCGGGCACTAGAGCAGCCAGACGCTAGAACAGCGGGTGATCACGCTCATCCTCGGCGGGCTTGGCAAGCGACGGCTGGACGCCGTCTGGTGTGCCAGAGGCGGAGCGGGGCGGGAGGGCATCCACGGTGGGAGGCGCGAGATCGAGCTGGTCTGGCTCGGGTTTGTTTGACTCGGGTCGCTCTGACATGGGTTGCTCAGAAGGACGATGGCCGCCGGCACGTGCCTCGAGGCCATCCTGCATCGGCAAGCCCGCCAGCGCCTTGAGATGCGCCTCGGTGCTGCGCCCCAGCGCCTCCAGGCAATACCCGCCCTCCAGCACGGAGACGATACGCCCGTGGCAGTGACGCCGCGCGACATCCATCGCCAGTAGGGTGACCCAGTAATAGTCGTCATCTTCCAGGCACAGTTCTGCCATCGGGTCTTCACGGTGCGCGTCAAAGCCCGCCGAGATCAGGATCAACTCCGGCTTGAAATCATCAAGCTTCTTCAGCCATTGGGCTTCAATGGCGCGCCGGAAGGCCAGTGAGCCGCTGCCTTCGCTCAGGGGCGTGTTGTGGATGTGCTCCCAGCGGCTCTCCAGGTAGCGCCACGGGTACATGGCGTCCTGAAAGGAGGAGCACACCAGCGTATCGGGGTCATGCTTGAAGATATCGACGGTGCCGTTGCCCTGGTGTACATCGAAATCGAGGATCGCGATCCGCTTCACGCCGTAATGCTGGCGGGCGTGCAGGGCGCCCACCGCCACGTTGTTGTAGAAGCAGAAGCCCATCGCATCGGCGCGTTCGGCATGGTGGCCCGGTGGGCGCACGGCGCAGAAGACGTTGTCGGCCTGATCACGCATCACCTGGTCGACTCCGCGTACCACCGCGCCGGCGGCCAGTCGCGCCGCGACCAGGCTATCGGCACACATCACGGTGTCTTCGTTGATGGTCAGCAGCTGCCCGGCCTGGGGCGGACATTTCTCCAGCGCCTGCAGGTGGCGCATGGGGTGCACGCGCGCCAGCTGCTCAAGCGTTGCCGCTCGCGCACTGTATTGCTGGACATGCTGAATCACGCCGCTCAGCGCCAGCTGACGCTCGATGGCCTGCAGACGCAGTGGGCTCTCGGGATGGGTGGGGCCCATGAAATGCTGACCGCAGTCGCGATGGGATATGTAGGAGGTGATCATCGGCATGCCTGCGTGAGTGTGCGGGTCATAATGGTCTGCACCATGACGTAACAGTAAGAGTCGTCAATGGCATGAGCCAGTCGCCGATGGTCTACCTTGTTTCACGCATGAAGGGCGCGAGGATGGCTGTTCAGACCTGCGCTTTCGCGGCATGCTGCTCATATCGCGCTGACGAGGCGCAACCGCTGACAGGACAAGCCTATGGGAACGCGATTTCTGCGCAATTTCTTCGAGCCCGCCAGTATCGTGGTGATCGGCGCCTCGGAAAAGCCGCATTCACTGGGCGGGCAGGTACTGCGCAATCTGCTTGAAGGGGGCTTCAAGGGCGCCCTGACGGTGGTCAACCCCAAGGGATATGAGACGGTGCATGGCGTGGCGTGCGTCAAGCGGGTCAGTGAGCTGGAGCAGGTGCCGGACCTGGCCATTCTGTGCTCACCGCCGGATACCTTGCCGCGTGTGGTCGAGAAGCTGGGTCGGCGCGGCGTCAAGGCGGCGCTGCTGATTTCGGGAGGTGTCGCGCCGACACCGGTCAGCTCGCTGGCCCGCGTTACCGGCAAGGGGCTTGAGATGCTGTCACGCCGCGACGGGCTGAACTTCACTGCCCCGCGTCTGCCGGGCATGCACAGATCCACTACGGGCAAGCCAGGCCCCGATCCCTCCGCCCCCGAGTCGTCGCCTTTGGATGAGGCCGGCGAGCCTGGCGCGTCGAGCGCCGAGCGCTACCCGCGGATCGCCGACAGCACGGACGACATGCTGGATGCCTCGCAGGCACGAGAGCCGGGTGTCGAAGTCCCGCGTATCCACCGTGATCAGGAAAGCCTCAACAGTCGGTTGCTCAAGGCCGCACGAGGCAGTGGGATCCGCCTGCTCGGGCCGGAATGCATGGGCATCTGCGTGCCCAACCGTCACCTGAACGCCTCCTTCAGCGGGCAGCCAGTGGCCAAGGGCAAGGTCGCCTATCTCGGTCAGTCGGGGATGCTGGGCAATGCGATGATCGACTGGGCGGCGGGGCGCGGCATCGGCTTCTCGCATCTGGTGACCCTGGGCGACAGCGTCGATGTGATGCTGCCCGATCTGATCGACTATCTGAACCAGTACGGGCCGTCGCAGGCCTTGCTGTTGCACCTGGAGCGCATTCACGACCCGATGCACTTCATGACCGCGCTGCGCGAGGCGTCCCGCAATCGGCTGGTACTGGCGATCAAGAGTGGCCGTACCCCAGAAGCCGACCTGTTCGGCACACACGTCACACGTGGTGTGCCCAATCGCGACCGGATCGTCGATGTTGCCCTCGCGCGTGCCGGGGTGGTGCGCGTCAATGACAGCGAAGACATGTTCGATGCGCTGGAGACGCTGAATCGCATGAAGCCGTTGCGCGGTGATCGACTGGCGATCGTCTCCAATGGGTTGGGCCCGGCCTTGCTGGCCATCGACAAGCTGATGGCGGGTGGCGGCAAGCTGGCCGAGCTGAGCGAGGAGAGCCGCCAGGCGCTGCTCAAGGCCGAGCTGGATGTCAGCCTGCCGGGGCGCAATCCGGTGGATCTGGGCGGCAATGCCACGCCGGAAGATTTCCTGGCCGCGGTCAACATCGTGGCCAATGACCGTGGCGTGGACGCCGTGCTGGTCGTGCATGCGCCGACACGCCTTGCTCCCTCACGGGCAACGGCCGAGGCCCTGGTGGCGCATCGCAAGCAATTCCGACGCAACCTGCTGACCAGCTGGATGGGGCTCGAGCAGGCGCTTTCAGCCCGCCATGAGTGCCATCTGGCCGGCATTCCGACCTATCTGTCGCCGGAGAAGGGCGTCAAGGCCTTCCTGCAGATGGTCGATTACCACCGTGTGCAGACACTGTTGCAGCAGACGCCGCCGAGCCTGGCCTTCTCGACCAGTGCCGAGATCCGCGCCCGCGCCCATGATCTGGTGCACAGTGCGCGGCGTGCCGGCCGTGAATGGTTGACCCACTCGGAAACGGCGCAGGTGCTCGATACCTACGGCATCGCGACCGCGCCCAGTCGCTATGTGCTCGACGCCGCCGAAGGCGCGCGCGCCATCGTCGAGTTGCAGCGTTCTGCCACGGATGACGACAAGCCTTCTCGTCAGGGCCCCTACGCGCTGCGCGTGGTGCATGAACACAACAGCCAGCCGTTCCGCTATCGCCGCTACCCACAGCGGCTGTCTTCCGGCGTGGTGCAGGACCTTTCCGGTCCGGAGGATATCGCGCTGGCGATTCGCCGCATCACCCAGAAGGTGGCGGAGGGCGATGCCGAGCGCGGCCGCAGTGACCACGAGCGCACGCGCATTCATGAGTTCTGCCTGCAGCCGATGCAGCGGGGCAAACACTCGCTGCAGTTGAGCGCAGGCATCACGCGCGATGACGAATTCGGCCCGGTGATCGTGTTCGGTATCGGCGGTTACAAGGTCAATGTGCTGGCGGACCGCCAGGTGGCATTGCCGCCCCTCAACATGACACTGGCGCGTGAGCTGATCTCGCGCAGCCATGCCTCCCGCCTGATCGCCGAGCACTCGCCGGATCCGGAGCGCGATTTCGAGCGCGTCAGCACGCTGTTGATCAAGCTCTCACAGTTGGCATCGGATTTGCCTGACATAAGAGGGTTGGAAATCAATCCGTTGTTGCTCAACCGCGAGGAAGCCGTGGCGGTGGATTTCGCGCTGGATCTCGGCAAACCGGCCCGTTTCGCGATCATGCCGTATCCGGAGGAGCTGCGTGAATGGGTGTCGCTGGACAATGGCATGCACGTCGAGGTGCGCCCGATACGCGGCGAGGATGCGCCCTTGATCACGGCCTTCCATGCCCGGCTCTCAGAGGAGAGCATTCGTTTCCGCTACTTCCATCACAAGGCGGCGCTGACGCAGCGAGACCTCGCGTTGCTCGCCCAGATCAATTACGACCGCCAGATGGCCTTCATCGCCGAGCGTGAAGTGGAAGCCCAGCCAGGTGAGTCGCCGCAGCGCGAGATGCTGGGGGTGGTGCGGGTATGGAATGACCCGGACAACATTCGCACCGAATTCTCCGTCATCATCCGGGATGACATGCAAGGCGAGGGGATCGGCAGTCTGCTGATGGAGAAGATGCTGCGCTATTGCCGCTCGCTGGGCACGCTGGAGATGGTCGGCAAGATCATGATCGACAATCACCCGATGCGCGCCCTGATGAAGCACCTTGGCTTCACGTGTCGCTACAACATGGAGGAGCAGGTCATCGATGCCAGCATCCGTCTCAACGAGCCAGTCAGTGATTGGCAGCGCCTGAGGCTGGAAGCCAAGGCCTGATGCGCCTTGATGGTGCAAGGGCCTGTTGATAGGCGTGTGCCTGGGCTTGTTGACAGGCGTGTGCGGTGGTTGTTCAAGGGCGCATGCGTAGGCTTGCCAGGCGGTTCTCGGCAACACGCAATGCGTCAGGGGAGGGAGAGCAATAGACCAATAACAACATGCAATGTCGTTATTCAGGGAGGTATCAGCAAGAAGCGTCAAGGGCATACCACCTTGGTCGTATAAACGTCTGTTCGTGTTTGAGCGCTTATCAATAAAACTGTATTGTAATTACAAATATAAGAATCCTTTATGGATAATGGCGCAGGGGATGACACAGTATTCTGTCAGCAGGTCGGCAAGCGATGCTTGCGGCCAGATTGCGCGAAGTCAGCGGCAGGGCGAGCCATTCTCCCTGCCG